>Ga0164243_10005603_pt1 | contig 19150 bp, 15 predicted proteins | sample OricompcompostOP_FD_108781 | JGI IMG/M metagenome (GOLD analysis project Ga0164243, IMG submission 108781) | Organic Plus compost microbial communities from Emeryville, California, USA - Original compost - Organic plus compost (OP) | ecosystem: Engineered > Solid waste > Mixed feedstock >... | reverse complement strand
TGCGCCAGGTCGAGGCGCCAAGGTCGCGCGCGGCTTCGATCTGTGCTTTCTCCAGGCTCTCGATCGAATTGTAGATCGGGAACAGCATGAAGAGAATGTAGGCATAGACCATGCCGGCCAGCACGCCGGCATTGCCGTACCAGCGCACCGGCTGGTCGATGATGCCGATGCCCAGCAGCGCCGCGTTGAGGGGCCCGCGGAAAGCGAGCAGGATGTACCAGGCGAGCGTACGCAGCACCTCGTTGATCCAGAAGGGGATCGTCAGCGCCAGAAGCGCAATTCCCAACTGACCGGGCGTGGCGTGCTGGGCGAGCCAGTAGGCAAGCGGGTAGCAGACCACGAAGGTGGCGAAAGCGACGAAGGCGCTGGCCCACACGGTTTTGAAGAAGATGGCGCGGTGCACGCCTTCCTTTGCAAGATAGAGGATGTTGTCGAGCGAATAGACATCGTCCGGCCCGCCGACCTGCGCCGGCGGCAGGTTGGGCCTCAGCGCGTAGTCGATCATCATCACATTGGGCGCAAGCACCATGCCAGCCAGCCACAGGAAAACGAGCCCCACGAAGACGGTGGCGAGACCGCCGCCGAAACGCCTGTAAAGTTCAGCCATCGGGCAGCACCACCGCATGGCTGGAGGCAAAACCGAAGGAGGCGCGGCTGCCGATCTCCGGCGCGCTGGAAAGATCGGTCGATGGGATGGAGGCGATCAGCGCCGCGCCGTCATCGAAGCGGCCATGCGCGAGGGCGAATGCGCCCTCGAAGTCGATGCGCTCGATGCTGGCGGAAAGCGTGTTGTCGCCTCCGGCGCCCGGCACCAAGGCCTCGGGCCGCACATAGAGCTTCGCGCCCTGCCCTGCCGAAACGCCCGGCCCGGCGCGCCCGCGCAGGACGCCGAGCCCTGTCTCGACCGAGGCAATCCCGTTCTCCACGGCCATCACCTTGCCGGAAATGGCGTTGGTCTCGCCGACAAAGGTGGCGACGAAGGGCGTCGCAGGATTGTCATAGAGGTCGCGTGGCGCGCCGACCTGCTGCAACACGCCCGCCGACATCACCGCGATGCGGTCGGACATGGCAAGCGCCTCCGACTGGTCGTGGGTGATGTAGATGAAGGTGACGCCCGTGCGCTTCTGGAGCGCGCGAAGCTCGGCGCGCATGTGCTGGCGCAGCTTCAGGTCAAGCGCCGAAAGAGGCTCATCGAGCAGCAGCACCTGCGGCTCGACCGCAAGAGCGCGCGCGATTGCCACGCGCTGCCGCTGGCCGCCGGAAAGCTCACCCGGCATGCGGTCGCCGAACCCCTCCAGCGCGATCAGCTTGAGCAATTCGTCGGCTTTCCTTCGCCTTTCCGCCTTGGACGCGCCGCGCGCCTCCAGCCCGAAGGCGATGTTCTCCCACACGGGCATCAGCGGAAACAGCGCCAGTGACTGGAAGATCATCGCCGTCGGCCGCTGGTTGGGGCCGAGGCCGGCCATGTCGCGGCCGCCGATCAGGATACGCCCCTCGGTCGGCTGCAGGAAGCCGGCGATCATGCGCAGGATCGTCGTCTTGCCGCAGCCGGACGGGCCGAGAATAGAGAAGAACTCGCCGCCTTCGACGATGAATGTCACGTCGTCCACGGCACGGGTCGCACCAAAGGTCATGCCGACCTGGTGAAGCTCGACGGAATAGGACATCGTCCCCCTCTGGGTGGGCGGGAGGGGCCGCTCGCGGCCCCTCCCGCAAAGGTATCAGGCCGAGAGGAAGCGGTCCTGATATTCGTTTCGCTTGGTGACGTACCAGCTCTCCTGGATCGGCCACCACCACAGCTTGTCGAGCGCGTCGTCGGGATAGGCGGCGGCGAAGAAAGCCTTGGCGTCGTCCGAAAGCAGGTCGGCCGCACCGACCGCCGTCGAGTTGATCGAGGTGGCGTTGGTGTAGAGCGCACCGGCTTCCGGGGTCAGGAACCAGTTGATGAAGGCATAGGCTTGCTCGACATTCTCCGCTCCGGCCGGGATCGAGACGCCTTCCATCCAGGCGAGAGCACCTTCCTTCGGCGCGATGAAGCCAACGGACAGCCCCTCCTTGGCCAGAGCGGCGGCCGAGGAATCCCAGGTCTGGCCGATGGCCGCGCCATTCACACGGAACGCGCCCTGAGCTTCGTTCTCGTTGTTCCAGAACTGCATGATGTTGCCCTTGCGCGCGATGGCCTCGGCAAGGATCACGTCAAAGATCTCGACCTGCGCGTCGGGATCGGAGAAGGCGTCGAGCAGAGGACGCGGCAGCTTGCCTTCCGCCTCCAGCCACAGGCCGAGGCCGACGAGGCTCGAATGGGCGCGCACGGTGGCCTTGCCAGCCATCTCCTCTTTCCAGATGTCGCCGTAGGAGGCGGTGCCGTATTCCAGCGGAGCCTGCTCCTTGTCGAAGGCAAGCGCCTCCGTGCCCCAATCGGTCGGCACCTGATAGCGCTTGCCGTCCACCACCGCGCCGAATTTTGCGGAATTCTCCCAGGCGCTCGCCAAGCAGCGGGAGACCTCGACCTTGGACTCGTCGATCGGCTGGACCAGCCCAAACTCTACATAATTGGGCACGCGGTCGACCGACGGCCAGATGATATCGAAGCCCGTGCCGTTGTTGGCGCGGAGCTGGTTCAGGAGCTCGTCATTGGTGCCGTAAGGCGTGTAGTTCGGCTTGATGCCGGTGGCGGATTCGAAGGCTGCCAGAATCTCGTCATTGATGTAGCCCGCCCAGGCGAAGATGTTGACCGAGCCGGAAGATCCCTGCGCGAAACCCCTGCGGGAAACGAAGGGGGCCGCCAGCGTCAGGCCGGCGGTCGCCGCGGCACTTTTCAGAAGCGTGCGCCGTTTGATCATTGTCATCGGAAGTTCTCTCTGTTGGTTGCCTATCGATTGCGTTTATTTTCACTATGATACATTTCGATGACAATGAAAGTGCAATCCGGCAAGTGAGCCGGCTTATGTTTTCGTGAATGGAAAGCGGGATGCCCGGCCGTAGGGCCGGGCGTTGGACAAAGAGCGGCTGGAGCCGTTCAGTGATCCATCGCCTTGACGATGTCCTCGGTCATCTTCTTGGCGTCGCCGAGCAGCATCATGGTGCCGTCCTTGTAGAACAGCGTGTTGTCGATGCCGGCATAGCCGGAGCCGAGCGAGCGCTTGACGAAGAGGCAGGTGCGCGCCTTGTCCACATCGAGGATCGGCATGCCATAGATCGGCGACGACTTGTCGTCGCGCGCGGCGGGGTTGGTCACGTCATTGGCGCCGATGACATAGGCGACATCGGCCTGCGCGAACTCGGAATTGATGTCCTCGAGTTCGAAGACCTCATCATAGGGAACCTGCGCTTCGGCCAGCAGCACGTTCATATGGCCGGGCATACGGCCCGCGACCGGATGGATGGCGTATTTCACCTCCACTCCATTGGCCTTGAGCTTGTCGGCCATCTCACGCAGGGCATGCTGAGCCTGCGCCACGGCCATGCCGTAGCCGGGCACGATGATGACCTTCTGCGCGTTCATCATCAGATAGGCCGCGTCATCGGCCGAACCTTGCTTGACCGTCCGTTCGATGCCGTCTTCCGCGGCAGCCGTGGTCTCGCCGCCGAAACCGCCCAGAATGACGGAGACGAAGGAGCGGTTCATGCCCTTGCACATGATGTAGGACAGGATCGCGCCCGACGAACCCACCAGCGCGCCGGTGATGATGAGCGCCAGGTTGCCGAGCGTGAAGCCGATGCCGGCGGCGGCCCAGCCGGAATAGGAGTTGAGCATCGACACGACGACCGGCATGTCAGCACCGCCGATCGGGATGATGATGAGCACGCCGAGCACCAGCGACAGGAGAACGATCAGCCAGAAGACCGTGTGGCTCTGCGTCGTCACCAGCATGATGACGAGCACGACAAGTGCAACCCCGATCGCCGCATTGACGATGTGGCGCGCGGGCAGGAGGATCGGCTTGCCCGACATGCGCCCGTCGAGCTTGAGAAAGGCGATAATCGAGCCGGTGAAGGTTATGGCGCCGATGGCCACGCCCAGCGACATCTCGACAAGGGCCTGGGCATGGATGGCCCCGATCGTGCCGATGCCGAAGCTTTCCGGCGCATAAAGCGCGGCCGCCGCCACCATCACCGCTGCAAGACCGACCAGGGAGTGGAATGCCGCGACAAGCTGCGGCATCTTTGTCATGGCGATGCCGCGCGCGATATAGGCGCCGGCGCCGCCGCCAATGGCCAATCCCAACAGGATCAGGGCGAAGCCGCCTGCGGACGGTGTCGCAATGGCGAGCGTGGTGAGGATGGCGATCCCCATGCCGACCATGCCGTAGATATTGCCCTGGCGGCTGGTCGTGGGATGCGACAGGCCTCGGAGCGCCATGATGAAGAGAACGCCCGAGACGAGATAGAGGAAGGCCGCGATATTCTGAGACAAAGCCGCCCCCTACTTCTCTTTTTTCTTGTACATCGCCAGCATGCGCTGCGTGACGAGGAAACCGCCGAAGATGTTGACCGACGCCAGCACCAGCGCGATGAAGCCGAAGCCAGTGGCAAGCCCGCTTGCCGAGATTCCGACCGCGAGAAGCGCGCCGACCACGATCACCGAGGAGATGGCGTTGGTTACCGACATCAGCGGCGTGTGCAGCGCCGGGGTCACCGACCAGACCACATAGTAGCCGACGAAGATCGCCAGCACGAAGATCGCGAAGCGGAAGACGAAGGGATCGATCGCGCCGCCGGACACGGCCTGTGCGACGTTGCCGACTGCATCCGCCGCACCTTCCATGTCCTGCATGGCCATGCGGACCGCGGCCGACGCCTGGTCGAGCTGATCGAGCGCCTGTTCGAGAGCAGTCTTTTCCATCAGGCTTTTCTCCCTGACCTGGCCGAGGCGGCCTTGCGCGCCGGTGCTTTCCGGGTAGCGGTTGGCTTTGCGGCCGCCGCACCGGCTTCAACGGCAGCATCCTGGAAATTGGGATGCACCACCTTGCCGCCATGAGTAAGCATGGTGGCCTTCACAAGCTCGTCCTCGGGATTGATCGCCAGAAGCTTCGTCTCCTTGTCGATCAGTGTCTCGAGGAAGGCGTAGAGGTTCTTGGCGTAAAGCAGAGATGCCGAGGCGGCGACCCGGCCCGGCACGTTGAGATGGCCAATGATCTTCACGTCGTTTTCGGTCGTGACGATCTCGCCAGGGACCGCGCCTTCGACATTGCCGCCGCGCTCGACCGCCAGATCGACGATGACCGATCCCGGCTTCATGGAAGCCACCATCGCCGCCGAAACCAGCTTCGGCGCCGGCCGGCCCGGAATGAGCGCGGTGGTGATGACGATGTCCTGCTTGGAGATATGGTCGGCGACGAGCGCGGCCTGCTTGGCCTGATACTCCTTCGACATCTCCTTGGCGTAACCGCCCGCCGTCTCGGCAGCCTTGAATTCCTCGTCCTCGACGGCGACGAACTTCGCCCCGAGGGATGCGACCTGCTCCTTGGCGGCAGGCCGCACGTCGGTGGCAGTGACCACCGCGCCCAGGCGGCGCGCGGTGGCGATCGCCTGGAGGCCGGCGACGCCTGCGCCCATGACGAAGACCTTGGCGGCCGGAACGGTGCCGGCGGCGGTCATCATCATCGGCAGGGCCCGGTCATATTCGGCGGCTGCATCGATGACGGCGCGATAGCCCGCGAGATTGGCCTGGCTGGACAGAACATCCATGACCTGCGCGCGCGTGATGCGCGGCATGAACTCCATGGCGAAAGTGGTCAGGCCCGCCTTTGCCATCCGGTTCAGGGACGCGTTCGCCTGATAGGGGTCCATGGTCGCGATGACCAGCGCGCCGCTCTTGTAGCCGGCGGTCTCGGTATCGGTGGGCCGGCGCACCTTCAGCACCACATCGGCCCTGGCGACATCCGAAGCCTTGCCGATCTTCGCGCCTGCACCCTGGAAATCGCCATCGGTGATTCTGGAGGCGCGCCCGGCCCCCGCTTCGACAATGACGTCAAAACCGAGTGCCGCAAGCCGTTTCACCGTCTCCGGCGATGCGGCGACGCGCGTCTCACCGGCGTCCCCTTCCTTCGGCACGAAAACTGTCTGTCCCACCCCTCAATCCTTTCGGTTGGAACGCACTCCCCCCTGACGCCTGCCCAAAACCTGCCGCAGGCGGACTGCAAAAAGACAGCCAGCCCCGGCGCTATTCGCGCAGAAGCCAGATCCCCGCCGCGCTGATCAGGATGAAAAGAACGAAACTGGAGAAGAAGCCGGCACTGGTGAAGAAGCCGAAAGCCATTGCGATAAGGATCGCGATGACGTGAAGCGTGCCGTATTTCGCGAGCGTCAGGAACAGCGAATAAGTGCGCTCATGCTCCTTGTAGTCCATTTCAGCGCCGGTTTCGGCGGGAGCGTGCGGCGTATTATCGGCCATCGTTAAACCCTTTGGATTGCAACTCGCAGTCGGAATAGCGAAAAGGCAGGACAAGGGCAATGGGAGGATTGCCGCATCCTGTGTCTCGGCGGCGTTATCCGCTGCCGGTCGGCCGCCGACTGGCGATTGGTTCAACAGGATCAGGAAAGCCAGCGCTTGCGCCGCTTATAGTGCTTTACATCACGGAAGGAGCGCCGCCCCTCGCCGCCAACGCCGAGATAGAATTCCTTGACGTCCTCGTTCTCGCGCAGCGCGGCAGCCTCGCCGTCGAGCACGATGCGCCCGGACTCTAGGATATAGCCGTATTTCGCGTAACGCAGAGCGACATTGGTATTCTGCTCGGCGAGCAGGAAAGATACGCCCTGCTCCTCGTTGAGCTTCTTCACGATCTCGAAGATTTCCTCCACGAGCTGGGGCGCGAGGCCCATGGAAGGCTCATCGAGCAGGATCATCTTGGGCCGCGACATCAGCGCGCGTCCGATCGCCGTCATCTGCTGCTCGCCGCCCGAGGTATAGCCTGCCTGGCTGTTGCGGCGTACCTTCAGGCGCGGGAAATAGGTATAGACGAGTTCAAGATCCTCGCGGATCGCCGCCTGCCCGTCGCGGCGCGTAAACGCACCGGTCAGGAGATTGTCCTCCACCGATAGATGGCCGAAGCAGTGCCGCCCTTCCATGACCTGGATGCAGCCGCGCTTGACCAGCTCATTGGCCGACTGGTTCTGCACCTGGGCGCCATCGAAGACGATATTGCCCTTCGTCACTTCTCCGCGCTCCGCCCGCAGAAGGTTCGAGATCGCCTTAAGCGTCGTCGTCTTGCCCGCGCCATTGGCGCCGAGAAGCGCCGTGATGCCGCCACGCGGAACAGAGAGAGAGACCCCCTTGAGCACGAGGATGACGTGATCGTAAATCACCTCGATATTGTTGACCTCGAGGATGGTGTCCGCCGGGTCGAGCGAGGTTGCAGCGGCTTCGGCCATATCTCAAATCCTGCTTCGGGAAGGACCGGCCCCCGCCAGAGGCGAGGGCCAACCGCGAAGGCGCTTATTCACACTCGTTCATCGTCCACGGCTGGTTGGCTTTGGCGTATTCTTGAGCCGCCTGTTCCACCATCGGATCGATTATCTCGCGATCTGCGGTGAGGACGTCCGATACCTTGGTGAACTTCGAGCCGTCCCACTCGACCATCCATGCGCCGGCATTGCCGGTATGGTTCGCGCAGCTCGTAGAGAAGGGCGCCATCATGCCTTCCACGCCGATCTCCTGCAGCTTGGCCTCATCGATCTTGATGTTCTCCAAACCCCAGCGCAGTTGTTCCTGGTTGATCGTGTTCGTGCCCGCGTGCTCCTGCGCAGCCTTGACGGCCTCGGCAAGGATGACAGACATCAGGACGCCCCGCTGGTATGCGGTGCTATCGAATTCGCCGCTCTCCTTGTTGATCTGGGACTTCCCGGCATCGACCACATGCTTCTTGATGTCCTGCATGACCTTGGCTTCCGAGTCCGGGAAGTTCCAGCTCAGCGCCCGATAACCCTTGCCGTCCTCACCGACGAGCGCCAGGTCCGGCTCGTGTGCGCCCCACCAGACACTGACGAACTGGTTCATCGGATAACGTGTCTTGACGGCCTCGTTGACGGCGGCGGCGTTCATCGCTCCCCAGCCCCACATGAGCACGAAATCAGGGCGCTCGCGCCGGATCTGCAGCCATTGCGCCGACTGGTTCTGCATCTCCTTCAGGCCGACAGGAATGGGCAGAAGCGTGAAGCCGTACTTCTCCGCCATCGTCTCCAGAAGCGGAATCGGCTCCTTGCCGTAAGGATGGTCAAGATGCAGCAGCGCGATCTTCTTGCCGTTCAGGCTTTCCGGATTGCCGCCGGAGATGCCCTGGATGATCATGGACGCGCCGTCCCAATAGGAGACCGGCGGATTGAACGCCCATTTGAATACCTTGCCGTCCTGCATGGCCGAGAACCCATAGCTCGGCGCGTACATCGGGATTTTGTCGACATTGGTCCGTGGCAATACCTGCAGAGTGATGCCGGTCGACCAGGGCTGGCTGACCAGCGCGCCTTCGGCCTTGGTTTTCTCGTAGCACTCGACGCCCTTTTCGGTGTTGTATCCGGTCTCGCACTCATCGAACTGGACCTTGACGCCGTTGATGCCGCCGTCGCGCTCGTTCAGCATCGTCATATAGTCGAGCTGGCCATTCATATGCGGCGTTCCTGTCGCGGCAAACGGCCCTGTCCGATAGGACATGTTCGGAAGCTTGATCACGTCCTCCGCAGAGGCCGGCATTGCGAATCCAACCGCAATGGTCGTGGCAAGCAGGGCTGCCTTGATCGAAATGTTCATATTCATTCCTCCATTCTCGCCTGATCTTTTCAGGCTCCTCCGTTCCAAGTCCTCAGGCGTCCCGCCATTTTAATGCGGGAACGGCCATATGATCAGCTTCTCGCGAATGATCGCCCAGAAACGAGCAAGTCCGTGCGGCTCAACAATCAGGAAGAAGATGATCACCGAGCCAATGATCATCGTGTTCAGATGTTCGGCGGTCGCAGGGGTGACGGGAATGCCCATGGCCTGCGGAAGGGTGCCGAGTATGACCGGAAGCGCGACGATGACAATGGCACCCAGATAGTTGCCGAGTATGGAGCCGAGCCCGCCGATGATCGCGATGAAAAGCACCCGGAAAGAGAGCGACACGTCGAAGAGGTTCGGCTCCGCCGCGCCTCGCCACGCGAAGACGAAAAGCGCCCCCGAGACGCCGATGATGTATGACGAGACGGCGAAAGCCGAGAGCTTCGCCTTCATGAGGTTGATTCCGACCAGCTCGGCTGCGATGTCCATGTCGCGCACCGCCTTCCACATCCGACCGATACGGCCCCGCGTGATGTTGATCGCGAACCAGGTGATCACGGCGACGATCACGAGAACGAAATAATACTGGGTGACGGAACTCGCCCGCGGCCCCGCGAATGTGATCCCGAACACGGAAATGTTCGGAACCTGAATCGCTCCCGACACGCTGTAATTGTACAGCCAGCCCCATTTCTCGAAGAGCCAGACCAAGAAGAACTGTGCCGCCAGTGTCGTGATCGCCAGATAGAAGCCCTTGATCCTCAGCGAAGGCAATCCGAACGCCACACCGACTGCGGCCGAGAAGAAGCCCGATAGCGCGACCGCCACCACGATGTTCAACTCGGGAAAGATCGACATCAGCTTGTAGCAGGCATAGGCGCCGACACCCATGAACGCGCCCGTTCCGAGCGAGAGCTGTCCGGCATATCCCGTCAGGATGTTGAGGCCGAGTGCCGCCAGGGAATAGATGAGCACCGGAATAAGCAGCGCGCGGAAGGCGAATTCGCTCGCCGTCAGCGGAAAGACGACAAAGGCGAGCAGCAATATGAAGGCGAGCAGCCAGGCGTCCTGCCGTACCGGGAACAGGGCGTGATCCGCCTTGTAGGTGGTCTTGAACTGGCCCGCCGTACGATAAAGCATCCGCTTACACCCGCTCGATGATTTTTTCGCCGAAGAGGCCCTGCGGCCGGAAGAGCAGCACGATCAGCGCCAGCACATAAGCGAACCATGCCTCCGTATTGCCGCCGAGCAGCGGCTGGCCCCAGTAGATCTCGAAAAGCTTTTCCAGGATGCCGATGGCCAATCCGCCGATGATCGCACCGGTGACGCTTTCCAGGCCGCCCAGCATGAGCACCGGCAGCGCCTTGTAGGCGATAACCTCCAAGGCAAACGAGACGCCGGCCCGAGCTCCCCAGACGATGCCGGTGGCCAATGCGATGATGCCGGCGATGAACCACACGATGACCCATATGGTCGAAAGCGAAATGCCGACCGAGAGCGCGGCCTGATGGTCGTCGCCCAGCGCGCGGATAGCGCGGCCGATCTTGGATTTGTTGAGAAACACCAGAAGCGCGATCACCAGCAGGACTGCGCCTATGACGGCCGTCACGTCCTTCTGCTCTATCAGAAGGAAGCCGCCGAACGGCTCGAATTCGAAGCTTCCCGTCGGGATGTAGAGCTGTTCGGTGATCATCACCTTGTTTTCGCCGCCGAAGATGATCTCACCCAGGCCGATCAGAAAGAGCGTCACGCCAATCGTGGCCATGAACAGGATGATGTCAGGCTGGTTGACCAGCGGCCGTAGCACGACGCGTTCGACCGCTATTGCGAGGATCAGCATGACGAGAAGCGTCAGCGGCAATGCCAGCAGCGCCGGCACCCCATGTTCGTAAAGGCCGACAAGCGTCAAAGCGGCGAAGACGACCATGATGCCCTGCGCGAAATTGAAAATCCGCGACGATTTGAAGATCAAGACGAAGCCGAGCGCGATCAATGCGTATAGAACACCGCTTACCAGACCTTCCCACAGGACCTGAAGCAGGAAATCCGGCGCGCCGATCATATCGGCAAAAGGTTGGACGATGATGGAATTCAAGAAATCCACGGGTTGCCCCCTCTGTGATTATCCAACGCGTAGATCACCATCATCGTCCCTGTCGCTCCTATCCGGCGAGCCCTGGGAACAACCCCAGCAAGCCGATGATGATCAGATAGATGGCGACGATGTAATTCAGCAGCCGCGGTACGATCAGGATCGCCACACCGGCGATCAGTGAAAGAAGCGGGGAAAGCGGCAGATTTTCCATGAAGTCGTTCTCCTTCTCAGTGCGGAACGCCGAGATAGGCGTCGATGACCGCCTGATCGTTCTTCACTTCGTCAGGCGGACCGTCGGCAATTTTCTTGCCGTAATCGAGAACGACCACCCGATCGGAAAGATCCATGACCACGCCCATATCGTGTTCGATCAGCGCGATGGTGGTGCCGCGCTGCTGGTTCACGTCGATGATGAACCGGCTCATGTCTTCCTTTTCTTCGAGATTCATGCCCGCCATGGGCTCGTCCAGCAGAAGAAGGCTCGGCTCCATCGCCAGCGCCCTTCCAAGCTCCACCCGCTTCTGCAGGCCATAGGGCAGCTTGCCGACGGGTATGTGGCGAATGTGCTGGATTTCGAGGAAGTCGATAATCTCCTCGACCTTCTCGCGATGCTCGATCTCCTCGGCGAGCGCCGGCCCGTGCCACAGCATCTGCCAGCCTATGCCACGTTTCATCATGACCGAGCGGCCGGCCATGATGTTCTCCAGCGTCGACATGCCCTTGAAAAGAGCGACATTCTGGAAGGTGCGGGCAATGCCCTGACGCACGGCATGATGCGGCTTCATCGCCCGGCGCTCGATACCGCGAAAGATGATGGTGCCTTGCTGCGGCGTGTAAAAGCCGTTGATGACGTTGAGCATGGATGTCTTGCCGGCGCCGTTCGGGCCGATGATGGCACGTATCTCGCCCTTGCGCACGTCGAAGGAAATGTCGGTGATCGCCTTCACACCGCCGAAGGCGAGCGACACGTTGCGCACCTCCAGAAGCACGGCGCCCTTGGCGATCCCATCATCGGGTGCGGTGAGCTGCGTGTGATCCGGCCGCTGGTTCATTCGGCGGCCTCGCGGATCGTTTCGGCCGGGGCCTCATATATCTTCGCATCGACGATCCTGATCGTCGCGCTGATCTTGCCCTTGCGACCATCCTCATAGGTGACTTCCGTCTCGACATATTTCTCGGCCGAGCCGTCATAGAGGGCTTCGATGAGTTCGCCATAGCGCTCGGCTATGAAGGAACGGCGAACCTTCTGCGTGCGCGTCAGTTCGCCATCATCGGCGTCGAGTTCCTTGTGCAATACGAGGAAGCGCCTGATCTGTGAACCCGCCATCAGCGGCTCCCTGGCCAGCCGCCGGTTGGTCTCGTCCACATGGGCGGCGATGATTTCGTAGACGCGCGGATGGCCGGCAAGCTCCTGATAGGAGGCATAGGCGATATTGTTGCGCTCGGCCCAACTGCCGACGGACTGCAGGTCGATATTGACGAAGACGGCGCAGAAATCGCGTCCGTCCCCGAATGCGACCACTTCCTTCACATCGGGGAAGAATTTCAGCGCGTTTTCGATATATTTCGGGGCAAAAAGCGCGCCCGAAGCCAGACGCCCGACATCCTTGGCACGGTCGATGATCTTGAGATGCCCGTCGCGGTCGAAGAAACCGGCGTCGCCCGTATGCACCCAGCCATCGGCGGTCTTGGTCGACCTGGTCGCCTCCTCGTTCTTGTAATAGCCGATGAATACGCCGGGCGAACGGTAGAGGACCTCGCCATTGTCGGCGATCCTTATCTCGACCTCGGGGGAAGGAAGGCCGACAGTATCCGGCCTGATCTGCCCGTCCGGCTGGGCGGTGATATAGACGGTGGCTTCCGTCTGGCCGTAGAGCTGTTTCAGGTTGAGCCCGATCGAACGGTAGAAGCTGAACAGTTCAGGCCCGATGGCCTCGCCGGCCGTGTAGCCCACACGCAGCCGCGACAGCCCGATGCGGTTCTTCAGCGGGCCGTAGATGACGAATTCGCCGATGGCATAAAGCAAACGGTCGAGGAAGCCCACTCGCTCCCCGTTCAGCAGAGGTTCGCCAACCTTGCGCGCATGCTTCAGGAAATAGTCGAAAAGCCGGCGCTTGAACCGCCCGGCATCCTCCATGCGCACCATGATCGCCGTCAGCATGTTTTCGAAGACGCGCGGCGGCGCGAAGAAATAGGTCGGAGCGATCTCGCGCCGGTCCGCATCGACCGTGTCGGGACTTTCAGGGCAACTGACACAGAAGCCGGCCGTATAGCATTGGGCATAGGAGAAGAGATGATCGCCGACCCAGGCGAGCGGCAGATAGGCGATCGTGCTCTCGTCCGCGCCGAGATTGTCGAAGGCATTGCCATTGATGGCCGATTTCACAAGATTGTCGTTCGACAGCATCACGCCTTTCGGGCGCCCCGTCGTGCCCGACGTATAGAGCATGATGGCAAGGTCGGAGCCCCTGCCCTGCTCCACCTCCGCAAGCCATTCCTTCCCGGCGCCGGCATCTTCGGCAAGACGTTTCAGGCCGACGGCGCGCAAATCCTCGTAGGCGTGGAGATGCGTATGGTCATAGTCGCGCAGGCCGCGCTTCTCGTCATAAACGATCTCGGTGAGCGACGGGATGCGCTCGGCGATCGACAGGAGCTTGTCGACCTGCTCCTGGTCTTCCACGACGGCGAAGCGCACCTCGGCGTGATCCAGCACATAGGCCATCTCCTCGGCCACCGAATCGGCATAGACCGGCACCGGCACCGCTCCCAGCGACTGGATGGAGGCGAAACTCCAGTATAGCCGCGGCCGATTGGCGCCGATGATCGCGACCTTGTCACCGCGCCGCAAGCCGATCGCCTTGAGGCCGAGCGCGAAGGCGCGCACCTCGTCAAGCTGCTCGTCCCAGGTCCAGCTTTGCCAGATACCGTAGTCCTTGTGGCGCATGGAAGGACGGCCGCGGAAACGCTCTGCGTTCAGCAGCAGATATTTCGGAAACGTATCCGGTGACGCCGATATTCGCGTCAATCCTGTTCCTCCCGCAGCAGCGCTTGCCGCCATTCTCCCCACAACCATCCCGAATGTCAGAAATGGCGCTTTTCACCGAAGTTTCCACGAAACGCCCCTCCAGGCAACATGCAGCTTGACAGACACCGTGCCAGATTGTCTTTATAGTGAGCCTGCTTGTGTCACGAGCTATGGTCTTCGCACGTCTGGAAGCGGAAATTCAGGCTCCGTAGCCGTTCAGAGCGGCGATATCGAGCACGCTGATGCGGCCGTGCTCGGCCCGCACGACTCCTTCCTCCGACAATTCCTGAAGGCTGCGATTGACCACCTGCCGAGACAGGCCGACAAGCAGCGCCAGCTCTTCCTGGCTGATCTCGATATCGTTGCCAACGGCAGGATAAAGCACCGGATTGAAGAACCAGGAAAGGTTGCGTGCCACGCGCGCTTTCGGGTTCAGGATGCGGTCATATTCGATGGTGGCGATGAATTGCCCCATTCGCTCATTGAGCTGACGCACGAGAAAGCGGTTGAAGCCGGTGCTGTTCTCGTAGAGCCACATGAAAGTGGCGCGCGTCATCAGGATCATGCGCGTGTCGCGCAATGCCACCACGTCATATTTGCGGGGCTCGCCCTTGAGGACCGAACCTTCGCCGAACCAGCCGCCGGTGGTCACGCCGGCAAAGGTCATCGCCTTGCCGCTATGCGAAATCGTGCTGATCTTGATCAGCCCCTCGCCCACGCCGGTCCAATGGTCAAGCGGATCGCCTCGATGGCAGATATAGGCACCTTTGGAGTACTGCCTCTCAATGGTGCCGCGTCGCGCCCGTTCGAGTTCGTCTTCCTTAAGTTCGCCGGCCCATATCGTGGCGCGGACAATGTCCTCTCTGGTGCTCATCTTTCTCCGAAGCAACGGCGGAGACCGATCCGGCCGCCCATACCCATCGTGTTTATGAACGCGCGATATGGCGATGACAAGGAGAACACCGCAATTGGCAGATGCTTGGGCCAGCCCTGCCGATTTCACGTTGCAGGGCCGCTTCACGGTCCAGGATCAAAATAGTCTGATCGAAAATGGCGCCAGTCACTCCGCCGCGGCAAGGGCGGGGGGCCGCTCTCCCGACTTGAACCGCTCCACAAGCCGCTTTCTTTCGTCGGCGGCACGTTCGGCATTCGCTTCCTTCACATGGCCGAAGCCACGAATGAGCGCCGGCACGGATGCGAGTGCGGCAGCCGCGTCGATGCTATCGGTGGAAAGATCGCGCTCGATCATGTCGAGATCGGCTTCGTACTGGCGCAGCAAATCGCGTTCCATGCGCCGTTCCGCCGAATAGCCGAAGATGTCGAGCCAAGTGCCGCGCAGTCCTTTGAGGCCGGCAAGCACGCCGAAGAGCCTCATCACCCATGGCCCGAAACTGGATTTGCGCAGCCTGCCGTCTTCGTCACGCCGTCCAAGGATGGGCGGTGCGAGATGGAATTCCAGCCTGTCATAGGCTTCAAACTGGGCCGCGAGCTGCCGCCGGAAGGAGCCGTCGGTATAAAGCCGCGCCACTTCATATTCATCCTTCACGGCCATCAGCTTGAACAGATTGCGGGCAGCAGCCTCCGTCACCGTCGTCGAGCCGGGTGCTGCTCTTTCCTCAGCCGCCCGCAGCCGGGCGATGCGCTCGCGATAGCGGCGTGCATAAGCCTCGTTCTGATAACCGATCAGGAATTCCGCGCGCCGGTCGATCACCTCGTCGAGCGTTCGGGAGAGGGGTGCAGATTCCTTCTTGCCTGTCGCCCCGGCGACGACATCGAGCACGAATTCCGGATCATGCGCCGCGCGCCGACCCCAGCGGAATGCCACGACATTCATCGCCACCGCCTGTCCGTTGAGCTCGATCGCCTTCTCGATGGCCTCGGCCGAAACCGGCAATCCGCCGTGCTGATAGGCGAAGCCGAGCATGAACATGTTGGAGCCGAGCGAATTGCCGAACAGCGTGGAGGCCGTTCGGGTTGCATCGACGAAATGCGCCCTGCTTTCACCTGCGGCTGCACGGAGTGCCTTCTTCAGGCGCTCGACAGGAAGGGAGAAATCCGCCGAACGCGCGAAGTCACCAGGCATGACCTCGGCCGTATTGGCGATGACGAGCGTGTGACCCTCGCGGATCGCGCCGAGCACCTTCTTGGCGCCGGAGACGACAAGATCACAGCCGAGCACGAGATCGGCCTTGCCGGCCGAGACGCGGATCGCGTGAATATCGGCCGGGGATTTTGCGATGCGCAAATGGCTGAACACCGCTCCGCCTTTCTGGGCCAGACCGGCCATGTCGATGACACCGGCGCCCTTGCCTTCCAGATGCGCCGCCATGCCCATAACCGCGCCGATGGTGACGACGCCCGTGCCGCCTATGCCGTCGATGATGCCTGACCAGCCATTGTCCAGGGGATATGCCTTCGGCTCGGGAACCCCGGCAAGCGGGTCCGTCGTTCCTGCAGCGCCCTGCGCCTTCTTCAACTTCGCACCATGAACCGTGACGAAGGATGGGCAGAAGCCGTTGAGGCAGGAGAAATCCTTGTTGCAGCTCGACTGGTCGATGCGCCGCTTGCGACCGAATTCCGTCTCGACGGGCTGAACCGAGACACAGTTCGACTTGACGCCGCAATCGCCGCAACCCTCGCAGACAAGCTCGTTGATGAGCACGCGCCGATCCGGATCCGGAAACGTGCCGCGCTTGCGACGACGTCGCTTCTCGGCGGCGCAGGTCTGGTCGTAAATAAGGACGGAAACGCCCTTCACCTCGCGCAATTCGCGCTGCACCCGATCGAGATCGTTGCGGTGATGGATCGTGGTTCCGGCAGGGAACGCGGCCGGTCCCCCATATTTCTCAGGCTCGTCGGTGACCACGGCGATGCGCTCGACACCCTCGGCGCGCACCTGATGGGCGATCATGTCGACGCTGAGACCGCCCTCATGGGGCTGGCCGCCGGTCATGGCCACCGCATCATTATAGAGGATCTTGTAGGTCATGTTGGCGCCGCTCGCGATGGCGAAACGAAGCGCCAGCGTGCCGGAATGATTATAGGTGCCGTCGCCGAGATTCTGGAACAGGTGATCGCGCTTCGAGAAGGGTGCCTGGCCGACCCATTGTGCACCCTCACCGCCCATCGCCGTGAAGCCGACTGTCGACCGGTCCATCCACAGCGCCATGAAATGGCAGCCTATGCCGGCCGCAGCAAGGGAGCCTTCCGGCACCTTGGTGGAGGAATTGTGCGGACAGCCGGAGCAAAAATAGGGCGTGCGCGAGGCGACGTCCCTGGTGTCCGCGAGCATCGCCTGGAACTGCCGCAGGCGGGAGACGCGGGCCGAGATTTCCTCCGATGGGCCAATGACCTTCAGGACGCGCTCGCCTATGGCGATGGCGATGTCGTTCGGGTCCAAGGCGCCCATGGCCGGGAAGAGACGCTCGCCGCGCTCGTCCTTCTTGCCGATCACCTGCGGCTGGTTGGCCGTGCCGTAGAGGTTCTCACGCACCTGCACTTCGATCAGCGAGCGCTTCTCCTCGACAACAATGACGGTCTCGAGGCCTTTGACGAATTCCTGAAGGTGCTCCAGATCCAAAGGCCAGGCGCATGCCACCTTGAAAAGGCGTATGCCGAGTTGATTGGCCCTTGCCTCGTCGATCCCCAGGTCGTCCAGCGCCTGGCGTACGTCGAGATAGCTCTTGCCGATGGTGATGATGCCGAGCCGCGCCTTGCGGCCGCCCGAATAGACGATGCGGTTGAGATTGTTGGCACGCACGAAGGCGGCGGCGGCGGCGCGCTTGTATTCGTGCAGCCGCATCTCCTGGGTGATCTGATCAATCTCATGACGGATATTGAGTCCGTCAGGCGGCATGTCGAACTCCGGCAGGATTATGTTCAGCCGCTCGAGCGCCACATCCACCGCGGCGGTCGATTCGATATTGTCCTTGACGCATTTGATCGCCGCCCAGGTGCCGGCGAAACGCGACAGGGCATAGCCATAAAGCCCGTAGTCGATGAGTTCCTGGACGCCGCCCGGATTGAGCACGGGGATCATCGCGTCGATAAAGGCGAATTCCGACGCATGGGCGACAGTGGAGGATTCGGCGGTGTGGTCGTCGCCCATCAGGGCGAGCACACCGCCATGCCTGGATGATCCTGCCAGATTGGCATGGCGGAAAACATCCCCGCTGCGGTCGACGCCCGGGCCTTTGCCGTACCAGACGGCGAAAACGCCGTCATATTTGCCCTCGCCCAGAAGCTCCGTCTGCTGCGATCCCCAGCAGGCGGTTGCGGCCAGTTCCTCGTTGAGCCCCGGCTGGAAGACGATATTGGATTCCTGAAGCTGCCGCTTCGCCTTCCACAATTGCTGATCGAGACCGCCAAGAGGAGAGCCGCGATAGCCCGATACGAACCCGGCCGTATTGAGGCCGGCTCTCCGGTCGCGCTCGCGCTGCATCAGGAGCATGCGCACGATGGCCTGCGCGCCGGAAACGAAGATGCGCTCCTTCGACAGATCGTATTTGTCGTCCAGCATCACATCGTGAAGGGTCATTCAGTCATCTCCTCCCGGCCACCCGCGACTCATGGCCCGGATCAAAGGTATTTGCCGTCTAGTTTTTCGTCCCTTTGAAAGGGCGTCAAACGAAATCATGTCCGGCGCCGTCGGACGCAAGACAGGGTGCCCGAACGGGATGGAATGTGAAATATTGTTGCCCGGGCCCCGCAAACGTCAGGCTATCGGCCAGCCGTCCCGGATTCCATCCACTCACCGAAAGTTGAAAAACCGGCACCCTGCGCTCCCCACGAAGCCTTGGACATTTTCTTGCCATCTTTGCTTTTTCTGTGCGCGCAAAGCTGCTAAGGAACCGCCGCCTTGACCGGCACGAGTCGAGCGTGGCGGTGCGATCAAATGAAATATCGAAGACAAATCGCGCTTGCGGCATGCCAGATGGAAGCCGTCTCCGGAGAGGAGCAGCTCGATCCGGAAGGAAAGATAAAAGCGCGCACAGCGCTTGAGGGGGAATTGGGAGTGATCATGAAAAATTTGCGGCCCACAGGGCTGTTTCATGCTGGTTCGGAGGAATAGCCCGATGCGAGCCATAGCTTTAATCATCCGCATCATCAGCAGTATCAACAACATCATCGGAAATGTTTTTTCCTGGCTGTCGCTGGCCATCGTCCTGGTGTGCTTCACGGTCGTGGTGCAACGCTACGTCTTCGCGGTCAGCCATGTCTGGATGCAGGATCTGTATGTCTGGCTGAACGGCGCGATGTTCACGGCAGTGGCCGGCTT
>Ga0164243_10005602_pt1 | contig 19153 bp, 19 predicted proteins | sample OricompcompostOP_FD_108781 | JGI IMG/M metagenome (GOLD analysis project Ga0164243, IMG submission 108781) | Organic Plus compost microbial communities from Emeryville, California, USA - Original compost - Organic plus compost (OP) | ecosystem: Engineered > Solid waste > Mixed feedstock >... | reverse complement strand
GGTGCGCCAGCACGAGCTGCTGCTGCGGATGCTCGACGAGCAGGGCGAGGTGATCCCGCCGGCCGCCTTCCTCGCGATCGCCGAGCGCTTCGACCTGATGCAGGAGATCGACCGCTGGGTCGTGGCGCGCGCGATCCGCCACATGGGCGAGCAGCGCCGGGCCGGGCGCGAGCTGGTCTTCGAGGTGAACATCTCCGGCTCCTCCACCGGCGACCCCGACCTGCTGCGGATCATCGAACGCGAGTTGAGAGAGAACGACGTCGATCCCGCGCATCTGGTGCTGGAGGTGACCGAGACGACGGCTGTCGCCAACATCCCGCGCGCGCAGGAGTTCGCGTCCCGACTGGCCGACCTCGGTTGTCGCTTCGCGCTCGATGACTTCGGCGCCGGCTTCGGCTCGTTCTACTACTTGAAGCACCTGCCGTTCGACATCCTCAAGATCGACGGCGAGTTCGTGCGCTCGTGCACCACCAGCCAAACCGATCAGCTGCTGATTCGCGCCGCGGTCGAGATCGCCCGCGGCATGGGCAAGGAGACGATCGCCGAGTACGTCGGCGACGACGCGACAGTTGAGCTGCTGCGCGAGCTCGGCGTCGACTTCGCGCAGGGCTTCCACGTCGGCCGGCCGGCGCCGCTGCATCAGCGGCTGGCGCTTTCGTCAGGCTTCCCTCACCAGTCAAATTCGTAACGGGGCAACGCCACGTTTCTTGACGATCGTGGTGCAAGGGGTTCAATGCACCGGCGCTGATTGGTAGCCTTCGCTCACCCCTCGTCTCACCAGGAGTTACGTGTATGGCAGAGCTGGTTGGGCAAATTCAACGTGACATCGAGAAGCGGCTCAGAGAGCTGCGGCCGCTGATCGAGGAGAAGGAGCAGCTGGAGGCGGTGCTCGCCGCGCTCAACGGCGACTACAGCGCTCCGGCCAACGGCGGCCGCGCACGCGCGCGTTCGACCGCGACGCCCTCCGGCCGCGCCCCCTACGCCGGCGGCAAGTCGCGTCGCGCCCCGCGTGGCGCCAACCGCGAGGCGATCCTGAAGCTGGTCGGCGAGCGGCCCGGCATCTCCGCGGCCGAGGTCGCCGAGATCACCAACATCGCCAAGCCGACCGTCCACACGACGATCTCGCAGCTGAAGCGCAAGGGCATACTCGAGCCCGAGGGCGCCAACGGCGTCAAGCTCGCGTCGTGACGATCCCAGGGCGCGGGGCCGGCCCCGTCGGAGCGGAATACGCGCCCTGGGACTCGAACCCAGCCCGCCGGATTAAAAGTCCGGTGCTCTAACCCGATGAGCTAGACGCGCTCCTCCATGGTGGCACGCTCGGCCGAACGGCGCGGCCATCTACAATGTCGGCACCCCGCCTCGCCCCCATGGTGTAGCGGTCAGCACGCCAGCCTTTCACGCTGGTAGCGGGGGTTCGATTCCCCCTGGGGGTATCACCGGAAGGCTCCGCTCGAGCGGGGCCTTCCGTTTGCTCGGGATCGGGTGGTCTCTCCGCGTCGCGAGCTCGGTTGCCAACGCGGTGAGGAGGGGCGGTAGGATTGCGCCATGTTCGGGGTGCTGGGGATCCTCTGCGTGCTCGCGCTCGTGCTGCCCGCCGGTGCCTCCGCGGCGGTGGTGACGGGGACGGGCGCCGATCCGGCGGGCGATCAGACGGGCGGTGGCGCGAGCGCCGACATCGTGTCGCTGCGCGCCTCCTACGACGACGCCGGGTCGATCTCCGGCGAGCTGACGGTCTCGGCGCCGCTGCCGGCGTCGTCGGGCACCTTCGCCTTCGTCTTCTTCGGGGTCAGACAGGCCGACGGCTCGTGCAGAGCGGCCGTCGGCGTCGGCGACACGATCGGCGCGGCCGGCTCCAGACCGATGTGGGGCACGCCGGCCGAGCCGGAGCGCGGCCCCGCAGCGCGAGCCGTCCCTGGCGCGGCGACGCTCGCGCTGTCGGCGACCTCCGCGGAGCTGGCCGGCCTCGCGCTCGACTGCGCCTACGGCGCGACGGCCGCCGGCGGGGCCGGCGACAGAACGGCGCCGGTCACGCTGCAGGCAGCGCAGGCGCCCGCCCCGCAGCCGACGTCGCCGCAGCCGTCGCAGCCGAAGCCGAGACCGGCCAGACCGAGACCGGCCAAGCCGAAGCCGAGATCGCCCAAGCCGAAGCCGCTGAAGCGGCGCGCGGCGCTGGTGCTGTCGATCACTGCGCCGAGATCGCTCGCGGCCGGCAGATCGCTCAGGCTGCGCGTCGTCGTCGCCAACAGGGGTCGCGCGGTCGCGCGCCGGGTGCAGCTGCGCGTGAGCGCGCGCGGCCTCTCCGTCGCGCGGGCAGCGCGGACGATCGGGTCGTTGCGGCCGGGCGCCAGGCGGGCCGTCACGATCAGAGTGACGCGGCGTGGCCGCGGGGTCGCCGCCGTGCGCGTGCGCGTGACCGGCGCGCGTCGGCTGTCGGCGACGCGGACGATCGCGTTCGCGCTGCCGGCTCCGCCGACGAGACCGGGCGCCCCGACGCGACCGGACGCGCCGAGCGATGGGCTGGAGGGGCTCGCGTTCCTGCGGCTCGAGTCCGGCACGCCGGGGATCTCGCAGGACACGCGCGTAGGCTACGTCTTCACGAGCAGACAGTGGGTCTACCGCGGCACGCCTGAGAACGGCATGCCGTCGTGCACGAGCAGGACGGCCGGGGCCGAGGAGGATGCGGAGGGCTGCCTGCCGTACAGCTACGACGCGCGCTCGGGAGGATTGACGATCGACGGCCGCCCGGCGACGCTCAACGCCAGCAAGACCGAGCTGACCGTCGGGGAGGACACCTTCCTGCTCAAGCAGGGCTTCGCGCCGGGCGAGCGGCTGAGTGTCTCGCTGAAGAACATCGAGGTCTACGGGCTGTGGCCGAACCAGTCGGTCTTCACCTCGTGGCTCACCTTGACCGCGGACGGCCAGTTCGCGTTCAGCGGCTCGGCGATCGGGTCGGTCGGCAGCGGCGACCCGTCGACCATATCGTCGACGATCGCGCCCGACCGCCGCGGGACCTACGCCATCCTGCCCGGCAGCACGATCGAGTTCCGCTACGCCGACGGCAGAGTCGGGCGGCGGATGATCCTCGTCAACGGCACGCCCGAAGGCGCAGCGAAGCTCGACCCGCAGAGAGAAGGCCTGCTGCTCGACGGCACGGCCTACTGGTCGTGACGCGCGGTCACCGGTCGTCCTGACTGAAGCCCCGGAGCGTCACGCTCGACTCAGGCGCCACGCTGAACGGCCTCCGCCTTCAGGCGGCGCTCTCAGGCGCCCGCCTCGAGCGGTGACGCCAGCGCGCGCAGTCGTCGCAGCGCGCTCGCGTCCTCAGATGCGGGCCCGACGGAGAAGAGCACGAGCCCGACGCCTGGGTGACTGGTCGCTGCGAGCTTCTCGTAGTGCAGCGAGATCGGTCCGATCAGCGGGTGCCGCATCCGCGTGACGCCGCTGCTCGCCCGCGCGCAGACGTCGGCGTGCGCCCAGAGCTCGCGGAACCGCTCGCTCGCGATCGACAGCTCGCCGATCAGCGTGACGAGCCGCTCGTCGTCGGGCGCCGGCCCGGCCGCCGCGCGCAGGCCGGCAACGACCTCGGCGGCGATGCGATCCCAGTCGGGCTCGTGCAGCGCGTGGATCGCCGGGTCGGCGAACAGCGCGCGGTAGGCGTTGACGCCGGGAGCGTAGGCGGGTGAGAGCGCGCGTGCCAGCGGGTTGGCGGCCAGCACGAGACCGGTCTCGTCGGCGGCGGTCGCGGGGCCGGGCCAGTCGGCGACGATTCGCGCCACGCCCGCCGGCGCCTGCGCGAGCGGTGCGGCTGCCGGTCGCGCCGCCGGCGTCGCCGGCGCCAGGTCGTGCAGGTGGCGCCGGGCGGGCTCGTCGAGGCGCAGCGCTCGTGCGAGCGCGTCGAGCACCTGGGGCGAGGGATGCCGGTCGCGGCCACGCTCGAGGCGGGTGTAGTACGCCACGCTGACGCCAGCGAGCGCGGCCAGCTCTTCGCGCCGCAGGCCGGGCACACGCCGGGGACCGACGATCGGCACGCCAGCCTCCGCCGGTGCGAGCCGGTCGCGCCGCGCACGCAGGAAGACGCCGAGGCGGTTGTCGTCAGCGGCGCGGGTCATGACGTCCAGAGTAGGTCAGCGAGGGGTGACCCTGAGAGGGTCCTGATCGAAGTGGCAGCGGGCGGCCAACGTGGACGGCATGCACGACTCCGACGCAACCCAGATCCTCGTCACCGGCGGCTCGGGCTTCGTCGCCGCCCACTGCATCGCCGCCGCACTGAACGCCGGTCACACGGTCCGCACGACGCTGCGCTCGCCCGAGCGCGCGCCTGAGGTGCGCGACATGGTCACCGCCGCTGGCGCCGACCCCGCCGCGCTCACGTTCGCTGCTGCCGACCTGACCGACGACGCGGGGTGGGCGGAGGCCGTCGCGGGCTGTGACGCTGTCCTGCACGTCGCGTCGCCGTTCCCGGCCGGCACGGTCGAGCACGAAGACGAGCTGATCGTCCCCGCCCGTGACGGCACGCTGCGCGTGCTGCGCGCCGCTCGCGATGCCGGCGTCCGTCGCGTGGTGATGACCTCCTCGTTCGCTGCGATCGGGTACGGGCATCCGCCGACCGCGCGTCCTTTCACCGAGCGGGACTGGACCGACATCGACGGAGAGATCGCGCCGTACATCAAGTCCAAGGCGGTCGCCGAGAGAGAGGCGTGGACGTTCATCGCACGCGAAGGCGGCGAGCTCGAGCTGGCGGTCGTCAACCCGGTCGGGATCTTCGGCCCCGCGCTCGGTCCCGACCTGTCCGCCTCGATCGCTCTCGTCGCGAGTCTGCTCGGCGGCGCGATGTCGGCCGGCGCTCCGAACCTCGCGTTCGGTGTCGTCGACGTGCGCGATGTCGCCGACCTGCACCTCCGCGCGATGACCGATCCCGCCGCGGCCGGCGAGCGCTTCCTCGCGACCGCGGGCGACAGCGTGACGCTGCCGTGGGTCGCCGCCGTGCTGCGCGAGCGTCTGGGGGAGGCCGCGGCCGCCGTACCGGCCGGCGCGCTGGCTGACGAGGTCGTCCGCGACGCGGCCCGCCACGATCCCGCGATGGCGCAGATCGCGGCCGAGCTGGGGGCCGTCCGCCACGTCAGCGGCGAGCACGCGCGACGGGTGCTCGGCTGGGAGCCGCGCGGCGCCGACGAGGCCGTCGTCGCGACCGCAGAGAGCCTGCTGCGGCTCGGGATCGTACGCTAGCGGCGCGGCGCGACGGCGAGCTCGGGCGGCTGCGACAGCGGGCTGGGCCGCAGTATCCGCCGGTGGCCCCACTGCGCCGCGTCGGCGTGGTCGAGCATCAGCGGGACGAGCTGCTCGATCGGCGTGCGCCGCATGCCCAGCTCGCCGGCGCGGGCGAACTCGAACCGCGCCCAGACGTCCACGTACGGGGCGTAGACGCCGATCTGGTCGGCTGCCGCCGGCACGCACTCCAGCATCGGGCGGCCGGCGTGCTCGAGCGCGAGGCGCGCGAACTCGCCCATCGTCGGCGCCAGCTCGCCGGCGACCGCCTGCACGACGCCGGCGGCCGCGGGCTCGTCGAGCAGGGCGCAGACGACGTCGACGACGTGGTCGACCGGGACCAGGTCGAGGATCGCGTCGGCCGGCGCCGGGACGACGTCGAGGCGGCCGGAGACGAGCGCGCGCAGTGGCGGATAGACGACGTTGAACGAACTCGTCCAGCCGCTCTGCGAGTCGCCGACGACGATGCTCGGGCGCACGATCGCCGCGCGGTCGAGCTGCGCCACGGCCTCCTCCGCGCGGCGCTTCGTCAGCTCGTACGTGTTGCGGAACGCGGGCGCGGCCGGCGGTCCCTCCTCGCGCGCGAGCCCATGCGCGCGGCCGTGCACGAACGCGGTCGAGACATGCACGAAGCGCGCCGCCGCGCCCTGCTCGCGCCCGCGCGCGGCCAGCTCGAGCATGCGCTCCGTGCCGGTCACGTTGATCGCCTCGGCCTCCGCCAGCGGCAGGTCGAAGCGCACCGACGCGGCGCAGTGGACGACCGCGCCGGCGCGCGCGGCGAGCGCGTCGTACGCGGGCGCCGCCAAGCCAAGCCGCTCCCGCTCCAGGTCAGCCGCCACCGCCTCGACGCCGGCCACCACCGCGGGGTCGCCCCAGGTCTGCTCGGCGAGCTGCTCCAGCCGCCCGCGGGCGGCCGCGTCGTCGTCAGCGCGCACGAGCGCGACGACCTGCTCGCCGCGCGCGATCAGCCGCTCCAGCACGAGCGATCCGACGAATCCAGTCGCACCGGTCAGCACCGTGATGCCGTCTTCAGGAACCATGCGGGGAAGGAGTATCCGGGAACGAGCGTCGGAAGGACGGCTGATGGCGGCGATGAAGTGGTGGGGCTGGGGCGTGGAGGGCGTCGAGTTCTCGGATGCGGACAAGCCGGAGCTCGCGCCGTTCATCGAGCAGGCGATCGGCCTCGACGTCCGCCGCGGCGGAACGCCGCCCGCGCGCTTCGAGCAGCTTCAGGTGCCGCCGTCGCGCCTGCCGGACGCGCTGCGCGGCGCGCTCGAAGCGGCCACCGGCGCCGAGCACGTCAGCAGCGACGATCTCGACCGCGTCGTCCACGCACGCGGCAAGTCGCTGCGCGATCTCGTGCTGCAGCGCCGTGGCCACTTCCCGCGCCTTCCCGACGCCGTCGTCCGCCCCGCCGACGAACGGCAGGTCGCCGCCGTCCTGCACGCGGCGCTGGACGCTGACGCGGTCGTGATCCCGTTCGGCGGCGGCACCTCGATCTCCGGCTCGCTCGAAGCTCCCGCCGACGAGTCGCGGCCGGTCATCTCGGTCGACCTGACGCGCCTCGACCGCGTCCTCGAGATCGACGAGCACGCCCGCCTCGCGCGCGTGCAGGCCGGCGTGCTCGGGCCCGCGCTGGAGCAGCAGCTCAACGCGCGCGGGTACACCTTCGGCCACTACCCCGACTCGTTCACGCACTCGACGCTCGGCGGCTGGATCGCGACCCGCTCCTCCGGCATGCAGTCCGATCGCTACGGCGACATCGGCGACCTCGTGCGCGGCCTGCGCGTCGTGACGCCCTCCGGCACGCTCGTCGTGCAGCCGAACCCGTCGGCCTCGAACGGCCCGAGCATCCGCGAGATGGTGCTCGGCAGCGAGGGGCGGCTCGGGATCATCACCGAGGCGACCGTGCACGTGCGACGCGTGCCCGCCGAGCGGGTGATCCTCGGCTACCTCTTCCCGACGTTCTCCGCCGGCCTCGCCGCGATGCGCGACATCGCCGCGAGCGAGGCGCAGGTCTCCGTCACGCGCGTCTCCGACGCGCCCGAGACGCAGTTCTCGTTCGCCACCCGCAAGCGCCCGACACTGCTCGACAAGGCGCAGTCGAAGGCGCTCACGACCTTCCTGCGGCGGCGGCTCGGCTTCGACGTGAGCGAGATGTGCCTCTCGTTCATCGGCTACGAGGGGAGCGCGGAGCACGTCAAGCGCGAGCGCAAGACCGTCGCGCGGATCGTCAAGCGCCACGGCGGGCTGTGCGTCGGCTCCGGCCCGGGCGCGCTCTACGACCAGAAGAAGTTCGACACGCCCTACATCCGCGACTTCCTGCTCGACCGCGGCGCCGTCGGCGACGTGTCCGAGACGGCGATGCCGTGGAGCCGGCTGCAGCCGGTCTACGACGCGGTGATGGCCGCCGGCCACGGCGCGTTCGCGCGGCTCGGGGTGCAGGGCTGGCTGATGTGCCACCTCTCGCACAGCTACCACGGCGGCGCCTGCCTCTACTTCACGTTCGCGTTCCGGCCGACGGCCGGCGGCGACATGCTCGCCGAGTACGACGGCGTGAAGCAGGCGATCCAGCAGGCGTTCGTCGACAACGGCGCGACGCTGTCGCACCATCACGCGGTCGGCACCGAGCACGCGCGCTGGCTCGAGCAGGACATCACGGCGCCGGGCGTGCGGATGCTCGAAGCGCTGTTCGACGGGACCGATCCGGGCCGCAACCTCAACCCCGGCAAGATCGTTTGACACCGCCGGGAAACCTTCCGCGCCGACCGGAGTACAACCCGTGATGGTGAAGGACGATCTTGCCGCGCTCGACCGGCGCTGGGCACGGACCCTCCCGGCGCGGGCCGCGCGCGAGCTGATCGTCTGCGGCCTCTTCGACGCGATCGTCAGAAGCTACGCGCGCGTCGAGGTCGTCGGGCGCGAGCAGCTAGCCGACAGGCTTCACGGGCCCGCGATCTTCGTCGCCAACCACAGCAGCCACGTCGACACGCCCGTGCTGCTGCGGGCGCTGCCGGGCCGCTGGCGGCGGCGCACGGCGGTCGCCGCGGCGGTCGACTACTTCTACACGCGGCGCTCGGTCGCGGCGGCCGTCTCGCTTGCCTTCTGCACCGTGCCGTTGGAGCGCAGGGGCGGCAACGGCGGCAGCACCGCCGCGCTGCAGCCGTTGATCGAGGCCGGCTGGAGCCTCGTCGTCTTCGCCGAAGGGACGCGCTCCAGGGACGGGCGCGTCGGACCGCTGCGCAGCGGCGCGGCGGCGCTCGCCGCGCTGCACGGGCTGCCGCTCGTGCCCGTCCACATCGCCGGCACGCGTGCGGCGATGCCGGTCGGGCGGCGGTGGATGGTGCGACCGGCGGGCGGCAGGCGGCGGCATGCGCTGCGCGTGACCTTCGGCGCGCCGATCGCGGTCGACCCGCGCGGTGACCGCTTCGAGGCGATGGAGCGCGTGCGGCTGTTCCTCTCCGACCACGGCGCCGCGACGACGCCGGACCCGAAGCTGGCGGCGCGGCGGACCGCGGCGGAGGCGGCGGCGGAGCGAGCGGCCGCGCGCGAGGCGGGGAGCGGTGCGGCGAGCGGCACGGCGCCCGGCGAGGCCGCGTCGCCCGAGCACGCGTCGATCTCGGAGGGGCGCAGGAGCTGATGGCGAAGGTGCTGGTGACGGGCGCGGGCGGCTACATCGGCGGCGCGCTCGCGACGCTGCTGCGCGAGCGCGGTGACGAGGTCGTGGCGCTGGCGCGCAGCGACGCGGCCGCGGCCGCGGCGGCCGCCCGTGGCACGGAGGTCGTGCGCGGCGACGTGCTCGACCCGGCCGCGCTCGACCGTGCGATGGGCGGCTGCTCGCTCGTCTACCACGTGGCGGGCGTCAACTCCCACTGCCCGAAGGATCCGCAGCGGCTGATGCGCGTCAACGTGGACGGGACCGAGCAGGTCGTGCGCGCGGCGGCGCGGGCCGGGATCGGGCGCGTCGTCTTCACCTCCTCGGCGGCGGCGATCGGCGAGGCGAACGGCACGGTCGGGCACGAGCGCTCGCCCCATCGCGGCAGCTACCTGTCGCTCTACGACCGCTCGAAGCACGAGGCCGAGCGGGTCGCCTTCGCGGCCGGCGCGGAGACCGGCGTCGAGGTCGTCGCGCTCAACCCGTCGTCGGTCCAGGGTCCCCCGCGCAAGGGCGGCAACGGGGCGATCATCATCGCCTACCTCAACGGCCGCCTACCCGCGTTCGTCGACACGCACGTCAGCATCGTCGACGTGCAGGACGTCGCCGCGGCGCATCTGCTCGCGGCCGAGCGCGGCGCCGCCGGGCAGCGCTACGTGCTCAACGGCGCGACGCTGCCGTCGATCGAGGCGCTCGCGCTCGTCTCCTCGTTGGCGGGCGTCGACGATCGCGTGCGGATGATCCCGCCGCGGCTCGCGCGCGGCGTCGTCACGCTCGCCGACGCGGCGTTCCGGCTGCGCGGGAAGGTCTCGCCGATCTGCCGCGCGCGCGTCGAGACGATCCTCCACGGCCATCGTTACGACGGCTCGCGCGCGGAGCGCGAGCTGGGCGTCCGCTACACGCCGCCGGCCGAGACCTTCCGCCGCACGATCGAGTGGGCGGTGCGGGAGGGCCTCGTGAGACGGCCGCTGCCGCGAGTCGCGCGCGGCGCGTGAGCCACCGACGCGCTCGCGATCGACGGCGAGGCGTCCGTGGGGTGTCGCGCTCGAGCGTCTCGGCGACGACGCTTGCCCGCGCGCGCGACGGGCGCGTCCGGCTACGGCTTGGCGACCATCAGCCACAGCACGACGAGCATCGCGACGGCCGAGGCGACGTTGGCCAGCAGCGAGGCGCGGTCGTCGAGCAGCGCGCGCAGCGCGTCGTCTGGCGGGCGGCCGTCGGCCAGCAGCCGCTCGGCCCGCTCGCGCGCCTGGCGCGGGCGGCGGCCGCCGGCGGCGCCGAGCAGCAGCGAGAGGACGAAGACCGCGACCGCCGCGCGCAGCCAGCCGGTGCTCCACGGGAGCTCCTCGACGCTGACGAGCCACCCGCCGGCGCCGATCACGACCAGCGCGGCGGGCGCCGCCAGCAGCACGCCGGTGCGCGCCAGCCGCAGCAGCGCGACGACGCCCTCGGCGCTGCGCTCGCGGCGGGCGCGCGCGTGCGCGACGGCGGCGATCGCGATCCCCGCCATCAGCGCGATCACGCCGAGCAGATGGAGGAAGAGCGCGACGTCGCGCGATCCGCTCACCCGCGCTCGCCGTCCGCTGTCGCACGCGCCCGCATCAGCTCACAGCGTGCCACATGCGCGCGCCCGCAGCGACGGCTGCGCGAGCGCGAGGTTGCGCATGGTGACCGTGTTCGGCAGCGGCGCGACGTCGAGCGTGTGCAGCAGCGTGCCGTCGGCCTGCGGCAGGAAGGCGAGCCCCTCGCCCTCGCCGCCGGCCGGGATCGCGACGTGGTGGACCGTCGTGACGTGGCCGGTGACCGGGTCGATCTTGTGCAGCGGCAGCGACTCGCCGACGTCGGCGAAGGCGTAGAGGAAGCCGTCGCGGACCTTCGCGCCCTGGATGCGGTCGAGCGTCTCGCTCAGCGGCACCGTCCGCAGCAGGCGGAAGCTGCGCAGGTCGAAGACGTTCAGCACGCGCGTCTTGGACCACTCGGCGGTGTAGAGCAGGCCGCGGGCGCCGTCGACCGCCACCCACGGCACGCCCTCGACGTGGAGCGACTGCGGCAGCTCGTGCGCCTCGCCGGTGAATCTGAGCGTCTTCGCGTCGTAGAGGGCGATGAAGGGATGCAGGTACTCGGTCTGGCCGGCCGGCTTGTCGCCGTCCTCGATCGGCGCGTAGAGCGTGCCGTCGTAGAGGTCGATGTCGCCGATGTGGTTGCCGCCGAGCGCGGCGATCGCCGGCGGGATCGCGAGCGTGTTGCGGGCGGTGACGGTCTGCGCGGCGTCGGTGCGCGTCCGCATCAGGCCGAACTGCCAGGAGAAGAACCAGCTCGTGCCGTCGGTCGCGACGCCCTGCGAGCGCAGCGCGCCGTGCTGGCGCTCGACCATCTCCAGCGGCAGCGGCTGCCCTCTGTCGAGCAGGTCGGAGAGGTAGGCGAGCTCGCCGAGGTCGCCGCTGAAGGCCTGCTGCGAGCGCTCCTCCCAGCGCTCGTCGTCGACCTGGTCCCAGAAGCGGTCGAGCACGGCGGCGCGATCGGGCACGAGCGCGGCGCCGGTCAGCTGGCGCACGAGCGCGGCCAGCTGCGCGTCGTTCAGCGCGGCGGCGCGCACGGGGCGACCGAGGCGGTCGGCGCGAGCGCGCGTCGCCGCCGGGATCGCGATGCCGTTCGACGGGTCGCGGTCGCCGTCGAGCGCCTCCAGCAGGCGCAGCTCCTGCGCGACGCCGTCGCTGGTGGTGCAGCGACGGTCGCCGGCGAGCTGGAACGGCGTCACCAGCGCGGCGCCGTCGACCGTGCCGAGCTCGACGTCGCCGATCGAGAAGCGGACCGCGTCGGCGCCGCCCCACGGCCAGCCGCGGCGCCGGTCGCGGTAGCGGAAGCTGCCGGCGGCGTCGGTCACGCCGGCCGCGCCGGCGGTGCGGTAGTCGACGCCCGCGATCGCGCCGGGCGCGCCGCCGGGGCCGCCGGCGAGCGTCCCGCCGCGCAGCTGCGGCGGCGCGGGCTGGGGATGGTGGCGCGGCCCGTGGGCGGCGGCGACGGCGGGAGCGGCGGCGAGCGCGGCGGCGCATGCGGCGAGCGCCGCGGCGAGGCGGTGGGACGGCACGGGTTCTCCTGGGGGATCGCGGGAAGCGCGCGCGGGGCTGCGCGGCGGAGGCGACGGTAGGAGCCGGCCGTCGCGATCGTGTGAAGGTGCTGTGAGCGGCTGTCGCCGGCGCGTGAACGAGCGGCGTCGCGGCGGGCGCCGGCGGGCGGCGGAGCGGCCGGCGAGGACGACCGGCGGCGACGCGGGGCCGCGCCCGCGCGCTGCCGGCCGCCCGCGGCGGTCAGTGTCTCTTCGCGTACTCGCCGAACTCGCCGAAGTCGAGCAGCACGCACGGCTCGTCGCCGATCACCTCGGCATCGTGGCCCGGCGCGATCGCGAAGACGTCGCCGGCGTGGATGCTGACGTCGGTGCCGTCCTCCATGTGGACCGTCATCCGGCCGGAGAGGCAGTAGCCGAGATGCGAAACCTGGCAGAGGTCGGTGCCGGCGATCGGCTTGACGTCCTGCGACCAGCGCCAGCCTGGCTCGAACTGGCCGCAGCCGACGACGTGCCCGTTCATGTCGACGACGTCGGCTCTGCCGTGGCCGCTGAAGGGACGGCTCTCGTCCGGGGCCTCGAAGCGCTTGACCACGGTGGTTGCGGTGGTGGCCATGGCTCCTCCTTGGGGTCGGGGTCACCGACGCTACTCTCCGCGCGCGGCGGCGCCAGCGAACGGTCGCGCGCGGGCGCCGACTCGGCCTGGTTGGGCGCGTCGGCCCCCGCCGCGGCCCGTCCGCCCAGCAGTTCGAGCGGCAGCGGGAAGACGACCGTCGAGCCGGCGTTGCCGCTCATCTCGGTCAGCGCCTGGAGCGTCCGCAGCTGGATCGTGATCGGGTTCGGCTGGATCACGGCGGCGGCGTCGGCGAGCTTCGCCGCGGCCTGGAACTCGCCCTCGGCGTTGATCACCTTCGCCCGCCGCGTGCGCTCGGCCTCGGCCTGACGCGCGATCGCCTGCTGCATCCGCTCCGGGATCTCGACGTCCTTGATCTCGACGATCGTGACCTTGATCCCCCACGGCTCGGTCTGCTCGTCGAGGATCTGCTGGATTCTCTCGTTGAGGCGCTCGCGCTCGGCCAGCAGCGCGTCGAGCTCGACCTTGCCGAGCACGCTGCGCAGCGTCGTCTGCGCGATCTGCGCGGTCGCGGCGAAGACGTCCTCGACCTCGACGACCGACCGGATCGGGTCGATCACGCGGAAGTAGGAGACGGCCGTGACGCGCACCGGCACGTTGTCGCGCGTGATCACCTCCTGCGCGGGGATCCGCAGCGTGACGGTGCGCAGCGGCACGCGCACCATCCGGTCGATCGCCGGGATCAGCAGCACGAGCCCGGGGCTGCGCTGCTCCATCACCCGACCGAGCCGGAAGACGACGCCGCGCTCGTACTCGCGCAGCACCCGCACCGACGCCGCCGCCAGCGCGAGCGCACCGAGCAGCAGCACCACGACGACGACAAGCAACGCGGCGATCATCGCTCCACCTCCCATGCTTCGGCGGGGCGGATCGTCAGCGTCAACCCGCGCAGCTGCTCGACGACGACCTCGTCGCCCGCCTGCAGCGACTCCTCCGCCGCCATCAGCTCGCTCGCGCGCGCCTGCCACAGCGCGCCGTCGACGAGCACCTGTCCATGACCGCTGCCGTCCCACGAGCGCACGACGCCGAGGCGGCCGCACAGACCCTCGCGCCCTGAGACCGCCCGCCGCGGCCGCACCGCGACGGCGGCGCGCGCGAGCAGCGCGACCCATGCGAGCGCGACCAGCGACGCCGCCGCGACGCCCGCCAGGACGGCGAGCAGCCCGCCGCCGGCTCCGGCGACCGCGAGCGCGACCCCGGTCGCGAGCGCGACGGCGCCCGTGACGCCGATCACGCCGCCGGGCAGGTGCGCCTCGGCGACCAAGAGGGCGGCGCCGCAGACCAGCAGGACAACGCCGACGGCCAGCATCTCTCGTACCTCACCTCTGATGGTACGCCTCGCCGCCCGCGCCGAGCGGTGCAGAGGAGCGCCCGGGCGCCTGAAGCGCGCGCTACCGCACGAGCGTCACGCTCGCGCGCGCCCGCGCTCTTCCGGCAGCGGCCGTCAGCGCCAGGCGCAGCGACCCCGGAGCGTCCCCCGACGACGGCCGGCGGGGGAGCGGGTGCGGACCGGGGGATCCCCGATGGCCGGGCGGCCGCGGCGGCGCGACGATCGCCGCCATGAGACGCCTTCCGCTCTTCCTCACGACCGTCGCGCTGAGCGGCGCCGCCGCCGTCGCGCCGGCGGCGGCGTCGGCGCTCGCGCTGAAACCGCTGAGCGGCCGCGGCGCCTGCGCCGCCGGGCGCGGCATCCCCGGCTGCGTGCCCGTGCGCGGCATGGTCAACCCGGTCGCAGTCGCCTTCGCCGGCGGCGGGCGCGACCTCTACGTCGGCTCGCTCGGCAACGGCGCGCTGGTCCAGCTCCATCGCGACGCGCGCGGCGGGCGGCTGTCGCCGATCGCCGGCGTGCCGCACTGCTGGGGCGCGCAGCTCGGCTGCAGCCGTCCGCAGGGCGAGCAGCTGATGCCGGCGGGGATCGCCCTCCCCGGCGACGAGCGCAACCTCTACGTCACCAGCGCCGACAACCAGCGCGAGAGCGACGCGGTCGGCGTGGTCGGCTTCGCGCGCGACGGGCGCAGCGGCGCGCTCAGACCGCTGCCGGCCGGCGTCGTCTGCCCGCGTCCGGGGCGGACCGCCGGCAGCTGCTCGCCGCCGCGCGGCGGGCTGCTCACCACCGACGTCGTCGCGACCCGCGACGGCCGCTTCCTCTACGGCGCGAGCGAGGCCGGGATCGTCGCGCTCGCCCGCGACGCGGCCAGCGGCGCGCTCAGACAGGCCCGACGGCGCGGCCGGCTGCCTGCTGACGAGCGACCGCTCCCCCTCCCGCTCGGGGGTCGAGCTGCGCGACTGCGGCGCCGCGATGGCGATCGGCGTCGTGCGCGAGCTCGCGCTCAGCCCCGACGGCCGCCAGCTGTACGCGGCCGCCGAGGCCCACGACGGCCGCGGCGGCGGCCTGACCGTGCTGCGCCGCGATCCCGACAGCGGCGCGCTGACCGTCGCGCAGACGGTGCGCGACGGCTTCGCCGACGGCGAGGCGATGAACGTCGTCGTCGCGCCGGACGGCGGCAGCGTCTACGCGACCGACAGCGACTTCGCCGTCCACGTGCTGCGGCGCGACCGCGGCGACGGCCGCCTCGCCCGCCTGCGCGGCAAGGCCGGCTGCGTCAGCGTCGACCCGCGCTGCACCTTCCCGCGCGCGACCTCGGCGCCGGAGGAGATCGCGGTGACGCCGAACGGCCGCGCCGCCTTCCTCGCCGACGCGAGCGGGCTCGACCTCTTCAGCCGCGCCGGCAGCGGCGCGCTGCGGCAGGCGCACCGCACCAGCGCCTGCCACACGCGCGACGGCACCGACGGCCTCGGCGGCGGCCCGCGGATCTGCGTCCGCTCGGCGCTGAAGTCGGTGCGGGCCGGCATCGGCGGCCTCGCCGTCACGCCCGACGGGCGCGACCTGATCGTGCTCGGGACCGCGTCGGGCTACGGCCGCGCGGTCGGCGTCGTCGAGGTGGCGCGACTGCGCTGAGCGCTAGGCTGCCGAGCCGTGCGCAGGTGGGCGGCTCGGGGGATGGCGGCGGTCGCGGTCGCGGCGATCGCCGTGCTGGCGATCGTGCTGCTCGGCGGCGGCGAGGAGCAGGCGCGGCTGCGCGAGCCGCGCGACGTCGCCGACCTCGCCGCGCGCGTCGACCGCGCGCTGCGCGCCCACGTCCCCGACGGCGGCACGGTGCCGCAGGCGGCGGTCGCGATCGTCCACGGCGGACGCGTCGCGTGGACGCGCGCCTATGGCGGCGCCGCCGTCACGGCGCGCTTCCAGGTCGGCTCGATCTCCAAGCCGGTCGCCGCCGCGGGGCTGCTGCGGCTGGCGCAGGAGCGCCGGCAGCCGCTCGACGCGCCGCTGCGGCTGCGCGGCTGGGCGGCGCCGCCCGGCGTGACGCTGGCGCGGCTGCTCAGCCACACCGCCGGGCTGTCGGTTCCCGGCTACCTCGGCCTCGACCCGGCGCGGCCGCTGCCGAGCACGCGCGCCGAGCTGGCCGGCGACGGCGAGGCGCCGCCGGTGCGCGCCGAGCGCGAGCCCGGCAGGGGCTGGAGCTACTCCGGCGGCGGCTACACGGTCGCCCAGCTGTGGGCCGAGGAGCAGGCCGGCGACTTCGCCGCGCTGATGCGGCGCGAGGCGCTCGCGCCGCTGCGCATGTCCGCCTCGACCTTCGTCCAGGCGCGGCCGCCGGCCGGGGCGCTGCGCGGCCACGACGCCGACGGGCGTCCGCTGCCGACCTACCGCTACGCGGCGCTCGCCGCCGCCGGGCTGTGGTCGACCGCCGGCGACGTCGGCCGCTTCCTCGCCTTCGCGCTCTCCGGCGATCCGCTCGCGCGCGCGATGCGGCGGCCGGCGCCGGCGACCGGCGGACGGTGGGGGATGGGGCTGGAGGTGGAGCCGCTCGCCGGCGGCGGGGCGCTCGTGCGGCACGAGGGCGTCAACCGCGGCTGGCACGCCCGCATCGTCGGCGACCCGGCGAGCGGCTGGGGCCTCGTCGTGCTGACCGACTCCGACGCCGGCGCCGCCGCGATCGACGCGGCCGAGGGCGAGCTGGTCGCCCGCTGATCAGCCGTCGAGGACCGCGTCGAGGCGGGCGGCGCAGTGCAGCAGCGCCGCCCGCTGGGCGGTGAAGACGGCGTCGAGGCGGGTCGTGAGGCGCGCGCTGTCGGGCTCCTCGCCCGGCTCGGGCAGCGGCGCGGCGGCCAGCAGCGCGGCGACCTCGGCGCGCAGCTCGCCGCCGTCGACCGCCGCCGCCAGCTCCAGCAGCAGCGGGGCGCGCACGCGCGCGCCGTCGGCGAAGGCGGCCAGCGCCGTCTCCTGCGGCAGCGCCGCGCCGCGGCCGAAGACGCGGCCGTGCAGCACCGCCGAGTTGGCCTGGCTGCCGGCGCGCTGCGCCGAGCGCACGCGGTCGCCGATGCCGACCGCGTCGGCGAGCAGCTCCAGCCCCTGCGCGATCGGCGTCGCGTCGAGCGGCAGCAGCGCGCGCAGCTCGGCCGGCAGCTGCGCCAGCCACTGCTCGCGCGCCTGCTGCTGCTCGGCGAACAGGCGCTGCAGGCCGTCGCGATAGCCCGGCGAGGTCATCTGACTCAGGGTAGGCGCTCGGCTGGCAAGATCGCGGGGATGAGCGCCCGCTACGACGAGATCGGCCACGGCTACGCGCTGCGGCGGCGCGAGGATCCCGCGATCGCCGCCCGCGTCCACGCCGCGCTCGGCGACGCGCGCACCGTCGTCAACGTCGGCGCCGGCAGCGGCTCCTACGAGCCGCGCGACCGGATCGTCGTCGCGATCGAGCCGAGCGCGGTGATGGCCGCGCAGCGGCCGCCCGACCGCCCGCCGGCGATCCTCGCGAGCGCCGGCGCGCTGCCGCTGGTCGACGACGCCGTCGACGCCGCGATGGCGGTCCTCACCGTCCACCACTGGGAGGGCGAGCAGGAGGCCGGCGTGCGCGAGCTGCGGCGGGTCGCGCGCGGGCCGGTCGCGATCCTGACGGCGCTGCCCGAGAACGGCGAGCGCTGGTGGCTGATGCGCGACTACCTGCCGGAGGTCGCCGCGCTCGACCGCCGCGTCTTCCCGCCGCTCGAGCGGCTCGCCGAGTGGCTCGGCGGCGAGGTGCGCGTCGAGACGGTCGAGATCGCGCGCGACTCGCCAGACTGGTCGCTGCTGTCGTACTGGGCGCACCCCGAGCGCGTGCTCGACCCGGAGGCGCGCGCCGCCACCTCCGGCCTCTCGCGGATGCCGGAGGAGGTCGTCGCGCGCGTCGTCGCGGCGGTCGAGCGCGACCTCGCCGACGGCACGTGGGAGGAGCGGAACGGCCACCTCCGCGCGCTCGACAGCTTCGACGCGGGGCTGCGGCTGGTGGTCGCCGAGCCGGCCGGTTAGATCCGCACCAGCCGCCGCAGCGGCGGGCGGCGGAAGTTCCGCTGCGCGAGCGCGGCGTTGATCGCGACGAGCGCGGTGTCGGCGACGAGGCTCATGCTGCCGAGCAGGCGCAGCCGTCGCTTGAGCCGCGTCTCCCGCTCGCTCGCCTCCGGCGCCGGCGTGTCGCCGTCGCTCAATGGGACGGCGCCGTCGGGCTCGCTGCGGTTGAAGCGGATGCCCTCGATCGCGGAGGCGACGCCGGTGACGGCGACCGCGACGACGGCGGCGTCCTTCGCCCGCGCGAGGGTGCGCTCCGTGTCCGACAGCTTGCCGGCGCGCGCCTCCTGCACGCGGGCGCCGCCCCAGCCGGCGAGGACCGCCGCCAGCGACAGTCCGTTGACGACGCCGTAGCGGCGCCAGGCGCCGTTGGTGACGCGGCCGCGGTCGCGCGGGTCGTCGACGGCGCGGAGGGCGGGATGCATCGCCGCGCGGGCGAACAGGTTGCCGCCGAGCAGCGCGGCGGCGCCGATGTCATGCGCCGCCCGGCCGGCGCTGCTGACGACGTCGCTGCGCGGATGGTAGGTGGGGAGAAGCGATGGCATGTCGAGTCGCTTCCCCGCGCTCGCGCCGGCAAACGGCCGGCGGCCGGCGCGGCGCGGCGGCAGGCGGTCGCTTGCGCAGCGCGCGGTCGGGCATGATCTCGCGCATGGACGAGATCTTCCCCGGACTGCTCAGCTGGACCGCCTTCCGCGAGACGATCGGACAGCCGGTCCACTCGGCCTACGTGGTCGAGGCGCGGACGCTGATCGACCCGATGGTTCCCGACGAGGGCCTCGGCGCCTTCGGCACCGGCGACCTGCCGGCGCCCGAGCGGATCGTGCTCAGCAACCGCCATCACCGGCGCCACAGCGCACGCTTCGCGGAGCGCTTCAGCTGCACCGTCGCGGTCAACGAGCGGGGGCTGTACGAGATCCAGGACCAGCCGCTGCGCGTGCGCGGCTTCAGACCGGGGGATGAGCTGGCGCCGGGCGTGACGGCGCAGCCGGTCGGCGTCCTCTGCCCCGACGAGAGCGCGATCCACGTCGCGCACGGCCCGGGGGCGCTCGCGGTCGCCGACGGCGTCATCCGCGCGCACGACGACGGCGGCCTGGGCTTCGTCTCCGACCACCTGCTCGGCGACGACCCCGAGGCGGTCAAGACCGGCCTCGC
>Ga0164243_10005601_pt1 | contig 19154 bp, 12 predicted proteins | sample OricompcompostOP_FD_108781 | JGI IMG/M metagenome (GOLD analysis project Ga0164243, IMG submission 108781) | Organic Plus compost microbial communities from Emeryville, California, USA - Original compost - Organic plus compost (OP) | ecosystem: Engineered > Solid waste > Mixed feedstock >... | reverse complement strand
CTGCTGCTGGCCGTAGTTCTGCTGGCCGTAATCCTGCTGACCGTAGCCCTGCTGGCCGTAGTTCTGCTGGGGGCTCTGGCCGTAGCCCTGCTGGTACTGCTGGCCGTAGCCCTGCTGGCCGTACTGGCCGTAGGACTGGCCGGACTCGGGCTGCTGCCCGTAGCCCCCCGATGGGTAGCTCATCGCGATCTCCTGGTCAGGTCGTCGTGTTCATGTCAACTGGCTCGGGTCGGTGACGCGGTCACGCCCACGGCAACCGGCATGCGGCCGCCCGCACCTCCCCGATGCGTGACTCCCGGCCCACGGTAGTACATCTGACCGACGTGTCATCTGCACGATTCGTCACCGCTGAATCCTCAGCGGTGCCCACCGTACATATCCGACACGGGGTGCGCGTGAACTCCGTTCACAACGCGCCGCGCGACGCGTCCGCGCGGATCCGGTGGTGACAGCGGCCTACCAGCGATGAGAGCGGCCCTGCTCGGCGTACCACTCGATCAGCGAGTAGTCGTCGACCGACCTCGGGTCGACGTTGACCTCCGAGCGCCCGGCCAGGATCGCCGTGACCGGAACCTCGAGCTTCTTGCCGGTACGCGTGTGCGGGATGCCGGGCGCCTCGATGACCTCGTCGGGCACGTGGCGTCTGGACAACCGCTCGGCGACGGCCGACGCGATGCGCTTCTCGAGGGCGTCGTCGAGCACGGCACCGGGGACCAGCGTGACGAACAGCGGCATCCAGTACTTCCCGTCGGGGCCGTCGACGCCGAGGACGAATGCCTCGGCGACCTCGTCGAGCGATTCCACGACCTCGTAGATGTCCGCCGAGCCCATGCGTATCCCGTGCCGGTTCAGCGTGGCGTCGCTGCGGCCGTGGATGACGAGCGACCCGCGATCGGTGACCGTCACCCAGTCGCCGTGGCGCCACACCGGCCCGTCGGGATGAGAGGTCGGCCCCTGCCACTCGTGCTCGAAATACGCTGCGCGGTAGCGCGCTCCGTCGGGGTCGTCCCAGAAGGAGACCGGCATCGACGGCATCGGTTCGGTGACGACGAGTTCGCCGACCTCGCCCACCTGCGGTCGTCCATCGGGTGACCAGCTCTCCAGCGAGACGCCCAGGTAACGCACCGACAACTCGCCCGGCACGACCGGCACGCCCGTCGACCCGCCGGCGAACGCGGACACGATGTCGGTGCCGCCGCTGATCGACGAGATCGGCAGCCCCTTCTTCACGTGTTCGTCGACCCAGACGAACAGGTCCGGCGCGAGGGCGGAACCGGTGCTGCCGAGGGTGCGCAGCGCGGACAGGTCGTGCTGATCCCCCGGTTCCAGGCCGGCCTTGCGCGACGCCTGCAGCTGACCGGGCGAGGTGCCGAAGTAGGTGACCTTCTCGTCGGCGACGATCTGCCACAGCCGATCGGCGTCCGGATACAGCGGCGATCCGCTGTAGCAGACGATCCGCGCGCCGCACAGCAGACCGGCGACCTGATAGTTCCACATCATCCAGCTGAGCGCGGTCTGCCAGAAGAACACGTCGTCGGACGACAGATCACCATGGAGCGCAGTGGCTTTCAGGTGTTCGACGACCACCCCGCCGTGACCGTGGACGATGCCCTTGGGCCGGCCGGTGGTGCCGGAGCTGAACAGGACCCACAGCGGGTGGTCGACATCGACCGCCAGCGGGGAGAACTCGGCGGTGGGGGGCGACAGCGCCTCGCCGAAGTCGATCGCACCCGGCGCACCGGCGGGTGCGTCGCCGATCGTGATGTGGGCGACCAGCCCGTCGAGCAGTCCGGCGAGCTCGGCGGAGTCGGCCCGCTTGTCGATGTCCTTGCCGCCCCACCGGTAACCGGCCGCGCTGAACAGGACCTTCGGCCGCAGCTGCCCGAGGCGGCCGGCGGCGCCCTGCGGCGCGTAGTCCTGGCCGCACCCCGACCAGATGGCGCCGAGGCTCGCGGTCGCCAGGAAGGCGACGACGGCCTCGGGGATGTCCGGCAGGTAGGCGGCCACCACGTCCCCCGGCCCGACGCCGAGGTTGCGCAGCGTCGCCGCGAGCGAGGCCACCATCCCGGGCAGCTCCGACCACGCGATCTCCGTGCGCGCGCCGGTCTCGTCGAGGCCGACGATCGCGGCGCCCGGGAGACCGGCGTGCCGCAGGACCTGCGCGACGTAGTTGAGCTTCACGCCGGGGAACCAGCGGGCACCGGGCATCCGGGCATCGGCCAGGACGGCCTCGTCGCCCTCGCCGAGGGGTTCGGCGGCCAGTTCGTCGAGGTCGAAGAACTCCCAGACGGCGCGCCAGAAGCGGGCGGGCTCCCGCACCGACCACGACCAGAGCGCGTCGTAATCGGTTGCGGTGACGCCGAATCGCTCCTCGACGTGGCGGCGGAACCGCTCGATCGCGGCGTCGGGGGCCGGCGCCGGGTCACCCGGCGGGACCACACCGGTCATCCCAGCTCCTCGATGAGATGGATGGCCTCTTCGCGCATCGCGACCTTGCGCACCTTGCCGGTCACGGTCATCGGGAACTCCTTGACCACGTGGACGTACCTCGGGATCTTGTGGCGCGCGATCTTGCCCTCGGCGAAGGCGCGGACGTCCTCGGCGGTGAGGTCGTCGGCGTGGTCGCGCAGGCGCACCCATGCCATGAGCTCCTCGCCGTACTTCTCGTCGGGCACGCCGATCACCTGCGCGTCGAGGATGTCGGGATGGGTGTAGAGGAATTCCTCGATCTCACGCGGGTAGATGTTCTCGCCGCCGCGGATCACCATGTCCTTGATCCGGCCGGTGATGCGCACATAGCCAGCGTCGTCCATCTCGGCGAGGTCCCCGGTGTGCATCCAGCCGTCGGCGTCGATCGCCTCGGCGGTCTTCTCCGGGTCGTTCCAGTAGCCCTTCATCACCGAGTAGCCGCGGGTGCACAGCTCTCCGGTCTCGTTGCGCCCCAGCGTCTCCCCCGTGGTGGGATCGATGATCTTGATCTCCAGGTGCGGTCCCACGCGTCCGACCGTGCCCACGCGCAGCTCCAGCGGGTCGTCGACCCGGGTCTGCGTGGACACCGGCGAGGTCTCGGTCATGCCGTAGCAGATCGACACCTCGCTCATGTGCATGCGATCGACCACCTGCCGCATCACGTGCTCGGGACACGGCGAACCGGCCATGATGCCGGTGCGCAGCGACGACAGGTCGGGGCGGTAGCCGTCCGGGGCCGAATCCAGCAGGGCCAGTTCGGCGATGAACATCGTCGGCACCCCGTAGAGACTGGTGCACCGGTACTTCTCGACCGCGTCGAGCGCGGCCCGCGGATCGAAGGCCGGGCCCGGGATCACCATGGCCGCACCGTGGCTCGTGGCGGCGAGGTTGCCCATGACCATGCCGAAGCAGTGGTAGAAGGGCACCGGGATGCAGATGCGGTCGTCGGCGGTGTAGCCGAGGAGCTCGCCCACCAGGTAGCCGTTGTTCCCGATGTTGCGGTGCGACAGCGTCGCCCCCTTCGGGAAACCCGTTGTGCCCGAGGTGTACTGGATGTTGACCGCGTCGTCCGGCGACAGCGAGGCGGCGACCTCGGCGACGCGGGCGAGTTCCTCCTCCGACGGCCTTGCGGTGAGTTCGGCCCACTCCGGGGACTCGAACAGCACCACGTCTCGCAGGTCCGGGCACTTGGGCCGGGCCTCCTCCAGCATCGTCGCGTACCCGGAGTCCTTGAACCGCTCGGCCGCGAGGACGAGGCCGGTCCCCGACTGGGTCAGCGCGTACTCGAGTTCGTTCTGGCGGTAGGCGGGGTTGACGTTGACCAGGATCGCGCCGATCTCCGCGGTCGCGTACTGGGCGAGAACCCACTCGAACCGGTTCGGAGCCCACAGGCCGACCCGGTCACCCGGTGCGACGCCGAGGCGCAGGAGCCCGGCCGCCAGTGCGCGGACGTCACGGAGGAACTCGGTGTAGGTCCACTGCCGGCCGGCCGCGGCGTCGATGAGGGCGATCCGGTCACCGTACTGCTCGACGGTGCGCGCGAGAGTCGCCCCGATCGTCTCCTCGAGGAGGGGCGGGGTGTCGGGGCCGCGGGTGTGTGCGAGGTTCTGGGCGGGAGCGTCTGTGCTCATCTCGTGCTCCGGTCTGTCGGGGATTCTGAGAGTGGGGGATTCTGAGAAGTCGGGGAAGTCTGGATACGTTGGGGGAACGGAGGACTCAGGAGTCCTCGGTGGATTCGCCGGAGGCCACGCGGGAGAGGACGACCTCCGCCTGCCGCAACACCGGGCCGTCGATCATCTGGCCGTCGAGGCTGAAGACCCCGCCGTTGTGTTCGGCGGCGCCCTCGAGCACCCGGCGCGCCCACTCGACCGCCTCGTCCGAGGGTCGGTAGCCGGCGCGGATGTGCTCGACCTGCGACGGGTGGATGCAGGCGGTCGCGGTGTACCCCAGGGCCACGGCGTCGCGGACCTCGGCGATCAGCCCGTCGACGTCGTCGATGTCGAGATGCACCGAGTCGATGGCGAACTTGCCGTGCGCGGCGGCTGCGATGCGCACCATGGAGCGCACCCAGGAGGCCACGTCGCGGTACTCGCCGGAACGCGGCTCGTCGGGGCCGAACCGGCTCGACGACCCGCCGAGACCGGCGACGAGATCCTCGGCGCCCCACATCAGGCCGATGCAGTTGGAGGTCGCGGCGATCTCGTTGGCGCGGGTCGCCCCGAGCGGGGTCTCGATGAGCGCGATGGTCTGCAGCGCGGTGTCGAGGATCGACGCCACGTCCTCGGACTTCGCCTGCATGACGACGCGGTAGTTGGTCTCCGCGACCGCGGCCAGGTCGCGGCGATAGTCGCCGGTGCCCGCCGGGTTGATGCGGACGATGGTGCGGTCGGGGTCGATCGGGTTGGCGACCAACGCCTCCCGGGCCGCGGCCCGGTTGTCCGGCGACACCGCGTCCTCGAGGTCGAGGATCACCACGTCGGCGCGGTCGAGTGCCTTCTGGTAGCGCTCGGGCCGGTCCGCGGGACAGAACAGCAGCGCCGGGCCCGACGGGAGCCAGGCGTTCAGCAGTTGGGGGTCTTTGCGATCCGTCCCGCCCACCAGCGAATTGTCCGCGCTTGCATCGAAGACCATCGTCGTCTCACTCCGTAGGTTGTCTGCGCACCAACGTGGCCCGCGCGGCTCGCGCGACGACCTCGCCGTGCTGGTTGCGTCCGATGTGGGTCAAGTTCACCACGCCCTCCCCCGGACGCGACCTCGATTCGCGCTTACCCGTGCACACGGTCTCGGCGTAGAGCGTGTCGCCGGCGAACAACGGTGACGGGAAGGCGACCTCGGAGAAGCCGAGATTGGCCACCAGGGTGCCCTGAGTCAGCTGGCTCACCGACAACCCGACGATGGTCGAGAGCGTGAACATCGAGTTGACGAGACGCTGACCGCCGAACCCGGGCTGCTGCGCCGACCACGCGGCGTCGAGGTGCAGCGCCTGCGTGTTCATCGTCAGCGTCGTGAAGAGCACGTTGTCGGCCTCGGTCACGGTGCGTCCGGGGCGATGCTCGTAGATCGTGCCCTCCTCGAACTCCTCGAACCACAGGCCGCGCTGGATCACCCGGCGCGGGCTGTCGGCGGCGTTCCCGGCGCCGCTCGCGGTGCTCATGCGAACCCCAGCTCTCGCGCGATGAGCATGAGCTGGACCTCGGTGGTGCCCTCGCCGATCTCGAGGATCTTGGAGTCCCGGTAGTGGCGCGCGACGGGATATTCGTTCATGAAGCCGTAGCCGCCGTGGATCTGGGTCGCCGTCCGCGCGTTGTCCATGGCGGCCTCGCTGGCGATCATCTTCGCGATCGAGGCCTCCTTCTTGAACGGCTTGCCGGCCAGCATCTTCGCCGCCGCGTCGTAGTAGGCGGTGCGCGCCACGTGCGCGCGGGCCTCCATCCGCGCGATGGCGAACGACACCGACTGGTACTCGCCGATCGGCTTGCCGAAGGACTGGCGTTCCTTTGCGTACTTCACGCTCTCGTCGACACAGCCCTGCGCGGCACCGGTGGCGAGCGCCGCGATCGCGATGCGCCCCTCGTCGAGGATGGACAGGAAGTTGGCGTAGCCCCGGCCGCGCTCGCCGAGCAGGTTCTCCTTTGGCACCCGCACGTCGCTGAAGGTGAGCGGGTGGGTGTCCGAGGCGTTCCAGCCGACCTTGTTGTAGGCGGGTTCGGCGGTGAATCCCGGTGTGCCCGAGGGCACGATGATCGTCGAGATCTCCTTCTTGCCGTTCTCCTTCACCCCGCTGACCGCGGTGACGGTGACCAGCGAGGTGATGTCGGTGCCGGAGTTGGTGATGAACTGCTTGTTGCCGTTGATGATCCACGAGTCGCCGTCGTCGCGGGCGGTGGTCGCGGTGGCCCCGGCGTCCGATCCCGCACCCGGTTCGGTGAGGCCGAACCCTGCGAGCGCCTTGCCGGCGGTGAGGTCGGGCAGGTATCTCTGCTTCTGCTCCTCGGTGCCGAACTTGTAGATCGGCATCGCGCCGAGACTCACACCGGCCTCGAGGGTGATGGCGACCGACTGGTCGACCTTGCCGAGCTCCTCGAGCGCGAGCGCGAGGGCGAAGTAGTCGCCGCCCATGCCGCCGTACTCCTCGGGGAAGGGCAGGCCGAACAGGCCCATCTTGCCCATCTGGTCGACGACCTCGTACGGGAAGCTGTGCTCCTCGTCGTGCTTTGCGGCCACGGGGGCCACGACCGACTGCGCGAAGTCGCGCACCGTCTCGATGAGGTCGGTGTATTCCTGGGTGAGTTCCATGTCCTGCAGTCCTTTACGTCTCGTCGGTGGGTTCGGGGTGCCCGCGCATCACCGCGCGGGCGCGGGCTCGGCGGCCTCTGCGGGTGTGATGACCGCGAGGACCTGCCCGGCGTCGACCTTGTCCCCGACCTTCACCGACACCTCTGCGGTCCCGTCGATCGGCGCGGAGAGCGTGTGTTCCATCTTCATGGCCTCGACGACCACCACCGCCGCGCCGGAGGCGACCTCGTCGCCGGAACCGGCGGCCACGGCGACGACGGTCCCGGGCATCGGGCTGGTGATCTCGCCGGCGCGCTCGTCGGCGGCCTCGTCGAGGACGGGGCGGGCGAGGTCGAGGATCCAGGTGCCCGAAGGCCCGGAGACCCACCAGGATTCGCCGACGAGAACCGACGACCACGACTGGCTGACGCCGTCGACGATGAGCCGGGCCGACCCCTGCCCGTCGCCCGCGGGCAGGTAGACGACATCCGCCTCCCACGGCTCGGCGTCGTCGACGCCCTCGACGGCGACCGTCGCCCGGCCGGAGACGGCCTGCGCGTCGGCGTGGTCGACCCGGATCGAGACGGTGGAGTGGTGCCCGCCGCTGACGAGTCGGGTGATCACCGGTGCGGTGTCGCCGATGCGCCACCCGACGGCCGACGACCACACGTCCCCGCTGTCCCGGACCCCGATCCGGGCCAGGCCGACGAGGACCTGGGCCTCCGGCGAGGGTTCGGCGACCTCGTAGTCGGCGACGAGCCGGTCGAGCAGTTCGGTGTCGAGGTCTGCGTCGACCACGGCCGGCTGCCTCAGCACGAACCGGCAGAAGTCGATGTTGGTGACCACGCCGAGCACCCGCGTGTGCGCCAGCGCCTGGTCGAGGCGCTCGAGGGCCTCCTCCCGATCGGTCCCGTGGGCGATGACCTTGGCGAGCATCGGGTCGTAGTCGCTCCCGACGCGCAGCCCTTCGAGCATGGCGGAGTCGACGCGGACGCCGCTGCCCGGCGAGGTGTCCGGGTGCACCAGGTGCTCGATGGTGCCGCCGGTGGGCAGGAAGCCGCGCGCCGGGTCCTCGGCGTAGACGCGGGCCTCGATGGCGTGCCCGGTCAGCGTGATGTCGTCCTGGGCGAACCCGAGCTCCTCGCCGCGGGCGACGCGGATCTGCTGCTCCACCAGGTCGATACCGGTCACGAGTTCGGTGACGGGGTGCTCGACCTGCAGCCGGGTGTTCATCTCCATGAAGAAGAACTCGTCGGGCCTGTGCGCGGAGACGATGAACTCGACCGTCCCGGCGCCGGTGTAGCCGACCGAGCGCGCCGCGTCGCAGGCGGCCGCGCCGATCCGGGCGCGGGTGTCGGCGTCGAGCAGCGCCGACGGCGCCTCCTCGATGACCTTCTGGTGCCGGCGCTGCAGCGAGCACTCGCGCTCGCCGAGGTGCACGACGTTGCCGTGCCGGTCGGCGAGGACCTGGACCTCGATGTGTCGCGGGGTGTCCACGAAATGCTCGATGAACAGCGCGTCGTCGCCGAAGGCGGCACCGGCCTCGCGACGTGCGCGCTGCAGCGCCGCCGGCAGTTCGGCGGGCTCGGCGACGCGGTGCATGCCCTTGCCGCCACCGCCCGCGCTCGGTTTGATGAGCACCGGGAATCCGATGTCGGGCGCCGCGGCGATCAGGTCCTCGTCGGTCAGGCCGGGACGCGACAGACCGGGGACGACCGGGACGTCGCGGGCCGTCACGGCCGCGCGTGCGGTGATCTTGTCGCCCATGGTCGCGATGGCCTCGGCGGGCGGTCCGATGAAGACGATGCCCACCTCGGCGAGCGCCGCGGCGAATCTCTGGTTCTCCGAGAGGAATCCGTAGCCCGGGTGGACGGCGTCCGCTCCGGTCTTGCGCGCGGCGTCCACCACCGCCTCGATGTCGAGGTAGCTCCGGGCCGCCTCGGCGGGCCCGATGCGCACCGCGACGTCGGCCTCGCGGACGTGGCGCGCCTGCGCGTCGGCGTCGGAATAGACGGCGATGCTGCGGATTCCCATGCGGCGCAGCGTGTCGATCACCCGGCAGGCGATCTCACCACGGTTCGCCACCAGGACACTGCGGATGGGTCTGGTGCTCACGGTCGGTGTCCTTCGTGCATCGGTTGCGGCATCGGGGGATTCGGTGTGATCGCGGGATTCGGCGACCTGCTGCTGTACCTCCACCATCGCGATCACATCCGGAAGACGCCGTAGCGCGGGTCGGCGAGGGGTGCGTGGCGCGCCGCCTCGAGGGCGAGCCCGAGCAGCGTGCGGGTCTGGGCCGGGTCGACGATGCCGTCGTCCCACAGTCGCGCGGTCGAGTAGTAGGCGTCGGACTGGCGCTCGAACTGCTCGCGGATCGGGGCCTTGAAGGCCTCCTCGTCCTCGGCCGGCCAGGTGTCGCCCGACCGCTCGATCTGGTTGCGGCGCACCGTGGCCAGGGTGTCGGCGGCCTGCGGGCCGCCCATCACCGAGATGCGGGCGTTGGGCCACATCCACAGGAAGCGGGGCGAGTACGCGCGGCCGCACATCGAGTAGTTGCCGGCACCGAAGGAGCCGCCGATCATCACGGTGAACTTCGGGACGCGCGCGCAGGCGACGGCGTTGACCATCTTGGCGCCGTGCTTGGCGATGCCGCCCTGCTCGTAGGCCTTGCCGACCATGAAGCCGGTGATGTTCTGCAGGAAGACCAGGGGGATGCGACGCTGATCGCACAGTTCGATGAAATGCGCGCCCTTGAGGGCGGATTCGCTGAACAGGACGCCGTTGTTGGCGATGATGCCGACCGGGTGCCCGTGGATGTGGGCGAAGGCGGTGACGAGGCTGGTGCCGTAGTTCGCCTTGAACTCGGTGTATTCACCGGCGTCGCACATGATCTCGATGACCTCGCGCACGTCGTAGGGAGTGCGCGGATCGGTGGGGACCACGTCGTAGATGTCGGTCTGCGGGCGCAGCGGGTCGCGCGAGGGGACGGTCTCCCACTGCGGCGCCTCGCGCGGGCCGAGGGTCGCGACGATCTCGCGCACCTTGGCCAGCGCCTGCTGGTCGTTGTCGACGAGGTGGTCGGTGACGCCGGAGACCGACGAGTGCATCGCGCCGCCGCCGAGGTCCTCGGCCGAGACGTCCTCGCCGGTGGCCGCCTTCACCAGGGGCGGGCCGGCCAGGAAGATGGTGCCCTGGTTGCGGACGATGACGGTCTCGTCGCTCATCGCCGGGACATAGGCGCCGCCCGCGGTCGAGGAGCCGAGCACGGCCGCGATCTGCGGGATTCCGGCGGCGCTCATGGTCGCCTGGTTGTAGAAGATCCGGCCGAAGTGGTCGCGGTCGGGGAAGACCTCGTCCTGCTGCAGCAGCATCGCGCCGCCGGAGTCGACGAGATAGATGCAGGGCAGCCGGTTGGCCGCGGCGATCTCCTGCGCCCGCAGGTGCTTCTTGACGGTGATCGGGTAGTACGTGCCGCCCGACACGGTGGCGTCGTTGGCGACGATCATGCATTCCCGCCCGGCCACGCGGCCGACGCCGGCGATCACGCCCGCGGCCGGCGCCTTGTCGTCGTACATGCCGAAGGCGGCGAGCGGCGCGACCTCGATGAACGGGGAGCCGACATCGAGGAGACCGTCGACGCGGTCGCGCGGGAGGAGCTTGCCGCGTGAGACGTGGCGTTCCCGCGCCTTGGCGCCGCCCCCTTCTGCCACCTTCGCGAGGCGCTGGCGGAGCAGATCGAGATTCTGCTGGTGCACGGCACGGAAGCCGTCGAGCGTGCTGGTCACCATCGACCCTTCAGTTAGTTGGAATTAACTGAATGGTGATCGTAGAGCATCCAGTGGCGCGTGTCACGCGAGTCGTGCCGAAGTTGCGCTCCCGACACCGATCGGTGCGGTCGACGTGACGCGGATCACCTTCATCTCGTAGTGTGGTGGGAGGCCCACCACCCTCGGGCCGCGACAACCGATGCGTCCACCCCGGCACCACCGGGACGACCACCGCACATAGAAGGCCAGGTGACCCCATGACCCTCGCAGACGACCGCGCCCGCCCCCAGCAGGTGCCCACCCCGCAAAGCCGCAGGCCAGAGCCCATCTCCGAAGGGTTCTCCCTCGAGGACCGATACACCCGCGAATCGGGCACCGTCTACCTCACCGGCATCCAGGCCCTGGTGCGCATGGTCCGCGACCGCGCTCGCGTCGACCGCCGCCAGAACCTCGAGACCGCATCGTTCATCTCCGGGTACGAGGGCTCCCCCCTCGCCGGCTACGACCTCGAACTGGCCCGCCGCCGCGACCTTCTGACGCCCTACGACATCGTCCACCGCCCCGGCCTGAACGAAGAGCTCGCCGCGACCTCGGTCATGGGCTCCCAGGTCGCCGCGCAGGTCGCCGACCTGGCCCCGGGACCCGACGGCAGGCCACGCGACGGCGTGGTCGGCTACTGGTACGGCAAGGCGCCCGGCCTCGACCGCGCCACCGACGCGCTGCGGCACGCCAACCTCGTCGGCACCCACCCGGACGGCGGAGCGGTGGCGATCGTCGGCGACGACCCCGGCGCCAAGTCCTCGACCGTGCCCTGCGCCTCCGAGATGGCGCTGGCCGACCTCTACATCCCGATCCTCTACCCCGCCGATTCGCAGGACATCCTCGACCTCGGCGTCCACGCCGCCGTCATGAGCCGCGTCAGCGGCCTGTGGACGTCGCTGAAGATCTCGGCGCATGTGGCCGACGGCGCGTCCACCGCCCAGGTCGACCCCGACCGCACCGTCCCCACCTACAGCGATCTCGGCCGCAGCCCGCACGTCCCGAGCGGACGACTGCTCGGCGCCAACCTGATGGAGCTCGAACAGAACCAGCTGACCACCCGGATCCCACGGGCCCTCGAGTACGCGCGGCTCAACGGCATCAACCGGATCGTCGTGTCCACCCCCGACGACCGCATCGGCATCGTCGCGGCGGGCAAGACCTATCTCGACCTCCGCGAGGCGCTGCGCCTCATGGGAATCGACGACGCCGACCTGCGCCGGCTCGGCATCCGCATCCTCAAGCTGGGCATGGTCTACCCGCTCGAGCGCGACATCCTGAACCGCTTCATGTTCGACACCGCGCGCGGCGATCTCGACGAGGTCATCGTCATCGAGGAGAAGCGCGACTTCATCGAGACGATGATGCGCGACATCCTCTTCCGCCACCCGCGGGCGCCGCGGATCGTGGGCAAGGTCAACGAGGACGGCTCCATCCTCTTCTCGCGCTTCGGCGAGCTCGACGTCGACGCGGTCACCCGCGGCCTCGCCGCCCGCCTCGCGCGGCATCACGTCGAAGCGGCGCAGGCCTGGATCGACCGGAAGTCGCAGCGCCGCACCAGGATCGAACTCCCCCTCGCGGTGCGCACGCCGTACTTCTGCTCCGGGTGCCCGCACAACAGCTCGACCAAGGTCTCCGAGAACACCCTCGTCGGCGCGGGGATCGGTTGCCACGCAATGGTGTTGCTGATGGACCCGCGCCAGGTCGGCGACATCGCCGGCGTCACCCAGATGGGCGGCGAGGGCGCGCAGTGGATCGGCATGGCGCCGTTCGTGTCCGCCGACCACTTCGTCCAGAACATCGGCGACGGCACGTTCGCCCACTCGGGCTCGCTCGCCCTGCGTGCGGCGGTGGCCTCCGGGGAGAACATCACCTACAAGCTGCTCTACAACGGCACGGTCGCGATGACCGGCGGCCAGGACCCGGTCGGTGAGATGGACCTGCCGCGCCTGACGTCGCTCCTCCTCGACGAGGGGGTCGCGAAGGTCGTGGTGACCTCCGACGACCCGAAGCGCACCAGGGGCCTGGGCCTGCCGAAGCGCGTCGAGGTCCGCCACCGCGACGACCTGCTCGACGTGCAAACCGAGCTCGCCGCGGTTCCGGGCGTCACGGTGCTCGTCCACGACCAGCACTGCGCCGCCGAGAAGCGCCGCAAGCGCAAGCGCGGCCTGATGCCGACCCCGACCACGCGCGTGATGATCAACGAGCGCATCTGCGAGGGCTGCGGCGACTGCGGAGAGAAGTCGAACTGCCTGTCGGTCCACCCGGTGCAGACCGAGTTCGGCCGCAAGACCCAGATCGACCAGAGTTCGTGCAACCTCGACTTCTCGTGCCTGAAGGGCGACTGCCCGTCGTTCGTCACCGTCACCCCGGGAACGGCGCGCACCCGCAAGCGGGCCGCCGACATCGCCGACGCCGACCTGCCGCAACCGCCGATCCCCGCGGTGCGCGACACGTTCACGCTGCGCGTCACCGGCATCGGCGGCACCGGCGTGGTGACCGTCTCGCAGGTGCTGGCCACCGCCGCGGTGCTCGACGGCCACGCCGCACGCACCGTCGACATGACCGGCCTCGCGCAGAAGGGCGGCGCGGTCGTCAGCGACATCAAGATCGCGCCGCACGCCGTCGAGCAGGCCGCGAAGGTCGCGAGCGACGACTGCGACCTGTATCTCGCCTGCGATCCGCTGGTCGCCACCGATCCGGTGAACCTCAAGGTCGCGGCACCGGAGAAGACCGTCGCCGTGGTCTCCACGACAAAGGTCCCCACCGGCCTGATGGTCATCGACACCTCGGTGGGCTTCCCCGCCGAGACCGCCATCCACTCGGCGATCGACGCCAAGGTGGCCCGCGGGCTCTACCTCGACCCGGGCGCCCTGTCGACGTCGTTGTTCGGCGACGAGCAGTACGCGAACATGCTCATGGTCGGCGCCGCCTACCAGGCGGGCGCACTCGCGGTGACGGCGCAGTCGATCGAGCGCGCGATCGGCCTCAACGGCGTCGCGGTGGACGCCAACATCCAGGCGTTCCGCCGTGGCCGCCAGGCCGTGGCGGAGCCGGACGCGGTGTCGGCGACCATCGCCGACCTGCACGGGGCCGCACGCACCGAGGTCGGGCCGAGCGCACACGCGACGCGCATGGTCGACGGGCTCGGACTCGACGCGGACCTGACCCGCGCCGTCGCCGTCCGCTACGACGAGTTGATCGCCTACGCCGACGAACGGTACGCGCGCGAGTACCTCGGCGTCGTCGAGCGGGTGCACCGCGAGGTCGGCGACCCGGCGTTCACCGACGCCGTGGCCCGCAACCTGTACAAGCTGATGGCGTACAAGGACGAATACGAGGTGGCCCGGCTGACGCAGGATCCGACGTTCGCGGCGCAGGTCGCCGATCAGTTCGGCGAGGACGCCGAGGTCGCCGTCCGGCTGCATCCGCCGACGCTGCGCCGGCTGGGCATGCGGGAGAAGATGTCCCTCGGCGCCTGGGCCGACCGCCCGCTCGGCACGCTCGCGAAGCTGAAGAAGCTCCGCGGCACCCCGCTGGACCCGTTCGGGCGCAACGAGATCCGCCGCACCGAGCGGGCACTGATCGCCGAGTACCGCGAGCTTCTCGACGCCGTGCTCGCCGGCCTCGCCGACGGTCGGATCGGCGAGGCCGAAAGGCCCGCCGTGGTGGAACTCGCCGGACTTCCCGACATGGTGCGCGGCTACGAGAGCGTCAAGATGCGCAACGTCGAGAAGTACCGGGCGGAGGTCGCTCGTCTACGGGAATCGATGGGGATCTGACGAGCCGGGGATGATCCGGCGAAACCCGGGAGTCCCACCACGACGGGGGTCTATGCCTGTCGGACCGACAGGACCGAGCGGGCCTCCTCGCGCACGACGCGCTCCTCGGCGGGCAGGGTGAACAGGGTCAGCCGCTCGCCCTCCGAGGTGCTCATGCGCAGGCAGTTCTGCTCCCACGGGGTCGTGGTGACCTCGCCGTCGCGCGAGACGCCGACGTCGGCGAGCACCTTCGCGAGGGCCTCGATCTCGTCGACGTCGCGGACCTCGACGCGCAGGGCGTGGTCGCCGGCCACCTGGCGGCCGAGCTCTGCGTCGTCGACGAGTTCCCACTGCGCCTCGTCGAACAGCTCGACCGCGGCGGGCACGACGCCGAAGAGGACGCCGCGCTGGCCGGCCGGGTGCGTCCACTCGTCGACGATCTCCATGCCGAGACCCTCGCGATAGACCTTCACCGCCTCGTCGAGGTCCTTGACCTTCAGGCAGATGCGCAGCTCGTCGAAACGCCGAGTGGTCTCGACCGGCTTCTTCGGCTCGGTGAGCGCGGGACGGCTGATGAGGACGTAGACGTGGCCGTCGGGTGCGCGCAGGTGCGACCATGCGGTGCCCCACGAGTCCTCGACCCCGTCGTGGACCTCGCCGATGAACTCGACGCCCTTGGCCTCGAGCTCGGCGCGTGCCTCGCGCACGTCGTCCACGATGAGGCCCGCGACGGGGTGCTCGAAGAACGAGTGGTCGTCGTCGGTCGGCTTGAACACCTCGAGCGCCGAGCCGTCCGGGAATCCGAACACGACTGCGTTCTGCTGCTCGCGCTCGACCTCCAGGCCGAGCGTCTCGGCGGCGAAGTCGCGCATCGCCTGGTAGTTCGACGTGCGCGAACCAACCCAGCTGATCCCGTGGATCTTCATCTTGTTCCTCTCCTGATGACCATCGTCACCGTTTCGCCCGGTATGGGAATTCTGTTGTGTGCGAACCGATACCCGTACAGATTCGGGGTATCGGGTCAGAGTGACCGCGCGGTGAAGAACGCCGTGTGGATGGCGTCGAACACGCGCCCCGGCTCGCGGGCGGAGCCGATGACCCGGACGTCGACGCCGGCGGCCTCGAGTTCGTCGGCGAGCGCGGAGTCGGCACGACGCCGGCCGAGCGCGAGCACGACGGCGTCGGCCGGAACGGTCTCCACTCCCCCGGCCGTCTCGACGCGGACGCCCTCGTCGTCGATCCCGACGACGGTGTGACCGCACCGGACCGAGACACCGGCCGCGTCCAGGAACAGCGGCAGCCGCTCGGCGTCGGTGAAGACCTCCTCGCCGGCGAGCAGTCCGTCGTTGGACTCGACGATCGTCACCGTGGTCGCCTCGCCTGTCGCCGCGGCCGCCGACACCCGAAGCGCGACCTCGCACCCCTGGAATCCGCCGCCCACGATGACAACGCGGCCACGCGGCGCATCGGTCACCCGAACCTGCGCGGCCGTGCGAACCGGGAGTCTCCCCTCGATCGGGAACCGCGGCGACTCGTCCGGGGCGCCGGTGGCCACCACGGCGGCGTCGAATCCGCCCTCGGCGATCGTCTGCGCGTCCGCGGCCCGGGCGACGACCCGGACGTCGCGCCGCGACACCTCGTGGATCAGGTGCCGGGCCAGTGCCGCGAGGTCCTGCTTGACCGTCGATCCCTGCGCGTGGTTCAGCAGGCCGCCGAGTTCACCGGGTTCGTAGAGCGTGACGTCGTGGCCGCGGTCGTGCAGGACGGCGGCGGCGTGGAGCCCGGCCGGACCGCCGCCGATCACGGCGATCCTCCTGGACTCCCCGGCCGCCGTCACCGGGAACCGGCCTTCCTCGGCGACACTCGGATTGACGCTGCAGCCGACGCTCCGCCCCTTGTTCAGCCCGCGATGGAGGCAGCCGTCGTTGCATCGGATGCACGGCGTGATCTCCAGTACGCGACCGGCTTTCGCCTTGCGCGCCCAGTCCGGGTCGGCGAGCAGCGGGCGTCCGAGGGAGACGAAGTCGGCCGAGCCGGAGGCCAGGATCTCCTCGGCCGTCTCGGGCGAGACGATCGACCCCGACGCGATGACCGGGATGGAGACCGCGTCCTTGATCTTCTCCCAACCCCACCGGTGGGGAGTCCGCACCTGGTACCAGGGGCTGACCTCCCATTCCATGCCGGCGTGGTGCCCGCCCGAGCAGTGCAGCACGTCGACTCCGTGTGCCTCGAGACGACGGCACAGCTCGACGGTCTCCTCGATGGGGATGCCGTCCGGCTCGTAGTCGGTGACCGACAACCGGATGCTCAGCGGGAAGTCGCGGGGGACCTTCGCCCGGATGTCGTCGACGATCCGCAGCAGCAGCCGCGCGCGGTTGTCGAAGCTGCCTCCGTACTCGTCCGTGCGCCAGTTTGTATGCGGCGACAGGAAATTCGTGATCAGGTAGCCATGCCCCGCATGCACCTCGACGATATCGAAGCGTGCGGCATGGGCACGTGCGGCGGCGTCGCCGAACGCGCTGACCACCGCATCGATCTCGTCGACGGTCATCGGGGTCGGCACCACGCCGTACTGACCCTCGACATCCGACCACGACGAGTCGGTGGCCGACTTGATGGGAGCGGTGCCGAGGAACTTCTGCCGGCCGCCGTGCGCGATCTGCAGGCCGACGCGGGCTCCGGTGGCGTGCACCTCGTCGACGACCCAGCCCAGGCCCGGGGTGTGCTCGCGGTGGGCGTTGCCGAGCTGGTTGTGGATCGCCTTGCTCGCGTCCGAGTCGATGAAGCTGTACTCCATCATGACCAGGCCGACGCCGCCCTGCCCGAGTCGCTTGTAGTGCTCGACCGTCCGCGCGGTGACGGTACCGTCCGCGTTGGAGGTCGCTGTGCTCTGCGGCGACTTGAGTATCCGGTTGTCGATCTCGAGGGTTCCGATCCGACCCGGCGTGAACAGGTGCGGATAGTGGGCGGCGGTTCTCGGCATGTGGTCTCCAGGGGCTGTGCGCCTTCGGCGCGAGGAGGCTTCGCGGCTCGGGAACCTCACCGATCCGCCAATTGAATACATTTTTGTGTGCAATTAGTCTGCACCACCGCCCATGGGCGTGCAAGAGATCCGAGCAGATCGTTTACACATACGAAACGCGCCGAGGGCGCACAGTGGCGACCGGACCGCGCCGAGGGCGCACAGTGGCGACCGGGCTGCGCCGCGGGCGCTCAGTGGCGACCGGACTGCGAGGAAGCCGTGCGTCGACGCAGCCTCGCGACGACGGTCTGCCCGTCGTCCCCCGCTATCGCGTCGATGTCGAGATCTCGTCCTCGTTCCCGGCGGGCGATCGCCCCGAACTGGGCGACGTTCATCTCGACGAGCAGCACGCCTGAGCCCGACAGCCACTCGCGTGCGTCGTCGACGAGTGCGGTGACATGGTCGAGACCGTCGGCGCCGCCGGTCAGGGCCCGCCGCGGTTCGTGATCACGGGCCTCGTGTGCGAGGAGGTCGAAGGCCGGGTCCGGCACGTAGGGCGGCACCGCCGCGATCACGTCGAGACGTCCGCGGAGCCCGGTCGGCACCCCCTCGAGGCCCGGACCGTGGTGGACCCGCGCGTGGTCGGGCAGATTCCGTCTCGCGTGCACGAGCGCGGTGTCATCGATGTCGGCGACGTGCAGTCGCGTGCCGCGCACCGCAGCCGCCACCGTCGCGGCGATCGGCGCGACGCCGCAGAATGCCTCGAGCACGATCGGATTCGCGCGCTCCCTCACCGCCCGCACCGCATGCTCGGCCAGCAGCAGCGAGCGTTGCCGCGGCACGAAGACACCGGACCCGACGCTCAAGCACAGGTCTCCGAACCGCACCCGGCCCACGATGTGCTCGAGCGGCTCGCCGGCCACACGGCGTGCACGCCACTCGTCGAGTTCGTCCGGCCCCGAGGCGTTCTCGTGCAGGAGGGAGGCCTCCGCCTCGGCGAACACACAGCCGGCGCGCCGGAGCGCGACAACCAGCGGGTCGTCGTCGCGAACCGCGGCCGGGAGCTCGATTCCCGGCCGCTGCGGGTCAGGCAGGTGGGACGTCATCCTTCCTGAGACCGTACAAGAACGACGCCGTCAGAAGCAGTGCCACCTGCAGGAACCCGAGTATCAGGCCGACGATGGCCCCGGCGCCGAGATCGAGGAACGGCGGCACGACGAGGGCGGCGGCGAACAGGGCGAGCCAGCCGGCCACGGCGGCCACCGCCAGGAACGGCAGCGCCTTCCGATATCTCGGGACGAGCGTGAAGGTCGTCGCGACGCCGATCGCCCCCAGCAGGATGAAGAACTTGCCGGGGTTGAGCACGACCTCGTAGGAGAAGAAGCCCGGGATGCCGCCGCTCCCCTCCTCGAAGTCACGCCCCCACCGGTCGATGTCCTCCTCGGCCGCGGCCGACACCGAGACCCAGCTGACGAAACCCATGAAGTAGGTGACGACCCCGGCGACCGCGGCGCCGAGCGCGGCGAGGACCGCGGGCTCGGGACGGGGCCTCGCCGGCGGCGCCATCGGCGGCGTCGGCCCCCAACCGCCGGTCGGGTACCCGCCCGGGCCGGACGGGCCCCATTGGGGGCCGGGTCCACCTGCGGGTCCACCGGGGACCCCGCCCGGTGGCGCCCCCGGCGGGGTCGGCGACCACTGTCCGCCCTGCTGGCTGGGATCGGCTTGGTTCACGGCGCGCTCCTCTGATGTCTCCCCCGTACGGCCACGCAGTCGATGTCGTGACCTGCGGCCCAGCGTAAGCCGACCGGCAATCCGCCGCAGGCGGGCGAGAGGAGATTCATCCGGGCGGCCGGATGCGGAGACCGCATCCGGCCGTCACGG
>Ga0164243_10005600_pt1 | contig 19156 bp, 16 predicted proteins | sample OricompcompostOP_FD_108781 | JGI IMG/M metagenome (GOLD analysis project Ga0164243, IMG submission 108781) | Organic Plus compost microbial communities from Emeryville, California, USA - Original compost - Organic plus compost (OP) | ecosystem: Engineered > Solid waste > Mixed feedstock >... | reverse complement strand
TGGTGGAGCATATACCATGGCGACCGCTTTACCAGTCTACTCCTTGGGCTTCCGCATGGCTTCAGTGATACCTACTATGAAGCACTGTTAGGCGGTTCGGCTGAAAATTCGATGCCGGCAGAACATTATTTCACGCTTCGCTGTGCGATGCTCGCTGGGAAGATTATACAGCGTAATATTGTCCCGAGAGAGAAATCCTTCGCCCAGAGCCTCGTGATTGACGAGGAGATGGAGGAGATTGCATCTTCTCTTCCCGAGGAGTGGTGGCGCATACCCTCCACCCTACCTCAGTCGCAGAGCGAACTCGATAGCTTAAGAGAACGGATTCTCCAACAATTCTACTACTTTCATGTCAGAAGCTATCTCCACCTCCCCTTCATCGCGTCATCTGGGCCATCTTCAAACAAGAGCGCTGTGTCCCAGGGCATCGCCATGACTTCAGCCCGTGCGATGCTTGAGCGGTTCCTCCTCCTACGGACCGAGATTGCTCCCGGGGCTCCCCTGTTCGAGTGCAAGACAAGCGACTTTGTGGGGCTAACGGCAGCGGTGATCCTGGCGCTTTGTCTCTTTGGTAATGGCGCTCTCACTGACCCCTTAAGGTACGACAGTGATTGGAATCTAATCTCCGCCACAAACGCAAGTTTCAAGCGGGAGGTTCAATCTAGCGGGTGTAACATGGCGGCTCAATGCTGCCAAACGCTCAAGGCGCTCTTGCATTCCCAATACCCTCAGTCTGATGGGTGTCAGTTGAAGGATATTTTTATTCCATATTTCGGGCGGATCACTAGGAGGGCGGATGGTCCCACCGATCCGCCCGCTGTGGATGAGAGCCGTTCCCACAACATATCTCTTGGACCGGTGCTGCAACCCACTCCAAATCAGACATCAATAGAACCTACGGAGGAAACAACTTCTAGCCTAAGAAGTACCGCCGTCTCCTTTGAATACGCTGGCTACGATGTGCCCAATATATTGTCAGCAGCCAGTCCGAATTTCAATGAGACGGTAGACAGTGATATGGTTGGCTCCTGGTCTGATTTCTTCTTGGATCTTAATCAAGATTGGGATATGTTTACGAGTTACGATTATTGAAGTAAAGCGTGCCTAAGGCATTCTTATCACTCATCCGAGCGTCTAATAATGTGAAGGGAGTCGCTTATTCTATTATGGAGAAGAAAGCTAATTGTGCAGAGACTTCTTCACAAATATATCTGTTATTAGGCATTACTTGGCCAAGGATGGCAACGACAAGCATAACAAAGGCAGGAAATGAAACGAGGCCAGGATACCTGCTTTGAACGAGTAACTAAACATATTCTACCGATAATTAAACTCACGCGAAATATTTAGATACCGCTGCCGCTCGGCCAGAATTATCCTTCCACCTCTTTCAACGGCCTAATAAGCCAACAAGAAATCTTAGAGGTAACAACAGTAGATCGATCAAGACAATCAGGCTCTGCACTAGTATAAGCAAATGCCAGGCCACTTAGCGTTGTTTGTGCTGATTAACTGGACGAGCAAACGTATTAGTCCTCGAGTGGTAAATCCGACTTCGAGGGCGCGAGACGCGGGCTGTCACGGGCCGACCGCAGTTGGGGCACGTTAGCCACCTTTGTCACATCAGGGGCATGGATGCATCTTTTGACGTTACTGTTTCAAATAGTCTGCGAAGTGGCTCAACTCGCCCATCTATAGCAGGTAGTGTAAGTGACGCGATGAAAGGCCTGAGCAGGTATTGCTTCTGACCGAAATTGACCTACTCGCGCGCCGCACCCTCTAAAAAGACGGAATAAATGTGAGATCTCAGAGAGTACAGTAACGCACGCTTCGGAAATTTCGGCATGGTAAAACTGTTTCGAGACTATGGCGACGACGCAGGAGGCTCGAGTGTATTGTACCATGCACCATACAGGCACACGACTCAGAGCGATGGAACTCGTCACGATAGAGATGCTACTAAGCGCCTTTGCTATACTGGCAAACACTAGGTCGAGGCGCACGTAGCTCCCACAGCTCACGATTCGGTACAGACGACACCGGCCATGGCGCGGACTGCAAATGCTAGCCCGACGTGTTCCCAAGCTAAGGTGCCATGATGAATAGAGGAAGGGGCCTCAAATAACAAGTAGCGGAACTTACGCCATAGTTGATAATGGACGCGCGTCTTTTGGGCTGGGGGGGTTGACACTTTTGCCTTTGCTCCACAAACAAACTCAAAAGCCATTTTCAATCTTACATTCCTATTTTTTTTTTTTCTATGTCGAAACATTCGCCAGAATGCAGGCCTATCGGGATCACTCTTCGCCGTTTCGAGGACAGCCCTTACAAGGGAATGTTTCTTTCCCTCTTATCTCGTCATATATCTTCGACTGGATTGTAATTCTCGTGGTTGGTGTCGCGGGGTTTATAATAGGGAATATCGACCCTTCCAAGCGACCATTCTCCCTTGAAAATCAGGATATCTCGTAGGCTTCAACTCCAGAAATCCTAAAATCCTTTCTAGGCTATGATTCGAATGCTAACTCCTTGCAGATTCCCCTATACTCCCCATGAGACCGTTCCCAATTATATCCTCATCATTGCAAGCACCCTTGCACCAATCGTTGTCATCCTCATCATTGCACTGGTATTCATCCCAGGTACCACCGTTCCCGGTGGTATACCGCAGTCCCTGATCTGGAAGCGCAAGCTCTGGGAGCTACACATAGGGTGGCTAGGCTTGGCACTCTCACGGTCATCGGCATGGTTCATCACCAGTAGCATAAAGAACCTCCTCGGGAAGCCGCGCCCAGACCTGCTCTCCCGCTGCCAGCCAGACACTGCCAATACTGCACAGTATGTTGTGGGCGGCATCGCCAACGTCTCGAGCAACGGCCAGCTCGTCTCCGCGGCTATCTGTAGAAGCACCAACGATGACATCTTACGAGATGGCTTCCGTAGCTTCCCGAGCGGCCATGCGTCGTCGTCCGCAGCGGGGTTGATCTACCTCTCCCTATTCATCGCGAGCAAATTCGCTATCGCGTTTCCAACCCTCGCCCCGTCGGGATATACTGAGTCGTCCTTCTCCGCCTTCCCGTCCCGCATGGCTCTGCATCACCATGAGGGTGTTGACTCCCACGCGCAACATCAGGCAAGTTTGTCCGCAGTCCGGCGACAAGCAGCCGCGCCGCCAGTCTACCTCCTTGTCTTCGCTCTCGCACCGTTCTTAGCAACGATTTTCATTGCGTCCTCGCGTTGGTTCGACTTCCGGCACCATGGGTTCGACATCCTGTTCGGGTTCTCCATCGGCGCCATCACAGCGTACGTCGCCTTCCGTTTCTACCACCAGCCCCTCAGCGAGGGTGCGGGCTGGGCCTGGGGTCCGCGCAGCAGCGACAAGGCATGGTGGGCAGGCGTGGGCTCATTCAGCTACGCGACTGATCGGGAGCGGTTATAGTTAGTTTATGTAGCCCGTAAATTAAAGATGAAGTCCTCGCCGACCAGGACGAGAACTGGGACCGCCTAGCTTCTTTATTCTAAGTCCAAAACGACATAGAGCAGTCCAACACCAGTGATGCTGAGGTCAACCACGGATCCACGGAAGATTTGAGCCTGAAATCGCATAAGAATTTATATAGGATAACAGATCAGCAGAGTCTGCCTAGAGGAAGATACCAATGGAGCCACTGGTGGGACTGTGCGAGCCACTGGTAGGAAAGAGGAAGGGAAGGAGTGCTGGAGCGTAAGAAATCGAAATTGTCTTCTTCGGACCAGACTGGAAACGACGCGTTCGGATTTTACAAATAAAAATAACGTCTCCATTAGGATCCAACTTGTAGTAAGCACTATCGCCCATATTAGCTAATCTCTACCTTAAGAGTTAAAGAGAGCTCGGGATTCACTAATGCGTAGCGAGGGCAGCGAACTTAGAGTTTATTAGTTTAATTCATATAATAATACCTAATACATAGTGACAGCCTGGGAAGGAGCATCTATAAGTAGGTCTCTAGAGTAGGGCCACAGGGGCAGCAGGATTTTGGCAGTCAGAGGTATCTTTACCATTCTCTGCATTTTGAAGGCTCCAGTGTAGCAGGTCATTGAGGGGAGAGAAGCTCTCAGGAGGTGCAGTAAGAGACTGGCTCCCGTTTTATCCCAGAGTCGGGAATGGATCCACACTTCTACCTTGTAGATTTGGCAAAGAGTGATAGTATATAGTGGAGGGGGCCTAGAATAGAAATGTATTAAGGAGAGTAGGAAATTAAGTAGGGGAGTAATAAGGGAAAGTGATCTGTTTGGCGGATGAGAAAAGTCTCTGGTCGCACGAGAAACTTTCTAGCTCAATGGAGTCATAATGGAAAGGGCTCTTTAGGGAGGGTTGGGGCTAAAAAGGAAATAAGGCATAGAATTAAGATTAGGTTGATCTGTGTTCTGTAAAAGCTAACGTCGGTGGGGGCCACAAGGGCTGACGACCAGGACCCGCGTTGCAAAAGAATGAGATCTGTTTGGAGTTCCTAAGGCATAGATGAAGACTGAGGGAATATGATGGGTCGAAGATAGCGATGAAGAGGCTTGTAGATATACTCCGCCTTGAACACGCATTATTAGACTCCCGTGATCCTTGGGTCGTCTTCCGTTCTTGGAATCATAGTTGATCATAACCCCCTCTGCGATTCTCCAAGAACTTGTAACCCGGGCAAGATTTCCGAGCCCCGATCCCTGCCACGAGTTAGTATGATTTGTAGTAGTGCTAGGTAATTTTGAGCTAGCCGAAGCTAGAATAACGAGGTAAGGTTAAAAGACTAAAAGTTCAATAGGTTATAAAAACCCACCTATTCAGAATCACCCGAACGTTATCCCGTGCTCTAACGCCCAGGTTCTCGATCCGATAGACAGTTCCTCGATACCTAAACAACCAATACCTTCAAATTCCACGCATATACCCATGACGCTCAGGAGTTGTCTGCACTATGACGATGCCTCAAGGGAATCAACGCGAAGCCAGCACATCGGAGGCTTGGGGCAAAAACCTCGAAGACTTCAAAATTGGTGGCATCATCAATCGACAAGCACAACCATCGTCAGCACGTCCGAAGAGGAATGGGAAGAGGAAGCGCGAAGCAAGTCCGAAACCCAAACTCGCCGCACTGGACGAATACCAACTTTTTACTGAGGATTTGACGGCGGACATGGAGAACATCGACGATAGCCTCAGCATGCTCTCCGAGTCGGAGGATTGTGACTCGGAAACCTTGGATGACGCGAACCTGAGGATAGAACTTTCAGCAGTCAACAAGTTGATTGAGGACATCGAAGCGGCATGTGGACCAACGCCTGACATGGATTCAAGTAAGTCGCCTTGGTCTTACCCGTGGGTTGCTTGACAAATCTAAGTGTTTCGTCATGGACGGCCTTGCCTTCAAATTTAATTTGAGCCTCTCTCACTCTCTTTCACCGTGCTGCATAACCTTTGTGAGCAAAAGAGCTGATCAAGGCTCCTGAATAGTCCCAAATGTCCATCAACGCAGCATCGAGAATCATGATAGCTAGTATATGTCAATTCTTGATAGCCTGTTCGACGAGGCTCTCGCAACTACCGAGAGTACGGTGGATGACTCGCCGTTCTCTAGGGCCTTATGGCGCTGGCTCAAAGCGAACTCGGATATAAGAACTCGCAACGCTCTAGCAGAACTTCTGTTACATCCTCACGTGAGATCTTTCAGGACGCGTGCCGCATTGGGCCAGAGCGATCAACGTCTCATATTCGATATTCTTGAGACACTCCCATTGAATCAGCAGGGAGAGGGGATTCCAAATGTGATTGGAATATACCTCCTCTATGGTCCACAGCTACGCTACGAAGTTCGAGGCGAAGATCTTATATACGTCGGTCAGACCATTGCCATGAGGTCAGACCCAAAGAAAAAGAGGATTGGTATCCGACTACGATCAACGCAGCATTGGCAAAGTATTACAAAATGTCGGGCTGCTTTGGAACGACGTGCAGGAATTCCGGCTCGATCGGATATTCTGTGGGCTCATCGACGTCTCGCAAGCCCTGAAGTCGGCGAGACACGGCTTGCGGTATTATCAGTCTTTCCTTTTCCGACGGCAGAAATGGGATCCGCCATTTTTCACTATGCATACCTCTTGACTTTGGCTGAAACCATAGACGTGGTCTTCCTAGCCTCATATCAACCGAAAGGTGCTGTTACCAGTAACGCACGTGGAAGTCAAAACAGTCTCCCTCTGAGACCTCGAATGCCTCGAGCAGTCTTTGAGGGGCTCAACAGGGAGCTCCCATCCAAGCAAGACATTCGACGCGGACTACCAATCCTGAGCATACATTGGTCTCCTGATGAGATCAATACTTTCATCGATATCGTTCAGCAGAACCAATCGTCAGTCTACCACCATATGACTTGCAATCCAGGAGTCCAGTGGGACACTCTGGTCAAGCTTCTGCAGACGCAAGGGATCGTGAAAAGCAGGCACCAAATATACTCCTTATACAGAGCACTGCAATCCAGGCCCGATTTGCACTTCACCTCATACCAAACGAGTCACTGGAGGTTCATGTGGGCCGAGATTTTCCGTCTCAAGGAACATCTGGAAAAAAACAAGCTTATCAAGTCACCAAACGACGAAAATGATATATTTTATCATATCCCGGCATTAGAGGACGGTTATGATACTGCCGATCAAATTAGATCATTGCTCTCCAGAACTGGTTTTAAAGGTGATTCCCGAGGGTTTCTCAGAGGAGGACAGAAGTTCCTTCAACGACATTTACCCAGTCTTCTCCATAGGGATGTCTGGGAGAAAGTGACAGGTCAGTTTCCTTTGCAGTATTATTGGCATATATTGTACTTACTTGATCCAGAGATTCCACCTTCCCGCGTATCGATCAACTTGAGGCGCAACTCGCGCTATCTTGCCACCCGGACTGCGGCCGTCCTTCTGCACCACGCGCGGAGGGTCTTTCTTGAACAAGGGGTATTGAGTGAAACCCCCACGTTTGATGAAAGACCCATTCCAGCTATGTCGTGGCCGGTATTGCTAGAAATTTGGCATCGAGTTCAGGCCGACTTACTTGCTGACGATGTTCCTCAAGACCGCATCCTGGAGGGAGGTCTAATCCAGGTAGGGGATATATGGCGACGTCATAAGTCTTCTTTCTGGGACAGCTGTCATAGTGAGCCTCTCCCTGACTGGACGTACGATCCATCTATGGATCGAGCAACAATTCCGCTCATGAGGCGGAAGCCCGCAACCAAGCTGTCGTTCTCCCAGGGTGGCAACATGTGTGGCGATAGCGAGCCACCAGACATGGACGAATTAGAGGACTCGGAAGAATCATACGAATGGCCTTCCGATACCAAGAAATATGAAGTACTGGCTTCTTCAGTGGATGAAATTTCTCTTCAAACCGCAACAACGTACCAGCAACCCCAGGAGACATTCGAGGTAGAATCAAACATCCGCGGCCAAAACCGAATGGCTCAGCATCGTCCGTCAACGTTTCGCATCTTGACTAGTATTATGCGGAAGCATCACGAGCTAGTCTTTAGGGACGACTCCAGCAAGCCGACTGACAATATGTTTTGGGAGACTCTATATATCGGTGCACTCGACAAGTCGTGGAGGATCGTCGACCAGCGTGCATTGCAACTGCGTTTTGGATGGGTTTTAGACTACATCAGGACAGGCTCTCTCTCCCCAGAGGCACAGTGTGCCAAAGAAATCCTGCAACAGGCACTGGTTGATATATTAGCGCGTTCCAAACACCCGTACACTTACGATACTGGGCTCTCGACTGCTACACACTTAAACCCAGACCTATGTACCCATTGGACAGGAGAGTTCCTATCTGTGAGCGGTGCTCTACCAAAAGTAAAGCTAGGCATACAAAATTGTATGCAAGGCTTTGGTATTCGCGGATTCTGCAGTACATTCGGGATCCTGATCGCGCTGCTCTGGGAAGAAACGGCTTCTATATGCCATCCAGACATAACCGCCGACGATGATCGACAGGTGGTTCCTTCTGGAGATGAAGATCACCGTGAACCGATATCCACACTGCAGTCACTTCGGCCCCTTGTATCTGCATTATCCACGGATCATGTTGACTCGGACGAAATGGTTGGACATGGAAGCCCTGATGCTCGTGAACAGAAAGGAGGCGATTCGTTGAACAGCAATCCAGAAGAAGAGCTTATCACAGCCCGGCGCCTACCTCAATCAGTGCCTACATCTATATCTGGATTGCCGTGTGCGACTTCACCACCATCGCCTTCCTCATCACCTATGTCACCACCCCCATATTCACCTCTACAACATCACAGCCGCATTTGGCATGCAAAGGAAGACGAGTACCTGAGATACCTTTTGGAATGCGACATCACATGGTCCCAAAGGCATATCAAATTTCAAGGAAGGTTTGGCACTCATCGTTCAATGACAAGCCTCAAGAACAGGTGTAAAAAACACCTTCAGAAAGACTGTCCTTCCTTCTTATCGCGAATGCAAAAAGACTGGACCTCCGACGAGATACAATCCTTACGAAGTCTTCTTGAGACTGAAAGAAGTTGGGATGATGTGGCCACAAAACTTGAGAAGTTCAACAATGGTCGAACCATGGGGGCTATGAAATTGAAGGCACAAATCCGCAAAATGGATACGTCCAGATTCAACAACGAACCGTGGACAGCAGAGCAAGAGGATTACCTCAAAGTTCTGAAGTCTCAAGGGATTCCCTATAAAGAGTGGACTGAGTCCTTTCGAGGAAGATTTGGCTTCCAGCGAACTGAGGCTGCCCTCAGGGCAAGGCACATTGCATTGGGTGTGGATACCGACACTTCAAATACGGTCCACTGGACTGATGACGAGTTAAATTTTGTTAGGAAACTCATGCCCCTGAATCTGCGACATACCGAGATCTGCGAAAGGTTCTGGAAAGAGTTCGGAACCGAACGTAGCCAATTTTCGATCAATAGAAAATATCAGATCATGAAGGAATCCCCGATTCATGGCGAACCAGCCAGCACAGGGAAACAGCAGTGGTGGGAGAGTGATGAAGACAAATTCATCTTGGAATGGTCTGGTCGGCTTGTGGATCTCTTTCCCGCCTTTTCCCAAAAATTTGGGACCCATCGTACTAAAACGGCTTTGGTCAATAGATATTATATGGGGCGGATGAGGAAGGGACGATCGCCGACATAGTGCAATTAACATGTATCAAATCACAGGCAATTGCTCTCTCGCTCCAGGAACCCGTTTCAAAACATCCTACATTCTGAGACAAGCTTCAGTATTAGTCAAGTGTTCTAACAGAAACACCTCATACCTCGGCGTCAGACCGTTTTATTTACTTGGCCTCAAATCACCTGCGGTATCATGGATGTGAAACTCGCCTTCTTGGACGTCATGAATGCTGATGTCACGCTTGAGACAGCCCTCGAAACCACGTCCGTGCCCGATCAGGTCGCCATTGTTCTGCATAGCAACGCCGTTCCCGCCCCGACGTCGGCCATATATATCAAAGGTCCTTGGTATCCAAAGCTTGTTCCGTCGTCAAAAGTCCATATAATAATCGTCATCGACCAACTCCTACTCTGACAGGGTAGCCGCACAAGAGGAACAACCCCGGCTACGATTGTTCGAATGGCCATGAAGCAATAAAGGGTCACGTGAGTTGTTACGACTATATCGTAGATGTTTGAAGTTCTACCACTGCCGCAGCTTAGATCATGTTAAAAAGCCGCCTACTTACTCCTCGAAAGTCTTCTTAGTAAGGAAGGACTTCTCCGTACGTGGGGATATGTGGTTTTCTCTTGTTACGAGTGTAGTGTTGTCGCCGTCTATGCACTGTTGCGGCCAACACCCATCACAAGGAGTACGGCCGAGACATTTGTGAGATTGCCGTACGGCTTCCTCTCAGTCAATTTGGCCTACACCACATAAGGGAAGTAAAAGCTTTCTTTCTGCTTAGACTTGTTCTGTGTTCACTCCGGTATAGCTAAGGTAAGTGCCAGCAGGCGCTGTCTTCGGGACCGAATTTTCGACTATGCTTTGCCGACAAGCTGCTCTTATGACATCGCGAAAGCGCGGATGAATTTTGCAAGCTTCTCTGCACCTTCAAGAGGAACAGAGTTGTAGTTGCTTGCGCGAATTCCACCAAGCGAACGATGGCCCTTTAACCCAGTTAGTCCTTGGGCAAGACCCTCCTCTAGAAAGGCTCTCTCTGCGGCATCGATATCATCACCCTTGGTAACCCTGAAACAAATATTGATACGCGACCGTACTGCCTTGTTGGGAATGATCTTGTAAATCTCGGGGAAAGCTTCAATGGCATCGTAGATGAGTTGGGCCTTCTTGTCAGATACAGCTTGTTGTCCTTCAACCTTGTCGGGGTATGTTTGCAAGAACTTCTTAAGAACTTGGCCGATGATGTATACACTAATAATATAATTAAACCTATTTATGAATCGTAAATGCGACTGTAATTAGGACTTACTCGAAGATACTTAACGTATTATAGAGACTGTTGTTCTTTGCAATAGTCTCGTATTGGAAAATGGTAGGTGGAATAGGAAGACCTAGTTGTCTCATGAGACTTGAAGGAGGTTGAGATGTAACAGGCGGTAAGAAGCTTTTCTTGATAACCACAACAGTGATACCGGTTGGGCCGAGGTTCTTTTGGGCGCCAAAGAAGATAGCGGAGAAGTTGTTGATTGGAATCTTTTTTGTGAGGATGTTCGAACTCATATCGGCGACAACGATTGGTCCCTTTCCATCAGGCCCCGGCTGAAGAGACTGGGGAAAGCCAGGAAATTCAACCCCATCAACCGTCTCATTTGCACAAAAATACACCAAGGCAGGATCCTTGGACAGCTTCCAGGTGCTCTCATCTGGAATGGTGCCAAACTTGCCGCCGTTCGTCTTACGGCTGTCTGTCGCAATGTTGACATGCTCTGAGCCAAAAAGCCGCTCGCCCTCAACTGACGCTTTATGTGACCAGCTGCCGGTGATCAAGTAATCGATCTTGAGATCCTTGTCGACGGCCTCCTTGAGTTGCTCGATCGCCTTAGAGTCCGTGGGATCGCACTCAATATCCCCAAGGATGTCTTGCAACTTGCGGGTAACCCAAGCGCCAACAAAGTTGTACACTGTAGCAGCTGCGACGTTCTGGTGTCAGTCTTTCCTCTTTAGGACGAATAAAAAGCTGAAGAAGCATTGTCTCGGAAGGCTCTCTTGGTAATGCTCCCAAGTCATGACCACGAGGGGAAAGGAGTTGCACCAACCGAACTGTCCTGTGCCGCCGCCTTGCATCAAGAGTATCTCGTAGTTATCTGGGATATCAAGACAGGAGGCCAGATCGGCTTTAGTCTGATTGATTATATCGCTAGCTAGCTGGGAGCGATGAGAGTGCTCGGCGAGGCCCAGGCCGGTATCATGATAGTTCAGGAGAGCTTTGGCAGCTTCCTCAAGGACGACAGTAGGTAGCAGAGCTGGGCCTGCACCAAAATAAGTGATATCTGATCTAGAGGGCATGACGCCTCTGCAGTATCTGAACTTGAAAGTATTGTCGAGGCTCACGTTTTTTGGAGGAATAATGGTCTGGATGTCTGTCAGAAGCATGAAAAAGTTTTGCAGTGTAGAAAGTGGGGTTTGCAGAATTTTTTCCTCCGCATCCCTACCCCGCCACCGGTAGAAATTCGGAACTAGTCAGCCCAAAAAGAGTCTGTGGGTCAACAGCCGAGAAAATTCCGACTCACCAATCGAGTCGCTCTCAGGACCGACCCAAGGTTGGCAGACTGAGCCCACGGAGGGGGAGCAATGGACTTCAAACTTCAGCGAAAGATTACATGTGCGGGAGTTCTGCTGAACTCAATCTCGCAAGTAAAGAAGAGAGGGAGCAAGAGGAACAGAGCAGAGAGTATGGAAGGGTGAAGGGAGGGGTAGAGAAGAGATTTGGGGAGCAGACTGAAGTATGTATAGGGTTCGAGTGCGGGACAGCATACTGACGCCTTGGTTCACAGGAGAACAGACGCCGGGTTCCACGGATGGATGCTGGGGAAGGGCCTATGGTACGCCTTTTATGGATCTGCTCGTCAACCGATCATGGCAGATGTGGGTGCGGCAAAGGCTATAATAGGGGCGATGTTCTCAACGACGGCTGAGGTCCGGAAACCGTGGGGGGAACAAGCGCCCGCACATCTACCACCATCTGCAGAATACGAGGGCTGTCATGCGTTTCTGCCTGGCTGGTTTTCATACGCGTAGAGGGTAGTGTTTATTAGTTGACAGTATACTTTATGAAGAAATTGAAAACTTTTAGATAAGTCTTTACCATCGATTCTAATGATAATAGCTAGAAAAAAATAAAAGAAGAATAGCTATTCTGAATAAATAAAAGACATAGATGAAAGTATAGATAAAATCAGAAGTTTAACCGAAGATTAATCGATAGAGAAATTTTGTTCTTAGATAGTCTTTCTAAGCAAAGGCCGAAACTGTGAATGTAAGGCAGGGCCCTGTTGTCAGGTGCCCGTGATAGGTGGGATCTGAGAAGGTGGGACTCTCACATTGAGACCTCAGGAGAGACAGCCACGGGGCTGTCTCTGTTGACACGAAAGGACTTCACGCCTAGTCTGTTGGGGAATGGGTATTGGGTACGGGCTTGGGATATATAATAGCCTACGCTGAGCCAGTCGAGTAGAAGGATAGAGATCAGTCTTGGAATACAACACCACCCACCTGTGACCCAACTGCAGATCTAAGGCATCGTGACTGACTTCTTCACTCCGTGTCGAACGGCCCCTGACACCTGTACCCTTCTTATAAGGCAGCCATCGTCGGCTATCAGTCAAATATTGCTAGCTGAAGAGTCTGGCTCTATTTAGACGAAGGCCGGCGTACGAATTCTCGTCACTACGCCAATATATGACGCCATCAACAACGATAAGGCGCTATATCTAAGATGCCGAACAGGTGAGAGTCCGTAATCCGCTGTGAGTGTTAACGGAAGTGGGCTCGATGTGCAAACTGCCCCCTTTGACTCTCCTGTAGGTTCGGAAGGTCAGTGATGACCCGTGTCAGGCGCCTTTGGCGGAGTAATTAAGAAGAAGGGCAGGAGCGAGGTCACGGCTAGAAAGCAGGGTGTGAGATACTCAAACCAAGGGCTCTCATAAGACCGAGACTAATCTCTACCCTTCTCGGTATTCTGCACGAGAAGAGGTATCTAGTTATAATTACACGGAGGTCCCCGAAGCCTAGCTAGGACCCCGTAGCTTCCCTCGTATCCCCTTAATCCTGACGTCGCGGTCTTCCTAGCGTCATACGTGCCGTGACATGTGACCAGACACGTGCTTCCTAACTGGTTACCAGCTGTGAGAGCTGTCAGGGGCTGTTAGGCACCTGACAACCCGTGTAAGTCTATCGTAGACGCACTAAGCAATGCATCAGGCTTAGACGTCATCGTCGGCAACCGGACGACGCTGACGACCGGCACCGTCGATGCCGAAAGCACCGCCGTTTAGAAGTGTTTGCTTGCCGACCCGAGAAACGATGATACTACCGGGCAACGGCAACAAGCAATGGCTTACTCTCCCATCGTCATTGTTTTTGGAAGGGCCGATGCCCTCGATGACACGCAACGCAACGGTACAACAACAGGTAAAGTAAGTTATATTTGGGTAGGGAATCGTTGATCAGTTGGTTGGGCAGCTACTGTATGGCGGCTGCTACTTATGATGCTCGTGTTGGTATCTCGTCAGATTCCCCTGGAAGAAGTATCAGTAACTTTCGACACAAAAAGTGTGTATCTGGCCGTCTGGCTCGTCGCTTTTGGCTAGATCCGCCATTTCAGCAGGCTCAGACAGTCCGCGTAGGTGCATGTTAGGCGGGGCGGATGTACTTTTCACGAGTAGGTGTTGAAACTCCAAGGATTTCAAAAGCAGCCAGGTATCGCGCCGCAATACCGGCATGAAACCAAGCTGGCAGGCTCAAGGGACCCAAGACCCGACGTGGGTCTCGGCATAGACCAGGAAAAGCCCGACACTCTCATCGGAGCCAGCCTCGTTATACGCCTTCGCTAGTATGTAGTCTGGATTGGGGGCGCCTGAGGAAGGCTTGCCGCCGTCTGGGTTGTTGGAATCTGGTTTGGGTAGCTTCAGCTTGTGTTCCACCCCGTTAAAGTAGAATAAGAGCCGAAACTCGGTGCCTCTGGCCACAATACCCCAGAGCCTTTTGACCCCGCTAAGCTTGGGCGAGGCCCTCACAAAGTCCAAGAGCTGTTTTGCTGCTTGGTCTAGATTGTCCCCTTTGCTGCTCTTGCCCTCAAAACAAGGTAAGCGTCCTGTGTCCCGGTTTGGAAGTTTGTGGTCTTGCGAGCTAGGATGTCGTTGCGCATTTGCTCCCATCACCCTGGCCCTCTGGTTGAAGAACGAAGCCATCGGAGCCGGGGAAAGCTTTGGCGAGTAGGCCGACCCAGACGCCGTTAACAGATGCTTCATCTTTCCGGTATGTAGTGCCGTGCCGAACGAGAAGTCGGATATTCGAGGCACTTAGAGCCACAGATGCCATGTTTGCATGTGTCAATGGTATGGGTTACGCAACGGAATGCCGGGATGCAGCAGCGAGGGCGCCGCGTGGGAGCAGCGTGAGAGCAGCGTAACTCGCAATGCCAAACCTGGGTGCTCAATTGTGACGGTACTAAACTCTGACCTTCCCCAGGACCTGATTGACAGTCTTATGCCACTGTATTGAGTGGAATACTGCATGAGTGTACCTCGGTAGCTCCTCCAACAATGCAAGAACTTGAGCTAAACTGAATTTCGCTAGCACACAGAGAGGACACCCCTGAAGTCTTGGATGGGGTAATTCTATGGATTACTTTAGCTCTGATTGCAGAGTCCAGACTCCAGACTAACGTTACCTCGCACCCCAGGGATTTCCTTTCGCCTATGGCGTTATATAGGAATATTATTCCCGCTAAGAAAAGTTCTCCGGTACACTGGTAATAATAAACATTCACTTGCGGCCATAGAACAGCTGCGACTGTTAGTTTATAAAAACAGACGAAGAGGCGGTGTACATGCAGGTAATGAGAGACGATAGAAAATACTGACCCCACGGCGCCCCACGCTCTGTCCTAGGCAGAACTGCAACCGACTGTCCACAACATCCTAAAACGATACCCCTTGTATCGCAAGACAATCAGCGCAATGGGCTTCGTTGCGTTGTCGTGGTAGCAAGCCTGAATGGCGCGTCGTTTGCAAACTACTTCTCAGCCTCCTGGCGATGTAGGGTGTGTTGTATGCGCTTGGATGGTCGCTGCATCACTTTCTTGTGTATAAGTTACCTTTGATGAGTGGTTTGTGAAATGGAGAGGTTTTGTGTATGGCGTCTTCATTGCCGGGGGTCGTGCGGCGGGTATCGTGGTGCTGTTGTTGATGGAATTGTTCCTCCACACTTGGCGCTTCCGTATCACGTGGATGATTGTCTATTCTCGTGTTTTTCCAAAAGCAGGCTAAGACATGTCAACCCCAGTCGCCCAGTAAAACCCAGTGTAGAGACTTGCTAACCTTTCCTTAGCATCTCGGGCTTGCTCCTCGAGTATTTTCGCACATTGCGCTGGCTCAACTGTGTTTGTGGACCCGAAGTCGATTGTCGGTCCTGTGGCTCCTCTCATCCAGGAAACTAGAGGATACACAATTCGGTTCTCCAGGGAGGCCTAGACAATTCTCGAAAGCGAGATTGGGGCATTATATGTCCTAAATTTTACGCGCAGAGCCAGCCTTTGAAAATGCTAACTCTGCTCTCTGGAGGACACCGATGGCTTCTTCGCTGTGGCGGAAGAGGCAGGCAACCTCTACAAGGTTCAGCTCAGAGTTCTATCATGGTGGCTCGTTTAACATTCATAAAGCCAACATCCTCAAAGAGATCCAGTCTAGTTTGCTTTCATTTTCACTACCACCTATAAGCTCAGGCAAGTCTCGACGTACACCCTTGGAGTTCCCATAATTATACCATTTCATTTTCCAAACCCCTAGAACGCGAGGCGGCCGCTCTATATTGTCTTAGATCGGGTACCACCTCTCATCCTGCGCTTCTCACCCGCCAATCCTCGACGATGCAAAATACCGGTTCTGGACGGTTGAGTAGTCGTAATGGTGATACCGTGCTGCACCTGCGGACTACGCAATCAATTCGCTGAACCCTGTGGGCGGTTCTGAAGGAGTGAGGAAGAGAAATACCGAAAAATATAGTAAGGATATTACATCGGGAACGATATCAAGATAAAACAATACCGTTACAAATGCACATGATGACAACGGGGCAGACGTTTCATTTCCCGTGGACCTCGTCCATTTAATCGTGCGTTGATTGTATTCAAAGGTCGGTTGAAGAGGGTTTCTTGGGCCTCGAACCATGAACGCCGCCGCTAACATGACCACCGACGCTATTCTCATCTGGCACAGATGTCTCCCTCAACCCGTTCTCCAAAGGAAGGATCTCCCATCCTTTGCAGCGATACTTACGCGGCCAGATTCCGCATCTCCCCGGCGAGAGGATTCCATTTGGATCAAGGGCATCTTTCAGTGTCTCGTTGAAACGCATCAACGCCTGGTCATTCCACCCATAAGTTCGTGCAACTTGATCCGAAAGCGACTGATGAGTCCTGTTGGAAAAGCCCGAACTATTAGCCAATAGGACTACGATGACGGGGAAGCCGTAAAGCCGTCATATGTCGGTCAAGAGAAAGTCCACTTACCGATACTCTCCGTATCCTTCATTTGCTGCGAGCTCGATCATCTTCTGCATGCACTCGAAAGCTTTCTTCTTCTGGACTTTATCAGTGACATCGTAGAGTATTGCGTTGAGGCAGTGAATTTCACGCGCAGTAACCACTAGCTGAGGGCAGGGATCGAAGCCATATTCGGTCATGCATTTGCGGACAATGCCGAGAATCAGCTGTACTTCCTTCGGATTCAACGGGAGAATCGGAGAAAAGAAAAGGTGTCCCGAGTTAGGCGTCCAGTTGAGCAGGTATAACTCCCCCAATGAAGGCCTACCAGCAAAGATCTGCTTCTTGTGATGGAAATAGTGTCCCTCAGGGAAGTCCTGCTCAGTGAGGAAATTTGACCCTGGTATTTTCAGGAGGGAATCCTTGATAATTCCAATGGAACCGTCAACGGCCTCTTTTGGGCCATATTGCGCGCCTGGTTACTTTCCATTAGCGTTTCTATTAATGCTAGTCGTCGATAGGGTGTAAATGCGGTGTATTACCATAGATAATCCAGCTGCACGCTCCGAAAGGTGAATGTTCGTCCATCCACTTATACAGAATGTCTCTTGGCATCGCTCCTTTCCCGGACCACAGCTTAGCTCTATCGTCGTTGTGGCCCGTGAGAACTTCGTGGGCCCCGTCTGCTATCTGCACCACACCCGAAAAGACGCGCTTGAGGATCAGGGGCTGGACTATTTCCATGATGGAACTGTAGTCCTCGTCATTCTTAAAGCTAAAGGCGTATGGGAAAACCTCGGTTTTTGGCATCAACCATATTCCCATCTTCGTAACAATGCCGAAATTCGAATGGGTAAAGATTCCGTCAGAGTACGGGCCATAGCCGTACCTATGGTTCGTCAATATGCGTAGTACAACACAGCATGGGTATTTGGGGAGAAAACCCACTGGTAGGATGCCCATGTTGGATTTTCTTTGCCGTCCTTGCCGGGAAGAGCACCCATTCCGAGGCGCACTATCTCTCCAGTGGGGAGGACAACCTCCATACCGCAATGATTGGCGAAGTGATCTCCCAGAGGAGTGTATCTGGGGGGAGGCAGCATTAGCAAAGGCCGAGGTAGTAAATGGGTATGACCGCTGAAAGTGAGAGATATCGACAAACCCAATTCCTCTTTCACAAATATTGCCAATCAGGCTGCCACCCCCAAGATCAGGGCAATCCATCATAAGATTCACTCCAGCCCTCTGAATGGTTTCATATAAGGCAAAATACGTGACGCCTGGCTCGACTATGCAGGAACAGCTCTGTTCATCCAGTTTAAGAACCTTGTTCATGCGTCTACCCAGATCAATCGTTAGTGACCCGCGAACGCGTGGCCCTGCGCCCCCGTATCCAATATTCCGGCCAATAGAAATCGGGAAGACAGGAAATTGGTATTTGTTCGCCCATATCATAATGGCTTGGACCTCTTCTGCGGATCCGGGGCATGCAGTCGCAGAGGATACCGTATCGTCATGTTCTAGAAGGGGGAATGCATCATGAGTGATTGGGTGTTCCATGTACCTTAAAAATGTTAGTTGTCCGTAATTGTCAAAGGCCATATTTCTCTGGCTCGTACCATCCATCATCAAGGGGCTTGTCGTTGAGCACAACGTTGGCATCTCCGATCTTCTGTTTCAATTCTTCAATAGCAAGGTCGAATACCTCGCGGGAAATACCTGGCGGAAGCACCGGAACATCTTCATCCCGGGTCTCGGATGCTTTCATCGTGCGCAGTCCAAGGTACTTCTTCTTTTTGTCAGCGGCATCCTCTCTCAGACGGCCTGGGACGCCATTATGGTGGACTGGGAAAGTCGGAATATAGAGGGTGGGGTCTGAAGCCATTTCAGCGGATTGATTAACGTTTGCCGTTGCTATACGAAGCGGGTAAAACCCCCGGAATGTAGAATATGAGAGTTGAATGAGGTTTGCAAGGTGATATTGAGACAAAGACCAACGAACTTATACACAGACATAGCTACAGCTAAGACGGGCAGTGAGAACCAAGAATATCACTAATACACATTTAGATTCGCGTCCTCCACCTCCACAGTCCAGACCCCACCCCCACCGTGCCGATCCCGCCTCCACCGTACCGACCCCGCCTCCACCGTACAGGCCCCCGCCTCCGCAGTAACAAACACCACTCTGCCTCGGCCCCGACACGAAGTTGCAGCGTTAGACGATTTACCATTACATCAAATCAGTCTCGTCAATAACGCAAGGATGTTTGCCGTGCCAGTTAGGCGGTGGTCTAATTCTCTAAAAATGGCTAACCGATCAACCTGCCTTGGAGAGCCAAAACCATAAGGCGGGACCTGAACCGCCCAACCCATGAATCCGTTCGTTCTTCCCAAAAACCGAAACATTTGCAGTCTCAGTCATGC
>Ga0164243_10005599_pt1 | contig 19157 bp, 14 predicted proteins | sample OricompcompostOP_FD_108781 | JGI IMG/M metagenome (GOLD analysis project Ga0164243, IMG submission 108781) | Organic Plus compost microbial communities from Emeryville, California, USA - Original compost - Organic plus compost (OP) | ecosystem: Engineered > Solid waste > Mixed feedstock >... | reverse complement strand
TTACTGACCTTAAAAGTGTGGTGTCGCGGAGAGCTGACAGATGGTGATCGGCGAGGTACGCCATCGTCATGAGATACGCGCAAGGTGGCGGGCTAACCGCCGAGCGCCGGGCCTTCCGCGAGCGGATACGACTCCAGGCGGCAGGACGCTTCGCGGCCGGGGAGAGCAACGCGGTGATCGCCCGGGAGTTACGGGTAAGCGTGCGCTCAGTACAGCGATGGCGAAAGTCCTGGTCACAGGGCGGTGAGCGGGCGCTGGCCTCCAAGGGCCCGGCCTCACTGCCGCTGCTGAATGACGAGCTGTTCGCCATCTTGGAAGCCGAACTGGACAAAGGGCCGGTGGCCCACGGCTGGCCGGACCAGACCTGGACCCTGGCGCGCATCAAGACGCTGATCGGCCGGCGATTCCATCGCGGTTACACCGTCCAGGGGGTGGCGGCCCTGCTCAAACGGCACGGCTGGACATGCCAGACACCGGCGCGCCGTGCCATCGAGCGCGACCAGGCCGCGGTGAGCGGATGGATGAAGGAGACCTGGCCGCAGGTGGAAGCACCGCGGCGGCGCTCGGGGCATGGATCGTCTTCGAAGACGAAGCCGGATTCTCGATGACGCCGCCGGTCACCCGGACCTGGTCCCGGCGCGGGGCCACCCCCATCGTGCACGTACGAGGCCGCTCCCGGCGCCGATTATCGGTCGCCGCCCTGACCTGCTACAAACCCGGGCAGCCGTCCCGCCTGATCTACCGCCCCTGTACCGACGCCCGTCCTGACGGACGCAAAAGCTTCGCCTGGACCGACTACCGCGACCTGATCCAGGCCGCTCACCACCAGCTCGGCGGCCCGATCGTGCTGGTCTGGGACAACCTCAACACCCATCTGACCGCCGGGATGCGCCGCTACATCGCCGAACGGGACTGGCTCACCGTCTACCAGCTTCCCAGCTACGCTCCCGACCTCAACCCGGTGGAAGGGATCTGGTCGATACTGCGCCGTACCACCCTGGCCAACCGGGCCTTCACCAACCCGGAGCATCTGGTCATGGCCGTCCGCCAGGGCTTACGCCGGCTCCAATACCGTCACGACGTCATTGACGGCTGCCTGGTCGGCACCGGACTCGTCACCGCCCGATTATGACGACATCACCCTTTTAGCCCCGGTAGTGGCCTCGTGGCCTTGCGTCTGTCGCTAGTCTGCATGAGCGGAACTGGCCTTTATAGTGTGACGGTCGCCATGGTTCCGGAATTCGGCTAGGAGATGGCATTGCGGGTCGAAATCGCCTAAATCGCCGGGCAGGTTGCCAGTGCCCGGTCAAACGCGGCAATTCGGTTGCGTTCGGCCGTGTGTTCCCTCGTTGGCCCGATTCGGTGAGGCAATATGGTCTCTGCGCGTGAGTATGAGCAGAACGCTCTTCAAGGTGACTTCGGCGAGGCGTGGCTGGAGGCGGTCGCCTCGGGGTGCGGGATCCTCCATGGTCGGCCCGCCACCCTGGACCTGCAGAAGGCGGACGTGCAGCTGACCCTCCGAGGGCCTCACCTCGGCACCTACAACCCCTCGGTTCTTGTGCAGGTCAAGACGACGGTCGATCTCCGTCGGCTGTCGGACGGCGACTACAGCTACGATCTGGATGTTGAGACATATAGCGTTTTGCGGCGAAGTGATCATGCGATCCGTAGAGTGCTCGCCGTCATAGGAGTTCCGAGAGAAGGTGAGCGTGTACGGCTGCATCCGGACGGAACTCTTTTGATCGGCCGTGGGGCGTGGGTTTCGCTCGAAGGCATGCCGGAATCGACCAACAGCGCTACTCAAGTCGTTCGCTTGCCGTGTTCTAATACATTGGACCCCTTTGGGCTCCACCAGATGCTCAAGACCTATGGAGTTCGCCGGTCTACTCCTGTGCCAGACGTTGACGCCTGGGGGTCTTCATGAGTATTTTGGGCTGCGATGCTGGGAAGGGACTATGATAATCCCTGGACTGACCGCCTTCGTTGAATATCTTCGAGGCGCCGGCTGGATCCTTGAGGATGACGACGGCCGGACCTCGCTATGGGGACCTCCGCAATCGACCGAGCGGCAGAGCGTCAAAGTGGTTCTTCCGGGCAGCGAAGAAGTCCGAGACTATGCGGAGCGTATCAATGACGCACTGAGGGCGGTCGCATATGTTGAGCAGCGTCTGCCGCAGGAAATTGCGACAGATATGCGGTTCGGCGGTGCTGATAATGTGTCCGTTCGGCTGACGCCGAACACTCCTGCCGGGGAAGCGCCGTTGCCTGTGGCGCATGCGGCGATATCCGCGCTTCGGAGCTACGTGGTCGCTTCGGCGGCGGCTTTGGACACGTACCATGTCGTACTCCCGGCTCGTCGGCCCCAGCGGGCGGAGTCCTATGCCGCCCAGACCCGGCTGTCCACCCAGCCGGGGAGCTTCGTTCTTTCTCTGGCACTTCCCCTCGCAGATGTCGATACGGAGCCGGTGGACGATCTGCCGGGCGGGCAGGAAAAGCTGTTGGAAATTCCGCTGCAGCCTTTCGGGAGAAAGGTGACAAATCGTATGTTCGCTGCGGCGAGGGATGCTCAACGGCTCGCGGATGAGGTTGGCGAAGGGGATAAGCCTTTATCATCGTTCGGGCAACCTGATCAGATTTCCGTGAATGCCACCGAGCTTGAGGCTCTCAGTCTGCTTGGTGGGCCGGATCATGACGTGTACCAGATCAGGTACTCGCAGTCGCCGCTGGCGCCGGGATTTCACGAGCCTCGCCGGTTGAAGATAACGCCGAATCAGCAGCGGATCCTCGGGGAAGCGGCAGAGTTTCTGCGCACCAGGCAGCCCAGAGCAGACGTGACGGTTGTCGGCCTGGTCGTTCGCCTGTTCCGTGAAGGGAAGTACGGAAAAGGTGAAGTGGTCATCCAGGGAGTTGATGACGACACCGGCCAGGCGCGGAGATTCCGTGTCGAGCTGGACGAGTCTGATTACAATAAGGCCGTCCGTGCTCATGGGCGGGGTTTGCAGGTGACCGCGACGGGGGATCTGGACGTCCGCGGTACGCGTCGTTCGCTTCGTCGGCTTACTTCTTTCTCGGTTCTGCCTGGGATAGACGACGACTAGGCGGACGCCGACTTTCCCTTTGGCGCGTGCCGTGGCGTCGGAAGGTCATTGGTCTCTGTCGCGCGATTCTTTCCCATCGGGTCTCGTCTCGAATGAAAGAGGCATCGCCGCTCGGACTGCGGCGCGCTGATCATTCGCTGTGTCACCACCGCTCATGACCGCTGACCGGCATTGTGGTGATCTTCGAAGCGAGTGCGGTTGATGAGGCTGCCATCTCGGATAAAACCCGACGTTAGGATCCGGTGGGTGTCTGCTACGCGCCTTGATCTTGATCGGATTCGTGCCGCTCGTCAGGTGATCGATCCGGTTTTCCTCGATACGCCGTTGTACGAGTGCGATGGGCTGGGGCGTCTGCTTGGGTGCTCGGTGAGCCTCAAGGTGGAGACGGTGAATCCGGTGCGGAGCTTCAAGGCGCGGGGGACGGAGCTGGTCGCGAGTCTGCTGGCAGGGCAGGGATGCGCGGAGGTGGTGTGCGCCAGTGCGGGGAATCTTGGGCAGGCCCTTGCCTGGTCGGGGCGGCGGCGGGGACTTGCGGTGACGGTGGTGGCATCGCGGCGGGCGCCTCGGGCGAAGCTTGCGCGGATTCGGGCGTTGGGCGCGGAGTTGGAGGTGGTGGAGGGGGACTTCGACGCCGCGCGGGTACGGGCGGTGGGGATCGCGCGGGAGCGCGGCGTACGGCTGGTGGAGGACAGCCTGGACGTCGAGACCTGTGAGGGGGCGGCGACCATCGGGCTGGAGCTCGTGGACCGGGTGGCCGAGGGCGACACCGTGCTGATCGCGCTGGGCGGGGGCGCGATGGCGACAGGGGTCGGGTACGTGCTGAAGAGTCTGCGGCCGGGGGTCGAGGTGGTGTGCGTGCAGCCGCTCGGGGCGTCGGCGATGACCCGGTCGTGGCATGAGCGGCGGGTTGTCACCACGGACTCGACGGACACGATCGCCGATGGCGTCGCCAGTCGGTTTCCGATTCCCGAGGTGCTGGACGATCTGCTCAACGTGGCCGACGACGCCGTGCTGGTGCGCGAGGAGTCGATCGTGGCGGGGATGCGGCTGCTGCTGGAGGAGGCCGGGCTTGTGGTCGAGCCGTCGGCCGCGCTCGGCGTCGCCGCGGTGCTGGAGGATCGGGAACGGTTCGCCGGGCGTCACGTGGTCGGCATCGTCTGCGGCGGCAACGTCGATTTGGACTCGTACCGCGGGTGGATATGGGGTTGAGCCGGGCCGCCACGTCCGGTGAGCGAGGGTGAGCGTCTCCCGGCTCGGGCCGGCGGATCCGCTGAAGGACCCGTGGTCAGCCGCTGGGCGGACCACGCCGGGAGACGCTCGGCTACATCGTCACTGTCAGTCGCGGTGGAGGCGGGGGAAGTCGGCGAGGGGTTCGGTGCTTTCCAGGGCGGTGGTGTCGCCCAGGTCGGCGCCGATGTAGGCGGCGCGGGCGACGCGGCGCATGACCTTGCCGTTGCGGGTCTTGGGGAGGGCGGCGACGGCGTGGACGGCCTTGGGGCGGGTGGCCTTGCCCTCGCGGGCGACGATCGACTCCTCCAGGCGGGGGAGGACCTCGGCGGGGTCGGCGTCTTCCTTGAGCACGACGAAGCAGACGAGGGCCTCGCCCTTCAGGGGGTCGGGCACGCCCACGGCGGCGGCTTCGATGACGGCGGGGTCGTCGACGAGGAGGGATTCGATCTCGGCGGGGCCCACGCGTTTGCCGGCGAGCATGATCGTGTCGTCGGAGCGGCCGAGGAGGAACCAGTGGCCGTCGGCGTCGACGTAGGCGAAGTCGCCCTGTTGCCAGGTGCCGGGGTAGCGGCTCCAGTACGTGGAGAGGTAGCGCTCGGGGCCGTCCCAGAGGCCCTTGGTCATGCCGGGCCAGGGGGCGCGGACGACGAGTTCGCCGACCTGGCCGCGGATGGAGTTGCCTTCGGCGTCGAAGACGTCGGCGGCCATGCCGAGGGAGGGGGCGGAGAAGCCGGCGGGCTTGATGGGGCGGTGCACGGAGCCGCTGACGATGGAGGCGCCGCATTCGGTGCCGCCGCTCATGTTGACGATGGGGAGGCGGCTCTTGCCGACGTGGCGGAAGCACCACCACCAGGGTTCGAGGTTCCACGGCTCGCCGGTGCTGCAGATGACGCGCAGGTCGGGGAGGTCGTGGGCGTCGGGCCACCGGTCGCCCAACCCGGCCAGCACGCGGATGAGCGTGGGGGAGACGCCGAGGGCGGTGACGCGGTGGCGTTCGACGACCGACCAGAGGCGGTCGGGGGTGGGGTGGTCGGGGGTGCCCTCGTAGAGGACGGCGGTGCCGCCGTTGGTGAGCGAGGCGGTCACCACGTACGCGCCCATCACCCAGCCCATGTCGGTGACCCACATGAGGCGTTCGCCGCGGTCCATGCCGAAGCCGTGCCTGGCCTCCTGCGCGAACTTGAACGGCAGGCCGGAGTGGGTGTGCAGGCAGCCCTTGGGGCGGCCGGTGCTGCCGGAGGAGTAGAGCAGGATGCAGGGGGTCTCGGCGTCGAAGACGGGGGTGTCGGCGATGGGGGTGGCGGCGGACATCGCCTCGTCCCACCACTCGTCGCGGCCGGGCACGAGCGCCAGGTCGCGGCCGAGGCGGCGGACGACGAGCACGGTGCGCAGGTCGGGGGCGTCGGCGGCGGCCTCGTCGGCGGTCTCCTTGAGGGGGACGAGTTTGCCGCGGCGTTCGAAGCCGTCGGCGGTGACCATGAGGGTGGCGCGGGAGTCGAGCAGGCGCTCGCGCACCGGGGTGGGGCCGAAGCCGCTGAAGAACGGCGCGACGATGGCGCCGATCTTCGCGGCGGCGAGCATGACGACGACGGCCTCGGGGATCATGGGCAGGTAGAGGGCGACCACGTCGCCGACGCCGACGCCCCGGGCGGCGAAGGCGCCGGCGGCCCGGTCGATCCGCTCCTTCAGCTCGGCGTAGGTGATCGTGCGGGTGGCGCCGTCGTCGCCCTCCCAGACGATCGCCTCGTCGCCGCCCGCGCCCTGCTCGACCCACCGGTCCACGGCGTAGTCGGCCCAGTTGAGGCCGCCGCCGGAGAACCAGTGCGGGAACTGCGGGCCGTCCGACAGGTCGAGGACCTTGTCGTACGGCCGCAGCCAGCGCAGCCCCACGTCGTCCGCGGCGGCCGCCCAGAACCATTCGGGGTCGGCGGCCGCGCGCTGCGCCACCTCGTCGACGGTGGTCAGGCCGTGCCGGGCGGCCATGCGGCCGAGCGGGGTGGCGGCGAAGGCGGCGGGGTCCGGCCGCCACGCCACGGGAAGCCGGTTCAGCTCTTCGACGTTCACCTGAGCCTCCAAGGGGCATCCGGTCCTGCGGGGCGGTGCGCGCTTGGCCGTTCGCGCGTCCCGCCTGGCCCCCGGTCCGCGGACCAAGGGCCAGGCGGGGCCGCCCGGGTGGATTCGACTACTTGATCGCGAGCGGGTTGAGCGGCGAGCCGACCGCCTTGGTGAACGGCAGCGGCCCGGCCACGAACATGAACTCGTACACGCCGTCCTCGGCGCAGTCGTCGGCGAGCTTCTCCAGGTCGAAGATCTCGCCGATGAGCAGGCCGACGTTGACGAGCAGCACGATGTGCACCGGCTGGAAGATCTCCTCCAGCTCGTTCGGGCGCACCTCCATGCCCCAGGTGTCGGTGGCGACCCCGGCGATCTCGTTGCCGCAGATCCAGTGCGTGGAGTCGAGGTTGAGCCCGGGGGCGTCCCCGGCCGCGTAGTCGCCCCACGCGCCCTCCGCCCGGCACTTGGCGATGTGGCCGGTGCGGACGAGCACGAAGTCGCCGCGGCCGACCGTCACGCCCTGCTTCTCGGCGCAGGCGGCGAGCTCGTCGCTGCCGATGCCGTCGCCGGGCTCCAGCCACGGCACGCCCCGGAACCGGGGGATGTCGAGCAGCACGCCGCGGCCGACCACCTTCTCGGTGGCGAGGTGGATGGCGCACTTGTCCGCACCGGTGCTGGAGACGTGCTCCTGGCCGTAGCCGTTGTACATCTTGCCGTCGTAGAACACGTGCGACAGCGCGTCCCACTGGGTGCCGCACTGCAGCGGCATGTAGATCGCGTCGTCGGCGTAGCGCAGCCGGGCCATGTGCTCCTGCGCGCCGATCGTGGCGTCGCCGCCGTCCTGGAGCATGAAGTGCAGCGGGTTGACCCGGCCGCCCCAGCCGTTCTGCGGCCCGTTCCCGTCGTACGGCAGCGCGCACGAGATGACCTTGCCCTGCCGTACCAGGGTGGCGGCGTTCGCGACCATCTCCGGGGTGAGGTAGTTGAGCGTGCCGAGCTCGTCGTCGGGGCCCCATTTGCCCCACGTCCGGTACCGGTCGCACAGGGCGTGCACCTCGTCGAGCGTCCACCTGCGGGTGGACGCCGTCGTGTCAGCGGTCATGTCACAGGCTCCCTCTCGCGGTCGGTCTGCGGCTAGCCCCGCGCGGTGCCGAGCCGCTGGGCGAACCAGTCGGCGATCAGGTTGCGGGCCGGGTCGGGCTCGTCGGTCTGGCAGTGCTCGGCGCCGCCCTCGGCGACGGTGAAGATGCGCAGCGTCTTGTCGGTGGAGCCGGCCGCCTCGTACGCCTTGTGCGCGTCCTCGACGGCGACCTGGCGGTCGTTCTCGCCGTGCAGGATGAGCAGCGGCTGGGTGAGCTTGGGCAGCACGTCGACGAGCGTCCACTGCTTGACCCGCTCCAGGCCGGCCTCCATCGTGTCGGTGCCCATGACCCACGGAAGCTGGAACCACGGCACCGAGACGGTCTTGGACCGGGTGGCCCAGCGCTTCTCCCAGGTGGCGCCCCAGTCCCAGATGCCGCCCCAGGCGACGCACGCCTTGATCCGCGGCTCGAACGCGGCCGACCGGGGGGCGTAGTAGCCGCCGAGGCTGATGCCCATGACGCCGACGCGGCTCGCGTCCACGTCGTCGCGGGTCTCCAGGTAGTCGATGATCGCGGCGGTGGGCACCTCGTAGTCGGGGCGGGAGGGCACGTTGCGCAGCCGCAGCGGCTCGCCGACGCCGGGGCTGTCCATCACCAGGCAGTTGATGCCGCGGTGGACGAACTCCTCCTCGACGAAGCAGTAGAGGAACTCCTTGGTGACGTCGAAGCCGCCGTAGAAGATCACGACGGGGGCGGGCTCGGGCGTGCGGGCCGGGATGAGGTAGCCGGGCAGGATGCCGTCGGGCGAGTCGATCTCGACGCGCTCCACGTTCAGCGGCACCAGCTCGATCGCCTTCTCGAACGCGGCGAGCGAGGCCTTGTAGCTCGCCAGCTTCTCCGGCCCCGGCGGGATCTGCCGCTCGCCGCTGCCGTGGTAGATCGAGGCGCGCAGGTAACGCCGGCCGGCGCTGCGCCGGAAGCCGAGCTTGAGCTCCTCGGCGGCCTTCTCCTCCAGCTGCTCGGCCATCCGCGTCCACGCCTGCGCCCACGCGTCGTTGTCGGGCTCGCCGTCGCGCAGGGGGGCCAACCACCGGTTCAGCTCGCCGAGCTCGCCGCCGCACATCAGGGCGAGGTTGAATGCCGACGACCAGGTGTAGTTGTCAGGAAAGTAGTAGTACACGGTGGGCGCTCCGTTCGCGTGCCGTAGGTACGGGTGGCTCCACCGGACACCTCACCCCACGTGCGTTACCGCCCGCGTTAGTGGCCGCGCGGCCGTCACGGCGACGGCCCGGGGTGACGCCCGCCGCGATGATCGGTGTGTGCAGGTCGGCGCACGTACGGCCCGCCAACCGAATGATCTTCTTTTTGAAGAATAAAACGTGCAAATTGTCCCAAAGGATAATAAAGGCGGCGAAACTCTTGACATAGGTGATGCCGTAGCCGTTGATGGAAGGCAACTCCGTTGCACCCGGGGGCTTCGGCGGAGTTGCCCGTGGCAGGACGCTCTGTGAACGAGGGCTCGCATGATCTTGCATCACAAGGTGCTACCTCCGGGACTCCCGCGCGGGACGATCGCCCGCGACCGGCTCGACGAACAGTTCACCGCCCTGCTCGAAACGCATGAGGCGATCGCGCTGTTCGCCGCCGCAGGGTCCGGCAAGACCGTGCAGACCCGGATGTTCGCCGCCCGGTACGGCTGGCCGCTCGCCTGGCTCACCCTGGACTCGGCCGACCGCAGCCCGTCCCGGCTCATGATCTACCTCGCCCAGGCGCTCGCCGAGGCGAACCCCGACGGCCCGCACATGGTGAAGACCGCCCTGCAGGACGGCTTCCCCGCCGTCGAGGTGGCCGCGATGCTCGCCGAGAGCGTCGCCGACACGTCCCTGCTGCTCGTCCTCGACGACTGCGAATGGCTGGTGGGGGCCGACGAGACGCTCGCCGTACTGGGGGTGTTCCTCGACTACCTGCCGCCGAACGTGCGCACCGTCATCCTCAGCCGCGAGGACCTCGCCGGGCCCATCGGCCGGATGATGCTGCAGGGCCGCATCGCCCGGCTGAGCGGCGAGGACCTGGCGCTCAACCTGGACGAGGCGCGCACCCTGCTCGCCGCGCACGGCCAGGGCGACCGGGACCCGGCGCCGCTGATGGAGGCCACCAAGGGCTGGATCGCCGCCGTCGCGTTCGACATCATCCCCGGCCTGCAGTCGGAGAACGGCCCGGACGCGCTGGCCGGCTTCGTCTCCAGCGAGATCCTCGCCCGCCTGCCCGCCGAGGAGCAGGAGTTCCTGCTGCGCACCTCGATCCCGGCGACGCTCACCGCCCGCGCCGCCGTCGCCCTGTGCGGCGAGCGCGGCTACCAGCTCTGGCAGTCGCTCGGCTCCCGGCACCTGCCCGCGACCAAGGTCGACCGGGCGCTCGTCTACCACCCCCGGTTCCGCCAGTACCTGCGCGAGCAGCTGCAGGCCCGGCTGCCGCACGAGCTGCCCGAGCTGCAGAGCCGGTACGCCCGCCTGCTGGAGGAGACCGGCAACCACGAGGAGGCCGTCGAGACGTACCTGGAGGCGGGCGAGCTGGAGCGGGCCGCCGACGCCGCCGAGCGCGCCGTGCCCGCGTTGTCCAAGCGCGCCGACTGGGAGGTGCTGCTGCGCTGGCTCGACGCGTTCGGCCCGGCCGCCGTCGAGTCCCGCCCGATCCTGCTCGGCGCGTCGCTGCGCGCCCTGTACGGCGTGCGCCGCATCCCCGAGGCGCAGACGCTCATCCGCCGCCTGCACCAGGAGGGCACGCTCACCGACGTGGCGAAGGCCGACCCGGGCGCGGTCGCGTTCGTCGGCTACGCGATGCAGTGGCGGCCCGCCGAGGCGCTTGAGCTGGTCCGCGGCTACCAGGGCGACTTCCGCGCCGAGGCGGTCCGGTACGAGCTGGAGGCGGTCGCGGGCCGCGACCCGGTGGCCCCGCCGCCCGGCCGGGACTGGGTGGACAGCGAGCGCGTCTACTCCTGGGGCCTGCTCGTGCAGGGGCGGCTCGACCAGCTGCTGCGCATGCTCCCGGACGAGAGCCAGTGGCCGCCGCGCTCGTTCTTCCGCACCCCGCACCCGTTGCTCGCGCTCGTCTGGCGCGGCGAGCTCGCCCTCGCCCGCGAACTGCTCGACGAGGTGCCCGAGGCGATCAAGACGGGCGCGCACACCGACCTGTGGTTCTTCCACGAGGCGTGGCTGCTGTGGGCCGAGGGCCAGATCGAGAAGGCGTTGTGGACGGCCGAGGCGGCCGTCGAGCACAGCCGCCGCACCCGGTTTGGCTGGGAGCCGTGCTTCGAGGTCGTCGTCGGCGCGCTGCAGCTCGCGCTCGGCCGGGTGGACGACGCCCGGATGACCCTCGCCGACGCGATCAGCCGCTCGGCGGCGAGCGGCAACCGCTGCTACGCCGAGTGGGGCCAGACCTTCCAGGGGCTCGCCTACCTGCGCATCGACCGGCCCGAGGACGCCGCCCGGGTGCTGCGCACCGCCACCGAGGCGATGCGCCGCGCGGGCCGCACGCTCATGCTGCCGTTCGCCGCGACGTACCTGTCCGAGGCGGAGGCGCGGCTCGGCAACGCCGAGGCGGCGTCGGCGGCGGTCGAGCTCGCGTACGACGTGGCGAACGCGGCCGGGTGCCTGTTCGTGCTGAAGAACGCGCTCGGCGACGTGCCCGGCGTGCTGCGCCGGCAGATCGAGAACGACCAGGGCGGCACCCGGTGGCGGCGGCTCGTCGGCCACCAGCCGCCCGAGGCGCGCAAGCGCCAGCCGTCCGCGCCGTCCGAGCGGGTGATCGTGGTGGACATCCACACGCACGGGCCGGTGCTCGACCTGATCGTGGACGGGGTGCCGCGCTGCTCCCGCCGTACCAAGGTGCTGGAGCTCGCCGCGTACCTGGCGCTGCACCCCGAGGGGGTGGACCGGCACCGGCTGCAGGAGCGGCTGTTCCCGGACGCGGACCCGCGCCGCGGCGGCAACTACTTCCGGCAGGTGGTGCACAAGCTGCGGCAGGCGACCGGGGTGAACCTCGCCCGCACCGCGCAGGGGCACGTGCGCTGGGCCGACGGCCTGTACGTGGACAGCACCGACCTGCGCTTCGAGCGGATGATCAGGGAGGCGTACGGCCTGCGCGGCGAGGAGCGGCTGGACCGCATCGAGTCCACGCTCGCCCTCGTCGAAGGCCCCTACCTGCCCGACAGCGACCTGGAGTGGGCCGAGGAGCGCCGGCACGAGCTCGAAGTGATGATCGTGAACGCGGCGGTGGACGCGGCCGAGGAGGCGCTCGCGCTCGGCATGCTGGATCGTGCCAAAAAGGCGGCCTCGTTCGCGATCAACCGGGATCCGTTCTGCGAGTCCGCGTACCGGGTGCGCATGCGGGTGGAGGGCGCGCTCGGCTCGCCGCACGCGGTGCTCGCCGAGTTCCAGCGGCTCACCTCGGCGCTCGCCGAGCTGGGCGTGGAGCCGACCCCGTCCACCGTCCGGCTCGTCCGGGAGCTGCGCGGCACCTGAGCCCTGCTCATACGGGTACGGCCCGGCGGTCGCACCGCCGGGCCGTACCCGTGAGCAAGGGGATCAGGCGGACACGAGCTTGGGAACCGACAGCCCGAACAGGTCCACCGCGTTGTCGTGCGTGATCGCGGCGACGGTGCTCTCCTCGATGCCCTCGAAGTCGTGCGCGATCTGCTCCTGCGCGTACGGGAAGTTGCCCTCGGTGTGCGGGTAGTCGCCCGCCCACATCAGGCGCTTCTCGTCCAGCAGCGGCAGGGTGAGGATGCCCGGCCGGTCGTCCTCGAACGTGGCCCAGAAGTTGCGGAAGAAGTACTCGCTGGGCTTCATCGACAGTTCCGGGATCGTCCAGCGGAAGTGGTCGTTGAACAGGTGGTCCATCGTGTTGAGCTGGAAGGCGATCCACCCGATGCCGCCCTCCACCAGGATGAACCGCAGGTTCGGGTGCCGCTCGGGCACCGCGCCGTACACGAGCTGCATGAACACCCAGCCGAGGCTGATCTTGTTGCCGACGGCGGTGGTCCAGAACACGCCCGGCGAGGTCTTGTCGGTGAAGACGGCGACCTGACCGGCGGCCTGGTGGAAGCCGACCGGCAGCCCGATCTCCTCAAGGGTGGCCCACAGCGGCTCCCAGTGCGGGTCGCCCCACGCCATGCCGGGCACCGACTGCGGCAGCAGGAACGTCTTCGCGCCGCGCGCCGCCCAGCGCTTCGCCTCCTCGATCGCCGGCTCGACCGGGCCCTTGCCGACCGGCAGCGCGACCGCGCCGACCAGCCGGTCCGGGTTGTACGAGCAGAACTCCTCGAACAGCCAGTCGTTGTACGCGCGCACGCAGGCGACCTTGAGGTCGAAGTCCGGGATGCTGTGCACGATCAGCCAGCCCGGGTAGATGATCTCGGCCCGGATGCCCTGGCTGTCCTGGTCCTCCAGGCGGGCGGCCGGGTCGTACGCGCCGGGCCGCTGGTCCTCGAAGCGGTACCCGGTCGGCTTCTCGATCGCGCCCTCGATCTTCTTGTTGATCATGGCGCCTTCGGTGCCGACCGGCTTGGGCGACATGCCGGTGTTGGGGACGATGAAGAAGTCGCCGTTGTCGGTCGACATCACCTGCGGGGCCTGGTGCTGGAAGCGCTTGGGCAGCCGCTTGAGCCAGAGGTCCTTCGGCTCCACGACGTGGGAGTCGACAGAGATGAGCGGGCGAGGGTTTCCGTTGGTCATCGTGTGGCTCTCTCCAGGTGGGAACCGTTGGGGGGGATCGTGGGCCGGGGCGGGAATCGGCCGGGTAGCCGGCACGTTAGGTCGCGTGCCGTTAAGCCGGTCGTTATTGGCTCGCGGCCGCGTGACGGTCAGAACAGCCGGTAGCGGCTGCGGTAGAAGAGCAGCGGCGCGGCGTCCTCGTCCGCGCCGAGGTCGAGCACCCGGCCGAGCACGAGCGTGTGGTCGCCCGCCTCGTACGTCGCGACGATGCGGCATTCCAGGTGCGCGTGCACGTTCTCCAGCACGGGCGCGCCGGTGACGCCGGGGGAGTACGTCACCCCGGCGAACCGGTCGCCCTTGGCGGCGAACCGCCGGGCCAGCGCCTCCTGGTCGGCGGCGAGCACGTTGGCGCAGAAGTGCCCGGCGGCGCGGATCGCCGGCCAGGTGGACGAGGTGTGCGCGGCGCAGAACAGCACCAGCGGCGGATCGAGCGACACCGACACGAACGAGTTCACCGCCATGCCCACCGGGCCGTCCGGCCGGTCGGCGGTGACCACGACCACGCCGGTCGCGAAGCAGGCCATCACGCCGCGCAGCTCGTCCCCGGCGACCACGGGCGACGACCTCACAGTCCCACCGCCGCGGCGTACCGGGCCCGATGCCGGTCGGGGTCGCCGAACAGCAGCGCCGACGACGCGGCCCGCTTGAAGTACAGGTGGGCGGAGTGCTCCCAGGTGAAGCCGATGCCGCCGTGCACGTGGATGTTCTCCCCGGCGACCATCGTGTACGCCTCCGAGCAGTACGCCTTCGCCAGGCTGGCGATCGCCGGCAGCTCGGGCAGGTCCTCCCCGGCCGCGTACATCGCGTAGTACGCCGCCGACCGGGCCGTCTCGACCGCCATGAGCATGTCCGCGCACTTGTGCTTGATCGCCTGGAACGATCCGATCAGCCGCCCGAACTGGCTGCGCACCTTGGCGTACTCGACCGCCATCTCCAGGCACCGCGTCGCCCCGCCGACCTGCTCGGCGGCGAGGCCGACCGCGGCCAGGTCGAGCAGCCTCGCCAGCGTCGGCTCCGCCCCGCCGTCCGCGCCGATCAGCCGCGCCGGGGCGCGGTCGAACTCGATCACGGCCTGCCTGCGGGTCTGGTCCATGGTCGGCAGCGGCGTCCGGGTCAGGCCGTCGGCCTCGCCGTACACGGCGAACAGGGAGAGCCCGGCCTCGGTGCGGGCGAACACGAGCAGCAGGTCGGCCGCGTGCCCGTCGAGGACGAACGACTTGACGCCCGAGATCCGCCAGATGCCGTCCTCGACCGTCGCCGCGGCCTCGACGTCCTCGGCCCGCCAGGAGCCGGAGCGTTCGGCGATCGCGACCGTGGCGACCGTCTCGCCGGCCGCGATGCCGGGCAGGAACGCCTCCTGCGCGTCCTCGTCGCCGGAGAGCAGCAGCGCGTTCGCGGCGAGCACCACGGTGGAGAAGAACGGCGCGCACACCAGCGCCCGCCCCAGCTCCTCCAGCACCACGCCGAGTTCGAGGAACGTGGCGCCCGAGCCGCCGAAGCGTTCCGGGATGGCGAGCCCCTGCAGGCCGAGCTGCTCGGCCATCTGCCGCCACACCTGCGGGTCGTACCCTTGCGCGTCGTCCATGAGGCGGCGCACCTGCGTCTCCGGCGAGACGTGCTCGACGAACGACCGCACGCTCTCCCGGAAGTCCTCGTGCTCCTCGCCGAGGCCGGTGAACGCCGCGGTCGCGTCGGCCAGTTGTTGAAGTCCGCTCATGGCCGAGGACGCTAGGCGGCCCGTGTAGATGCGGCATGAATGGCCGCAGCCGTAACGCCCCTGGTAACTCCCGCGCGCCACAGTACGGCTGGTGCCGATGCCGGTGCGTGTTCCCGTCGTGAAGAGGAGGAATCAGCGTGGATCTGAGCTTCGACGGCCGTGTCGCCGTCGTCACGGGTGCGGGTGGGGGCCTCGGCCGGGCGCACGCCCTCGAACTCGCCCGGCGCGGCGCGAAGGTGGTCGTCAACGACATGGGCACGTCCCTGTCCGGCGACGGCGTGGAGCGGGACCGGGCGGCGATCGTGGTCAAGGAGATCGAGGGGCTCGGCGGCGCCGCGGTCGCCGACACGAACTCGGTCGCCACCGTCGAGGGCGGCGAGGCCCTGATCGAGACCGCGATCTCCGCGTTCGGCCGGGTGGACATCGTGGTGAACAACGCGGGCATCCTGCGCGACAAGACCTTCCACAACACCTCGCCGGACGACGTGGACCCGGTGCTCGACGTGCACCTGAAGGGCGCGTTCAACGTCACCCGCCCGGCCTGGCGGCGCTTCCGCGAGCAGGGCCACGGGCGGGTCGTGGTCACCTCGTCGTCGGCCGGGTTCTTCGGCAACTTCGGCCAGTCCTCGTACGCGGCGGCGAAGCTCGGCCTGGTCGGCCTGATCAAGGTGCTCGCCATCGAGGGCCGCAAGTACGACATCAAGGCGAACGCGATCGGCCCGGTGGCGCTGACCCGGATGACCGAGGGCTACGAGAACCCGATCGCCGACCGGCTCGACCCGGCGCTCGTCTCGCCCGTCGTCGCCTACCTGGGCCACGAGTCGTGCGAGTTGTCCGGCGAGATCCTCAGCGTGGGCGGCGGCCGGGTGGCCCGCGTGTTCATCGGCGTCACCCGCGGCTACCTCAACGGCGAGCTGACCGCCGAGGACGTGCGCGACCACCTCGGCGAGATCTTCGACGACGCCGGCCACCAGGTGCCGGAGAACAGCGCGGCCGAGCTCGGCCTGCTCATCGAGATGCTCGGGAGGTGAGATGACCGCACAGCGCACCCGCCCGGCCCCGCTCACCGGCCGCAGGCTGTCGCGCATCCAGATCGGCGAGTGGATCGACATGGCGGCCCGGCGCACCCCGGACCGGGACTGCTTCGTCACCCGCGCCGGCTCGCGCACCTTCGCCGAGGTGCGCGACCGGGTGCACCGGCTCGCCCGGGGCATGCGGGCGATGGGCCTGGCCAAGGGCGACCGGGTCGCCATCCTCGACACCGACTCGCCGGAGTACGTGGAGACGTTCCTCGCGATCTTCAAGCTGGGGGCGGTCGCCGTACCGCTGAACTTCCGGCTCTCGCCCGCCGAGATCACCACGCTGCTGCGCGCCGCCGAGGCGACGTGGATCTTCGTCGGCGACCGGTACGCGGCCGACGTGCTGCGCGCCCGCGACGAGCTGGAGCACCTGGAGCACGTGATCGGGTACGGCGGCAGCGCGGGCACCGTCCCGTTCGACCAGGTCTGCGAACTCGGTGCGGAGGGCGAGCTCGTCGACGCGTACGTGGACGACGAGGACATCGTCGCGCTCGCCTTCACCAGCGGCACCACCGGCCTGCCCAAGGGCGTCATGCAGTCGCACCGCATGTGGAAGACGATGGTCTCCAACGCGGTGCTCGAATACCGGTTCCTGCGCGACGAGTTCCGCTACTCGGCGTCCCCGCTGTACCACGTCGCCGGGCTCAGCCTCATCCTCAACGCGATCTGCCGCAGCTCGGCGTCGCTGATCATCCCGCAGTGGGACCCGGCCGAGCTGCTGCACTGGTGCCGCAAGGGCCTCACCGACGTGTTCCTCGTCCCCACCATGATCAACGCGCTGCTGCGGCAGCCGGGCGTGAGCCCCGACGACTTCGCCTCGCTGCGCTCGGTCTTCTACGGCGCGGCCCCGATGTCGCCGGACCTGCTCACCGTCGCCATGAAGATCATGCAGTGCGACTTCTACAACGGCTTCGGCGCGGGCACCGAGGCGGGCATGCAGACCGTGCTCACCCCCGAGGACCACGTGCGCGCGCTCAACGGCCACCCGCACCTGCTCGGCTCGGTCGGCCGCCCCGGCTTCAACATCGACCTGCGCATCTGCGACGCCGACGGCAACGAGCTGCCGGTCGGCGAGGTCGGCGAGATCGTCACCCGCAGCGACATGGTGATGAGCGGCTACCACGGCCGCCCGGAGAAGACCGCCGAGGCGGTCGTGGACGGCTGGTTCCGCGGCGGCGACCTCGGCTACCTCGACGAGGAGGGCTACCTCTACCTCGCCGGGCGCAAGGACGACATGATCATCCGGGGCGGCGAGAACGTCTACCCGATCGAGATCGAGACCACGCTGGCCGGGTTCCCCGGGCTGGTCGAGTGCGCCGTCGTCGGCGTGCCCGACCCGCACTGGGGCGAGATCGTGCGGGCGCACGTCGTGCTCGCCCCCGGCGTCGAGGCCACCCCCGAGGACCTGCGGCGGTTCTGCCGGGAACGCCTCGCGGGCTACAAGGTGCCCGACGAGATCCGCATCCACCCCGAGGCCCTGCCCAAGAACGCCAGCGGCAAGATCCTCCACCGTCTGCTGCGGGAGCAATCGTGAGCGACCACACCCCTGCCCCTTCATCGGCCGCGACGCCCGAGGAGGTCGCGTTCCAGGAGTCCGTCCGGGCGTTCCTCGACGCGCACGCCAAGCCGCTCCCCGAATGGGAGGAGGGCTGGGGCAACGGCCCGGACGAGCTCGCCGCCGGGGCCGAGCCGACCCGCGAGGAGGAGCTGCGCATGGTCGAGGCCGCGGTGGCGTTCCGCCGCGAGCTGTTCGACGCCGGCTTCGGCTGGATCACCGGCCCGCCCGAGTACGGCGGGGCCGGGCTCGACCAGCGCTACCAGGACCTGTTCGACGAGGTCGCCGCCGCGTACGAGCTGCCGTCCGAGGCGTGCTTCATCGTCGGCCACCACATCGTCGCGCCCACCCTGCTCGCCTGGGGCACCCCCGAGGTTAAGGAGAGGTACCTGCGCGCCCTCTACCGCGCCGACCTCCTCGCCTGCCAGCTCTTCTCCGAGCCGGAGGCGGGCTCCGACCTCGCGGGCGTGAAGAGCAGGGCGGTACGCGACGGCGACGGCTGGCGCGTCTCCGGCCAGAAGGTGTGGACGTCCGGCGGCCACTACAGCGACATCGGCGAGATGCTCGTGCGCACCGACCCGGACGCCCCCAAGCACGCCGGCCTCACCATGCTCATGATCGACATGCACGATCCGGGCGTGGAGGTGCGGCCGCTGAAGCAGATGACCGGCGGCGAGGCGTTCAACGAGGTGTTCGTCGACGACGTGTACGTCCCGGACAGCCACGTGCTCGGCAAGCCCGGCGACGGCTGGAAGGTCGCGATGACGACCCTCGGCAACGAGCGCGCCTCGATGGGCTACCGCTCCGCGCCCCCCGCCACCGACCCGGTCGAGCGGCTGCTCGGCCTGATCAAGCACTTCGGCCTCGACGGCGACGCGCACATCCGCCAGGAGTTCGCCAGGATCGCGATCCGGCGGGACGTGATCCGCTGGACCGCCGCCCGCGCCGCCGCCGCGCTCGCCGCCGGCGGCGAACCCGGCGCGGAGGCGTCGATCATCAAGCTGATGGACTCGGAGAACGTCCGCGCCATCGGCGAGCTCGCCGGCCGCGTGCTCGGCCCCCGGATGACCGCCGACACCGGCGAATGGGGCACCTACGTGTGGGCCGAGCTCATGCTCAGCGCCCCGTCCCGCCGCATCGCGGGCGGCACCGACGAGATCATGCGCAACATCATGGCCGAGCGCATCCTCGGCCTGCCCCGCGAACCGAAGCCTGCCCGCTGACCAGGGCGGACCCGCCGCCCCGCGCGGGGCGCGGGCCGCCACTTCGCGCACCGAGGAGACACCACATCAATGGCTGACCGTACGCCCGTCATCGCCGGCATCGGCCTGAGCGATCTGCCCAAGGCGCCGCACCTCGACGCGGTCGGGCACCACGTGCTCGCCACGCAGCGGGCGCTCGCCGACAGCGGCCTGAAAAAGAGCGAGATCGACGGCTTCATGTGTGCCCAGGGCGACTTCGCCCAGCCGGACAACGCCGGAACGATGGCGGAGATCCTGGGCATCAACCCCCGCTACTTCGACGGCACCGCCGTCGGCGGCTCCAGCTTCGAGCTGCACATCCAGCACGC
>Ga0164243_10005598_pt1 | contig 19162 bp, 7 predicted proteins | sample OricompcompostOP_FD_108781 | JGI IMG/M metagenome (GOLD analysis project Ga0164243, IMG submission 108781) | Organic Plus compost microbial communities from Emeryville, California, USA - Original compost - Organic plus compost (OP) | ecosystem: Engineered > Solid waste > Mixed feedstock >... | reverse complement strand
GGCCCTCGTACGGGCCCTCGGCCGCCGCTCGGGGGCCGCGCGGCTCCGCGGCGGGCGGCCGTGCGCCCGCGTCGAGTCCGGCGGCCTCGTCGCCGTGCGCGGGGGCCGGGCGCGGCCCCCGCCAGGCCCTGGAGGGGTCCTGGTCCGGCCACGCGCGGCCGGTCCGTCCCCCGGCCGGGCGGGGGTCGGCACCAGGGTCGCGCGGCCCGCCCGCCGACCCGGCGGCGTCATGGCCTGGCCCGGCGTGGCGCGGGTGGGGCAGGTCCTCCAGGAACAGGCGCCAGTGGCTCACCGCCCAGGTGTGCAGGGCCTCCACGGCGGCCCTGCGCGGGTTCGCGACCCCGGCCTTCTCCTGCCAGGTCACGATCGCGTCGATGAGCCTCTCCAGGCCCTGCCTGGTCAGGCCGCCGAGCGGCCCCAGGTCGTTCAGCCGGTCGGTGATCGCCTCGACCTCGCCGGACTGCTTCTTGAACAGGCGCAGGCGGTCTTTGCCACTGACCTGCACGATGTCCTGCCAGGCCTGCTGGACCAGGTCGATGCGCGGCCGGGCCGGCCGGGTCACATGCCACCGGTAGTGGGCTTCGAGCACGGCCTGGAACGGCTCCACCAGGTCCGCGGCGGGGATGTCGCCCTCCTTCGCCAGCCGCCAGCGGCCGTCGAAGTCCCGCCATGTGTCGACGAGCCGCTGGTGGGCGGCCTCCTGCGGGGCCGGTCCGGCGCCGCGCGCGGGCCGCGCCCGCCCGGCTTGAATCTCGGCGGGCCGTACCGTCGGCTCCACCGGCGGCCGCCCCGGCGACACGCCCCACCGGTCGGCGTCGGCGCGCCCGGCGACCCGGTCGGGCACCGCCCCGCCCGACCGGCCGGAGGCCGGAGGCGGCACCGTGGAGATCGCGGGCGCCCGGTCGTGCGCGGCGTCGACCGCGCGTACAGGTCCGTCGGCGCGCCCGGCGACCCGGTCGGGCACCGCCCCGCCCGATCGGCCAGGAGGCGGAGGCGGTGCCATGAGGATCTCCCGCGCCCGGTTGTGGGCGGCGACGTCGAGCGCGCGTACGGGCCCGCCGTCGAGCTCGTCGCGAACGCTTCTGGCCCAGTTCCACAGCGCCTGCACGCCGTCCCCGAGCGGGGTGTCGTCGGCGTTCCGCATCGTCCAGCTCATGGCCGCCTGCACGAGGTCGTGGTAAAGGTTCGGATCCCCCCAGCCCCTGCTCAAGGCGGTCAACGCGTCGGTGACGTTCTGCGGGCTCCGCCAGCCGGGCCGCACCTCCGCGTGCCGGAGGAAGTTCTCCCAGGCGGCGACGATGTGCTCGCCGGGCATGACCGTCGGGGCGGCCGACCGCCACCGGGCGTCGGCGTCCAGCATCCGTTCCAGGGACCGCACCCAGCCCCCCGCACCGGCCGCCGGATCCTGCACGTTGAAGTCCCGCCACGCCCGTACGACGTCGCCGAAGGCCTGCCGCGCGCCCTCGCCCGCGGGACGCCCGGCACCGACCGGCTCGGGCGCCGGAGGGCCCTCCGGCGCCGACGCCGGCCCCCTGGCGGCCCGGCGCGCGGATTCCAGCACCGGCTCCGGTACGGCCTGCCCCGGAACCATCACCATGTAGTGGTCGAACGGATGCTGGACGAGGATCAGGTTCGCCTCCCGGAGGGGAGCGGCCTCCGCCCCCCGGCCGGACGACGACGCGGCCGCCGTCACATCGTCACGGAAGTCGAGAACGAAGTCGTATTCCGCCGCGACGACCCGGATCCTCAGGTTGTGGTGGGCCACGGCGAGGGAGAGGGCGATGTCGCCCGCGGCATTGTCGTAACTCCCGGGACGCCCCAGCATCCTCATGAACTCTTCCCGAGCCTCCGCCAAAGACGGGGTGGGCGCGTCCGGGGACGCCTTGAACGCGTCCAGGTCGAGCTGGGGCTCGACCTTGTCCCACAATCTGCGGGCCCCCGTGTTCAGGTCATCCCGCAGCGCCCGGACCAGGCCCTGGCGCACCTCGTCCTGCCGCATCCCGAGGATCTCGCCGAGGCTGTGCATGAGGCAGTCCCCGTCCGGCGGCACGTTCTTGACGACGGCGCCCTCACGCCGCACCACCTCCTTCTGCCGCTCGCTCAGCCAGCCCCACACCCTGGCCGGGTCGTCGGCCGGCAGCCCGAGGACGGGCGGATCCGGCAGCACCCGTTCGCCACGGCCACCCGCCCGCGGCGCGGGCTCCGGCAGCCCCCGTCCGGCACGGCCGCCGGCCTGCGGCTCGGGCTCCGGCGATGTCCTCGGCGGAGGAGCCGGGGCCTGCCCGAGATCGCCCCGGACACCCTGATCGACACCGCGTCCGTGAACCTCGACACCGCGTCCGTGAACCCCGTCGACGGCCGTGGCCTCGACGGGCACCCGCTCGGCCGGCGCGGGCGACGCCGCGGGCAACTCGCGCGACCTCGGTACCTGGGACACCGGAGGCACTGCCGGCTCCGGCGGAACCGCATGCGAGGCCGGCATCGGAGGCACAGGCTCCGCGGGCATGCCGGGCGCCTCGGGCCGGGAAGAGGACCGACCCCGCGGCCCCCGCGGCCCGGACATCTTCCGCTCCCGCACCACCGCCGGTGGGCCATCCTCCGCGGCGCGCGGTGCCTGGGGGCTGCTCGGGTCCGCTTCGCCATGCGCGCCCCGGGAGCCGGACGGATCACGCCGAACGTGCAGACCGATCGAGTCCGCTTCACCGTGCGCGCCGCGAGAGCCGGACGGATCACGTGGTGCGTGCGCGGCGTCGGCGGGGTCGTTCGCGGCGTCCCGGAAGCGGGCGGGGCCCGGCCCGCCCGAGGGGGACTGGGAGGAATCGATCATCCTCTGCACGAAGTGCTTGTATTCCGCGGCCGGCAGGCCCTCGCGCAGCCGTTGCAGGAACGGCTGGTTCGTCACCAGGTCCCGGAACACGCCATCGTCGGCGCTGTTCAGCCAGGCCGCCCTCCGGTCGGCGGACCGGGCCAGCACCCAGTCACCCCACGCGTAGCCCTTGAGGCCGTCCATCAGATGTCTGGCGTTCCTCGCCCCGAGGATCCGTCTGACCTCAACGCCGAACTCCCGGTCGTCCAGCAGGGTCGCCCGGTCCGCGGCCGACAGCCCGCCGAGGAACCTGTCGCGTTCACCGCGCGATCGCATGCCGCCGAGCAGCTCGGCCACCGCCCGGGTGCCGCCCGCCTCGGCGACGGACGCGGGCGTCCCCGCGCCCGTACCGGGGCCGCCGACCTCGCCGTGCGCGGGAGCCGGGCGCGGCCACGGCGTAGACGGCCCGGCCTCCCCGGCCCCGCCTGGCGGTTCCGGGAGGCCTTTCCCCTTGTCCGGGGAGAGGACGACGGGGGAGGAACGCTCGCCCAGCCAGGCGCCGTCGGCGTCGCCGATCACCGGGCGATGATCGGCGTCCTGTTGCCACGGCCTCTTATCGGGCGGCGACACGTGCTCAAGGTCGGCGCTCGCCGCATCGTCGGCCTCCCTGACCGACCCCTCAGGCGTCACATACTCAAGGTCGAGGTCGTCATCGGTGTGGCGCGCGCCCCGGTCAGGCGTCGCGCGCCCGTCGAGCACCTCGTCGTATCGGGCCCGTATCGCGTCCGGATCGACGCCGTTTCGCCGGAGCCGCTCCTCGAGCACGTCGGCCTCGACGCGCATGTGCCTGAAGTCGAGCATCTCCGCGGCCTCGTCCAGGTTCGCGGCCGGGCGGTCCAGCGACAGGCCCTTCGCCTTGGCCGCCCGCTCCGCGTCGGCGAGTTCGTCGGTGACCTGCCGGTAGCGGTGCCAGTCCGTCCAGCGCTCGGCGCGCCGGGCCTGATCCGGGGCGCCGTCGGTGACGGCCTCCCACAGAGTGCGGGGAGCCCCGGCGGGCTCCGCGGTGAGCGGGACGCGGGCGAGTTCCTCGGACGGGTCGCCCGCGACGGCGTCCTGCCTGGCGGGCCGCGGGCTGCCCGCGGTCTCGGGGCTGCCGGGCCGGGAGCCGGACAGGTCCAGGTCCCGCGCCGACACGCCCGTCTCCCGGGCCGGGCCGCCGGCGGCGTCGTCCGTCTCCTCCAGCGCGCGGGCGGCGGGCGGCGTCTCGGTCACCGGCCCGTCGCCCGCGGGCCGGTGCTCGGTCCGCGGCTGGGCCGTGCGGACGTCGGACGCCGCCCCGCCGTCCTTGATCGTCCCGCCGGTACGGCTCTGCCCCGGCGACACCCGCTGCCCGGCCGCCTGCCCCGCATCGCCTGCCTGCGTCCCGGCCGGCGCCCGCACGTCGCCGGAGGCCGAGCCGAGGAGGCGGCCGTCGATGCCAGCGGCGGCCAGCGCCTCGTGCACCTCGGGCGCGATGACGACCGGGCGTCCCCGCTCGTCCGTCAGCCTGCCGGGGGCGCGCGGGTCCAGGCGCAGCGTCGTCCGGGCCTCGTCCGCCCCGAAGCGCATGATCGCGGCCCCGTCGGCCGCGATCTCGGCGGACACGTCGACGCCGTCCACCAGCTGCCGCAGCGCTTTCAGCCCCAGCACCTTGAAGTCATCGGCGACGGCGCCGATCGACCGCAGCCCGTCCGTGACGCCTTCCAGGGGCCTGACCGCGAGCGAGTCGAGGCGCATCCCCTGCCGCGTGCCGTCCGCCCCGGCGTTCGCGTGCGCGTACGACGACCAGTCCGGCACGACGAGCCCGCCCGGCGTGCGCTGCAGCCCGCTCATCCGGTCGAACGCGGCGAGTTCGGCGGCCACGCCGCCGGCCGGCGACGGGACGAAGCCGAACCCGCCCTCCGTGATCGGTCCCGGGGACAGGGCCGACCACGCCACCGGGGCGAAGTCCCCGGCGCCGCCGCGGAACCCCGCGCCCGCCGGGGGGACGGGCGCGTTGTCGAGCCCCGCCGGGCCGAAGTAGGGCACCGCGGAGTACCCGCGCAGCGCGTCGTCCGCGCGGCCGAACCCGTCCCCGGCCCGGTGCAGGCCGGCGAGGTGCACGTTCGGCAGCGCCGCGTTCGCGGCCGACGCGCCCATCCGGATCGCGGCCATGGTGAAGGCGCTGACGCCGAGGCGTTCGGTCGGCGCGGTCATCCGCGTGATCAGGCCCATCCGCCAGGCGGCCAGGAAGCCGTACCGCAGTTCGCCGAACGCGACGGGGAAGAGAATCGAGAAGGGGGCCCGCCAGGCGACGCTGAAGGTGTAGGCCGCCGCCTTGCCCCACGCCGTGCCGACGTTCCTGGTCACCCACCGGAAGTCGAATTTGATCGCCTCGCCCGTCATCCGGAAGAACGCCCGGGCGCCCCGCCCGAAGTCGCGGAGCCCTCGCCCGAAGGCGAGGAACCCGTCCCGCGTCCACGCCCAGGCGATCCGGGGGAAACGCGGCACCGCCGTGAAGAACCTGGCCCAGACGGTCCGGTCGGTCATCAGCCGGAAGGCGCCGCCCGCCACGTTCAGCAGGAAGGGCCACGCGTTCCGGAAGCCGTTCTGCAGGCCGGCCCGGGCGCCCCTGAGCGCGTTGGCGATCGACTTGCCGATCGTGCCGATCCTGACCAGGCCCCGCGTCGACGGGAACAAAACGCCGACGATGCTGAGCACCAGTTCGAGGACGCTGCCCTTGCCCTGACCAAAGCGGATCGCCGCGTCGATGAGCACCAGCGTGTTGAAGACGACGGCCCCCAGCGCCACCCAGCCGCCGAATATGACGCCGATCACCGAGAAGACCAGGGCGATCCACCCCAGCGCCTGCCGGATCAGATCCAGGTCGCTCACCGGCTGCTTGATCAGCTCCGCGGCCTCGTACAGGCGCATCGTGTACGTGCCGTGCGCCTCCTCGTAGCGCTCCTGCGCGTTGACCACCTGCTGCCGCAGGTCCGCCCGTCCCGGGTCGTCCTCGGGCAGCCCCTGCGCGGCGGCCAGCGCCTGGTCGGCCGTGGTCTGCGTCTCCTCCATCACGTCGATGAGGTCCTTGGTCGCGGGCGCGGCCAGATCGAACGAGGCCGCGATCGACGCGATGAACTCCTTGAGCCGCTTGTCGATCCGCTCGCGCAGGGCGTCGGCGGTCTTGCCGACGAACCGGTCGGAGCCCGCCTCGGCGAGGATCCGGTCGAGACCCTGATTGATCTCTCTGGCCAGCGAGCCGAGACGCTCCATCTCCCGGTGAACCGCGCGCAGTTCCTGAGGGTCGCCCGGCACCGGGTCGCTGCCGAACCCGAGCGCTGACCAATCCTCTGGGCGGGGCATTGCAAATCACCTTTCGCGATCGGCCGGATACCGGAGAGAATAACCGTGAATCTGACTTTTTCTTACCCAAAAAGTCACTTCGCTGCTCGAATCATGATATTAAGAACGCGGTCCCGGATCCGACACAACGGGGGAACGATGCCTGACCTCGCGATCAACTATGAATTACTCCGTAAACTCGGAGCGGACGCGGAGCTGCTCAAGGAGGAAATAGACGACACGCGACACCGGCGATTGCCGTTCGACGTCTATGCCACGAGCCCACGCGCCGCGATGGCCATCGAGTACTACTACTCAAAATGGGACGACGCGTTCGGAAACGCCGGACGTCTGCTGGATAAATTGGGCAAGACGTTCACAGGGGTGGCCGAACAATGGTTCAACCAGGACGCTCAATACGCGGCGCAGGCGGCACAGCAATACGCGTTGCTTCGGCATGGCGCCTGGGCGAGCGATAAGCAGCAGTACGAGACCTGGAAAGAGAAGTCTCAGACCTACGTCACCGTGCAGAGGTGGGACGAGAACGGCAACCCATACTTTACCACGGAACCGCTGGCCGATCCGGACAAAGGGCCGGAGGACCCCGGCGACCCGCCCACCCACTTCACCTTCGAGCAGAAGGACGAGCCCGGCGAGAACGTCCTCCGCAAGATCGACACGCAGGTGCGGTACGGCGAGGACGGCCGGTTCACCTCGATCGAGACGACCGTCGAAGGCCCCAACGGCCTGACGTACACGGAGAAGACGACGTTCGAGGAGAACGGCCTCACCACGGTGTCCAAGCAGCCGGACGGCACGACGGTGACCAGCATGCAGCGGGAGAACCCGGACGGCACCGGCACCCGCACGGTCACCACCACGGACTCCGACGGGAAGACCACCACCGAGACCTACCACGGCACCGGGCTCACGACCGACAAACCGACCTGGACGAAGGTGCGGGACGACAACGCGAAACCCGGCGGCGGCAGCGGCGGCGGTCCCCATCACGTCCCGGACACGCCCGGCATTCACACGAAGTACTGAGCCGTACCCCTTCCCCACATCCGAACCCGGGGCGGAGCCGCGCGCCCGCCCCCGACCGGCAGGAGACATGTCATGCCCACGAACAACGTTCAGGTCAACTACGAGGCCATCGACGCCGTCACCCAGCAGATGGACAAGGTCGTGAAGACCGTCAACCCGGAGCTCACCCAGCTGTGCACCGTGGTGGAGAACCTGCTCGGGGACGGGCTGTGGCTGCAGCAGTACAGCCCGCAGATGACGCAGAACTTCGTGGAGTTCACCGGCCAGGTCACCAAGGTGGTGGAGAACATCAACCAGTACGCCGAGCAGTTCAAGATGATCGTCAGCCAGGTGAAGGAGATGGACGACAAGCTGGTGGGATACCTGAAGCAGAGCGGCCACTGATCGACGGCCGGGCGGCGCGGGAGGGCCGCGAACCGCTCGCGGCCCTCCCGCGCCCAGCCGCTCCCCTCGCCCGGCCCTCCCCGCCCGGCTTTTCTCCGCCCGGCCCTCCCCGCCCGGCCCTCCCCCCGGCGCGGCCCGTCAAGGCGCGTCGCGGTCGGGCACCGTCTCCGGGACGAGCACGGTCAGCAGCGCCGTGCCTCCCTCGCCCGCGGTCAGGCCGCGTCCCGGCGTGCGCGCGCCGCGCAGCGCGGTATGCGGCAGCCGCATCCCGATGATGTCCCCCTCCAGGCCGCTCTGCGGCGCGAGCAGGACGCCCTGGCGGCTCCGCCGCACCTGCGCCACCCAGCCGCTTCGCGGCGTGACGAGCGCGTCCGGGGTCCCCGCGCAGGCGATGCCGACGCCCTGGTCCCGCCCGGAGGAGGCGAGGTCGCGCAGCAGCGTCTCGGCGGGCGGGGAGGCCAGCAGGTCGACGTCGTCGGCGAGGATGACCGCCGGCGCGCCGCCGACCGCGGCGAGCGCCTTGCGCACCTCCTCCTCGGCCGGGGCGGCCGAGGTGATCACGGTCGCCCGGGCGCGGCCGTGCAGCGCGCGCAGCGGCGACTCCCGCGGCGCGAGGACCACGACCCCGGTCCCGCCGCGCAGCAGCGACACCGCCAGCGAGGCGAGCACCGTGCTCCGCCCCGACCCCGGCGGGCCGGAGACCACGAAGCACGACGCGACGCCGGAGAAGTCCACCCAGACGGGCAGCACGTCGTCGCCACCGAGCCCGAGCAGGCCGGTCAGCGGCCGGATCTCCGCGTCGCCGGCCCGCGCGTACGCGTCCGCGAACCGGACGGACGCGGGCAGCGTCTCCACCCGGAAGGGCCGCAGCGACGGCGGCACGTCCGCGTCCCGCTCGGCCGTCTCGGCCCCGATCCGGCGCAGCGCCTCGGCCTGCTCCTTCCCGCTCACCCCGCCCGGGAGCACGGCGACCTGGAGCTCGCCGCCGCCCCGGGTGCGCAGCCCGCGTCCCGGCCCCATCGCGGCGGACACGCGTTTGCGGTCGATGCCGGCGATCATGTAGTCGCCGAGGTCGTGCATCCGGAACAGCAGCCGGTCGTCGCACAGCGCGGCGACCCGCCCGGTCAGCAGGGCGCGCTCGGACGTGGCGACGACGTGCACGCCGGCCGGCGCGCCCTCCCGCAGCAGCGTCATGACGTGGCCGACCAGGCGCCCCTCCTCGATCTCGTCGATCATGTCGTGCAGCGTGTCCCAGCCGTCGACGAACAGCATCAGGTGCGGCGGGCGCCGGTCCGGCGGGAGCTGCGCGCGCAGCTCCGTGATCGTGGCCGCGGAGTGCGCGGCCAGCAGCTCCTGCCGGCGGGCGAGCTCGGCGACGAACCGCTTGAGCAGCCGGCCGAGCCGTTCCAGGTCGGTACGCGGCACGATCGCGCCGGTGTGCGGCAGCGCGGAAACGGCGGCGAGCGACCCGCCGCCGGCGTCGATGCCGTGGAAGTGCACGTCCGCCGAGCTGTTCGCGCGGGCGAGCGCGGCCGCCATGGTGCGCAGCACCTGCGAGCGCCCGGTGCGGGGCATGCCGAGCACGAACAGGTGCCCGAACTCGTCGAGGTCGAGCAGCACCGGCGGCTGTTTCTGCAGCGCCGGCAGGTCCTCCAGCGCCCAGGGGGCCGGGACCAGGCGGCCGGGCTCGGCCGGGCCCGGCCGGGGCAGGTCATCCAGGGTCAGCAGGCCGGGCAGCGGCGGCAGCCACGGGCTGGGCAGCGCGGTGTGGCCGCTCAGCCGTGCCGCCTCGCCGATCGCGTCCACCAGCGCGGTCAGGTCAGTGGGCCCCTCGTCCTCCTCCGGTTCCAGGTCCTCCTCCGCGTCGCGGCCGGTGTCGAGGGGGTGGCCCAGCCGGTCCCAGGGCAGTTCCTCGGCCAGCGGCCCCTGCTCCTCCGCGGGCTCGGGCTCCGCCGGGACCGGCGGGGCGGGTTCCCCCGCGCCTTCCCCTGAGCCTTCCCCGGCGCCCGGCCGCGGCGCCCCGACGTAGGCCGTCTGGAAGCCCGCCACCGACCGGTGCCCCTGCCGGATGAGGGCCCGCCCGGGGGTGTCCGGGGAGATGCCGACGGCGTCCGGCATCTCCAGCACGTCCTGGCTGTCCATGACGTCGGTGACCCGCAGGCAGATCCGCAGGGCGGTGTTCGCGCGCACGTCGTTGGTGATCACGCCCGCCGGGCGCTGGGTGGCGAGGATCAGGTGCAGGCCGAGGGACCGCCCCCGCTGGGCGAGGCCGACCAGGCCGGGGATGAAGTCGGGGATGTCCCGCACCAGGGTCGCGAACTCGTCGATGACGATCAGCAGCCGCGGCATGGGCGGCAGCGTCGGGTCGCGGCGGCGCAGCGCCCGGTACTCGGGATGGTCCTTCGCCCCGACGCCGGCGAGCATGTGCTCGCGCCGGATCAGTTCGGCGGTGAACGAGTCGAGCGCCCGCTGCACCAGGTGGCTGTCGAGGTCGGTCACCATGCCCAGGGTGTGCGGGAGCCGTACGCAGTCCTTGAAGGCGCTGCCGCCCTTGTAGTCGACGAGGACGAACGTCAGCTCGTCGGGCCGGTTGACCGCGGCGAGCGACGCGACGAACGTCTGCAGCAGCTCGGACTTGCCGGAGCCGGTGGTGCCCGCGATGAGGCCGTGCGGGCCGTCCCGTACCAGGTTGATCGCGAACGGGCCGTCGTAGCCCTCGCCGAGCAGCACGGACGTGGAGGCCGGGCGTTTGGCCCAGCGGCGGGCGATCTCCTCGGCGTCCGGCGGCTCCAGGTCGAGCAGTTCGAGCAGCGACACCCGGCCGGGCAGGCCGCCCGCGCCGTCCGGGGTGACGTCGCGCACCGAGGCGATGCTCCGCGCCAGGCGCTCGGCCCATTCGGGCGTGACCAGGTCGGGCCGGATGCCGTCCACGTCGGGCAGGCCGGTCCGCTTCAGCCGCAGGCCGTCCCCGGCGACGGTGACGACGGCGGTCGCCTCCTCGGGCAGCAGCCGTTCCTCCCGGTCCAGGCAGATCGGGAAGACGCGCAGGTACGGCCCTTCCTTGAGCACCTGGACCACGCCGGGGACGTCGCGCAGTTTGCGGGCGCCGTCCATGACGACCAGCACGTCGACGTCCTCGCCCGGGGGCGCCTGCCTGCCCGCCTGCGTCCGCTGGGCGCGGACGCGCAGGGTGTTCACGAGTTCGGCCACCCGGCGGGTCACCGAGTCCGGGTCGTTGCCGATCAGGATGGCCGAGGCGCTGCCCAGCCCGGGCATGGGCCGGACGTGCGGGAGCCAGCGGGCCCACTGCCAGTCGCCGGCCGCGTCCTCGTCGGTGAGGATGACGATCCGCAGGTCGCGCGGCGTGTGCAGGACCGCGGCCTGCGCCACCGCCCAGCGGGCGAGCGCCCGCACCGGCTCCGCCGGCCCGGCGAAGCCCACCACCCCGCTGCCCGCCGGTTCGACGCCGACCGGCACGTCGGGGATCTGCCAGTGCGTGGTGCGGTGGTTGTCCTCGCGGGAGCCGTCCTCGACGGTCAGCAGGGACTGCTGCCGTACGGTGCCGACGCGCAGCAGCAGGTGGTCGGGGTCGCCGCGGCGGCGTTCCCACAGCCGGGCGCCCGGCCCCCGCGCGATCAGGCCGATGGTCGCGGGGTCCGGCGACGTCAGCACCCGGAGCCGCCGTTCGGTGTCCACCTTCTCCTTGATGTCGGCCTCCAGCGAGGCGCGGCGCACCCGGTAGTCGGCCACGGACTCGGTGAACTGCCGCCGCGCGCCTCTCCGGCCGCTGATCCAGTTCGCCACCAGCATGACGGGGCTGAGCAGGCAGAACACGAGGTAGAAGTACGACTGGAAGAAGTAGACGAACGCCAGCCCCATGAACATCGGCGCGATCATGATCAGGAACGGGATCGGCTGCCGGCGCGGCGGGGTGGGCGGCCCCGGGAGGAAGAACCGCTCGGCCTCCAGCGGGGGCAGCAGCCGGGGCGGGCGGTTGAAGTCGAGCCGCCACCCGTCGGGGGACGGCACGAGCGCCGCGTCGGCGCGGGTCGGGGTCGTCACGCGCAGCAGGTGCCCGCCCAGGACGAGTTCGCCGTCGAGCGGCCACGGCGTCCAGCCCGGGGGTACCGGCGGCGGGCCGGGAGGCGGCTCCTGCGGCGGCTGGAACGGCGGCGGCGGGAGCGCGGCCAGATCCGCGCGAGGTCTGGGCGGCGGCGCCTCCGGTTCGGAGAGGCGGACCGTGCCCTCCTCCGGCAGGGCGACGAGCACCGTCCCGTCGGGGCGGACCGCCACGCGGACGCCCCGGGCGGGCACGCCCGGCCCGTCCAGCCGGAACGAGCCGCCCGGCACCGGCCCGATCAGGTGGTTGCCCACGCCGATCAGGCACACCTGCCCGGCCGCCGGGCCACCGATGACCTGCAGCTCGACCACGGGGGCCACGCCCGGGTCCGCGGCCCGGGGCATCTCGTGCCGCGACGGCCCGTACGCCGCGCCCGGCACCGGCGGCGGGGCGCCGACGCCGAGCACGCAGCCGTCGCGGACGCCCGCCGCCACGAGCGGAAGGTCCGGGTCAAGCGGCCGGTCGCCGAGGTAGAGCACGACGTCCTCGGCGTCGGGCTCCTCGCCGGGCTCGGCGTCGCCATCCTGGCCGGGCGATCCGGGCAGGGGCGGCAGGGATGGCGCGATCGCCGTCCGGCCGGCCGCGAACGCGGGATCGGCACCGCCGCCCTGACCAGGCGATCCAGGCAGCGGCGGCGGGGATGGCGCGGCCGCCGTCCGGCCGCTCGCGAACACGGGATCGGCGCCTCCCCCGTCCGGGTCGTCCGCACGGCTTCGCGCCCGCCGATGGGCCGCGCGCAGTGCGGCGGCCAGGTGCCGGACCGTCATGCCGTTCGTGACGTTGACGACCAGGTCACGTCGGTCGGCCGACTCCCCGTCGACCGTGGTGATGTGAAGTCTCATGTCCCTTCGTTCTTGTCTCTTCCGAGGAGCCGCCGCCTCGGCTCCTTGTCGCGCCGGCGCGCCCGGATCGGGCGGGCCGGCTGGGCACGCAGTGCCAGAAACCGGCGCCGACGAGGCCCCGAGCCGGGCTCGGCCTAGGGAGGGCCGGCTCGGCGACGAGGCCGGAGTTCGGATCTTTTCCCTGGTGAACCGCCGCCGCTCGGGCTCTTAACGCGCCGGGGCGTCCGAGTCCGACGCGGGCCTGCTGGACACGCCGGCGCCGAGATCGGGCGCGGGCGCCACCCCCGGACCGGGCTCGGCCCCGGGCTCCGGCTCGGCGAACAGGTCGGCGTCGGAGGCCGTTCGTCTTCGCGCCTCACCCACCGGTGCGCCGGTGCGATCGGCGGGCCCGCCCGCAGGCCGCCCCGCCGACGGCTCAGCCGGAGGTTCGGCGAACGGCGACGGGATGTCCCCCGACGCCCCACCGCCGCGCGGCACGCCCTCCGCCGCCCGCGCCGGTCCCCCGGATGCTGCGGAGCCTGGGCCTACCGGATACGAGCCGACGGACGACGCCGGGACATCTCCGGACGCCCCGCCGCCGGGCCGTACATTCCCGGCCGCCCGCGCGGACGCGGGGTCCGGCCCGCCGGGAAGCGGCTCGGCGAACGCCGCCGAGGCACCTCCCGATGCCCCAACGCCGTACGGGACGCTCCCCGTCACCCGCGCCGATCCACCAGCCGGCGCGGAGCCCGGGCCGACCGGATGCGAACCGGCGAACGCCGCTGGGACACTCTCAGACGCCCCGCCGCCGCGCGGCATGCCCCCCGCCGCCTGCGTCGATCCAGCAATCGGCGCGGAGGCCGAGCCGACCGGGCGGGGACCGGCGAACGGCGGCGGGATGTCCTCCGTGGTCGTGGTTCCGTCGCCTGGTGAGATGCGCCGCGTCGTCTGCGAGGCGGCGGGGACGGGGTGGCCCGGAGCCTTGGGAGCGGCCCCGGTTGCGCCGGGGGCGGGAGGGCGAGGGCCCCGGGGGCGGATGGACGCCCCGTCGCGGATCGCCTCGGCCACCGCGGACGCGAGCGGCGCGGACTCCGTGAAGAGGTGCAGGCCCGGTGCGGTGAGACGGCCGCCGGGGTCGAGTTGCGCGTCCCAGCGGTGGCCGGGCACCGGGCCCAGGACGAGCGCCAGGGTTCGTCCCTCGGTCACGAGTTCGGCCAGCCGTGCCGTCTCGGCGGGGCCGGGTTCGCGGCAGACGACCACGACGGGGCGATCGGGCGCGAGGGGGTCGCCGGTCAGCGAGTCGATCACGTCGTTCAGGGCCGGGCCCTCGGGCCACAGCCCCCGCGTGACGATCACTCGTGCCGCGTCCGGCTGCAGGTCGAGGAAGGCCGCCGTGGCCTGGGCGAACGTGACGCACACCCGGGCGTCGCCGTACACGGACATGATCCCGGGCCCCGCGTTCAGGTCGATCAGCAGCAGGCCGTCGCAGTCCAGGCCCAGCGGCGCCAGCGGGCGCTCCGGCCGGTGCCCGGGCGGGTCCGCGTCCGCCCGCGGCGCGGCGCGCCACGGCACGTCGGCCGTGAACGCCCCCCAGCAGCCCTCGCCCGCCGGGTGCCAGAAGCCGGTGGGCGGCGGCAGGCTGCGGGCGGCGACGCGGACCAGGACGACGCCGGAATCGCCGCCGGAGTCACGGTCGTCCTCCTGGCGTATCCAGACGGCGTAGGCGAACGCGCCGGTCCCGGCGAGCCGCTGGTCGACGTCGTCGAGCGCGGCCCGCGCCAGCGCGAGGGTCGCCGGGTCGGTCAGCAACCCGGTCAGCACCCGTACGCCGGCGCGATACCGCCGGTAGTCGCGCACCGGGTCGAGAACCGCCCGCCAGGTCAGCCGCGCCTCCTGCTTGAGCAGCCACCAGGTGCGCCGCCACCCCCCGTTGCGCCGCGCGATCCAGCGCAGCACGAGGAAGAACACGAGCCCCGCCTGCAGGAAGGCGAGGAGCAGCACGCTCATCCCTTCCGTCCACCATCCGGCCGCCGCCGCTCCCGCGTACTCGGAGATGCCCGGCCCGGCTCCCCGCCCGCCGCCCACGGCCCCGCCGTCGTCGTGCGGGCCGAGCCACTGATCAGCCCGCAGGCCCCTCGCCACTTGCCGCCCTTTCCCCGTTTTCTCCGGTGTCCGCCCGGCCTCGGCCGCGATGCCGGACCCGGAACCTGTGCCTGAGGGCACAATCCACCCCCGTTCGCCCCCATGCTCTGGCCACGGCGTCTACCTGGCGTCGACAGTCCGTAGACGTCCCGGCCCTAGGGTCTGGCGACGTCGAGCGCGGCCGTACCGGACCACGCCCGCCGCGTGGGGCGCAGAGGGATCGCGCGATGGATCAGGCGGAGCGTCCCGGCGGAGCCGTTCACCTCCTCCGGAGACGTCAGCGGGACGGCGCGGACGCCTCGGCATGCCGCCGGGGGCGAAATGGCGGCCATGTCATTTCGTCCCGCGGCGGTTCTTCGCAGGAGACGGCAGAGGGGGACCGATGTAGCTCGTCCGGACCGCGACCGCGGCGTCAGGGGACACGCGCGGGAAGCGGGACGCTCGCATACGGCCGGCGGTGCACCGGCCGCGCAGGGAACGGAACGGCAATCACGGCACCGACGCGAAACCGCTCGACCGGTCGACAGAAAGCGGAAGATCGCCGCCCAGACCGAATAATTCGGGCTTTTTTCGCGGAAGTATATATATCCACTTAATACGGGGGTTCGAGCAAAATTGAAGATCGGCTTGCGCCGGGTCGTCACGGCGGCCACCGCGGCGCTGCTGGTTTTGGCGGCGACCGGCGCCGGTACGGCCGGCGCCGCCGTACACGCGCGTCCGGACGGGTCCGCCGTGGACGGACGTGCGATGGCCGACGTCCCGTGGACGGGAACCTGGGCCACCGCGATGCAGGGCACCGGGCAGACCTTCACCGACGAGACGGTCCGCCAGATCGTCCGGACCAGCATCGGGGGCTCGTCCGCCCGGATCCGGCTGTCCAACCGGTACGGCGCCGAACCGGTCACGCTGCGGAACGTGCACATCGCGGCGAGCCTGTTCAACCACGACGTGGCCGCCGCCACCGACAGGCAGGTCACCTTCAACGGGGACACGTCGGTGACCATCCCGCCCGGGGGCGAGGTGGCGAGCGACCCGGTCGAGTTCGAGGTGCCGCCCGAGTCCGACGTCGCGGTCAGCTTCCACGTGCCCGGCACCGCGGTGGCCACCCAGCACCACGCCGCCCACCAGGTGAACTGGCGGGCCCCCGGCGACCAGGCCGGGGAGTTCTTCCTGCGGGACGCCCGTACGTTCGGCAACTACACCTTCCTCGCCGGGCTCGACGTGCGGAACCCGGAGGCGACCGGCGCGGTCGTCGCCTTCGGCGCCTCGATCACCGACCAGGAGAGCTCGACGCACAACACCAACCGCCGCTGGCCGAACCGCCTGGCGACCCGGCTCAACCTCGCCGGCCACCGGATCGGCGTGCTCAACATGGGCATCAGCGGCAACAATCTGCTCGCGGACGGCGGCGGGGAGGCGGGCGTCAAGCGCTTCCAGCGGGACGTCCTCGACCAGCCGGGGGTCCGCTGGGTGATCATCTCCGACGACCCGATCAACGACATCATCAACCGCAGGCCGCCGGCCCGCGACCTCATCGACGGCCTGCGGCGGCTCGTCGACGCCGCGCACGCCGCGGACGTCAAGGTGCTCTGCTCGACGCTCACCCCGGTGCGCGGCTTCTCCCGGTGGGACGACGACAAGGAGACCGTGCGGCAGGAGATCAACGACTTCCTGCGCGGCCCGTCGAGCGGTTGTGACGCGATCGTCGACCAGGCGACGGCGACCGGCGACCCGAAGGACCCGCGCGCGTTCCTGCCGGGCTACGACGCGGGCGACCACCTGCACCCGAACGACGCGGGCATGCAGGCCATCGCCGACGCGGTGCCGCTGGCCGCGTTCGGCCGGCCCGCCGGGGCCGCCTCGGTCGACCTGGCGGCGCACCGCCGGGTCGAGACGTCCAGCGTGCAGGGCGACCTCGCCGGGCGGAACGCGGTGGACGGCGACTCAACCACGCGGTGGGCGGCGGCCGACTCCGCCTCGCCGCAGTGGCTCGCGGTGGACCTCGGCGCGGAGAAGGAGATCAAACGGGTCAGGCCGCACTGGTACGCGCCGGTGCAGCGGTACCGGATCCAGACCTCGCCCGACGGCCGCGCCTGGACCACGGTCGCGTCCCAGGAGTCCGGGGTGCGGACCATCGAGGACTTCGAGCTCTCCGTGAAGGCCCGGTACGTGCGGGTGCTCGCCACCCAGACGGTCACCCCGTACGGCTACTCGCTGTACGACCTCGGCGTGTACGGCGACGCCCCCGCCCCGGCGGCCTCGCTCCGCGCCACGTTCGGCAACACCGGCGTGACCTCCGACTCCGCCACCGACCGGGGGGACCTGGACGGCGGCGGCGCGACCTACTCCGCCGAGGCGCTGGCCTCGGCCGGCCTGCGGCCGGGCGGCACGGTCACGCACGGCGGGGTGTCCTTCACCTGGCCCGCGACGGCGAACGGGTCGGGCCCCGACAACACCGTGGCGAACGGGCAGCGCGTGGCGGTCGGCCGGGCCGGGCGCACCCTCGGGTTCCTGGCCGCGTCCAGCTACGGCAGGACCTCGGGCGCCGGGGAGATCACGTACACGGACGGCTCGGTGCAGCGGTACTCGGTGACGGTCCCCGACTGGTTCGGCGACGGCACCGGCGACGTGGTGGCGGCCGCGCCGTACCAGAACCGGCCGGGCGGCGTCCGGTACGACCAGCCGGCGTACGTGTTCTTCGTCGGCGTGCCGCTGCACGCGGGCAAGACGGTGCAGAGCGTGCGGCTCCCCGCGATCAGCGACGCGGCCGTCGCCGGCACGCCGAGCCTGCACGTCTTCGCGCTGTCGGTGGACGCGCACGCGGCGCGGACGCGGTAGTCCCTTCACACGCCATGGCGGCGCGGTCCGGCGATCGCGCCGCCATGTGACTCTTCACACATATAGATCGAGAATTGGTAGATCTTCGTCACAATTAAAGATCCAGAAGCGCCTTTACCCCAGCTTGTGGTATTGATTTGCGGTGGATCCTGCCCAAATTCTCGCAAAAAGGATCGGCCGCCGCTGCCTGCATCTGCCGTCGAACAGGCTCGGCCTGTTCCTCGCGCTCCGGCACTGGTGCACGCCGGGCCAACGACTGCTCATGTCGCCTTTCTCTGCCGATGAGATCATATTTCTGGTCCTGGCCGCCGGGCTGCTGCCGGTCATCGCGCCGCTGTCCGTCCTGGACGGCAACATCGAGGTCACCCTCGGCCTCCTCGACTCGGTCGACGCGGTGCTCACCACCAACCTGTACGGCCTGCCGGACCGCGTCACCGAGTACACCGGCAAGACGTTAATCGAGGACGTCGCGCACGCCATGGAGACGACGGTGGACGGGCAACCGCTCGGCACCTTCGGCCTCGCCGGCGTGTTCAGCCTGTCCAAACACGCCGCCGCCGGCTCCGGAGGCGTGCTCGCCGTCGAGGACGAGGCCGACTACCGCGACCTCAAGCGCCGGCGCGACCTGCTGCTCGAACCCGGGTCGCTGCGCCGCGAGATCACCTCCGTGCTCACCTCGATGGCGCGTCAGTCGGCGCTCCGCCTGGACCGGGTGCGGCCCGCGCTGGCCGTCTCCCGCATGCTGGGCCTGGAGGAGAAGCGGGAGGGCTACCGCATCCCCGCCCGCCGCGGCGACCTGGCCGCCGCCCTCGTGCACGCCCCCGAACTGGCGCCGTTCGACCCGTGGGTCCGCGCCGACCTGCACCACTACCGCTGCCGGAACAGCGCCATCGGCCGCTGGTACCAGTCCAGACGGCTGCGCGCGCTGCCCCGCGAGCGGGACCGGCGCGTCGCGGGCGTGCGGCTGCTGGCCGAGCTGCCCTCGGCGGCCGGGGGCGTGCGCAGGCACGTGGACCAGCCCCTGTTCCGCGTCCCCCTCCTCGTCGAGGACCGCGACGCCGCGATCGCCACGCTGGAACGGCACGGCGTCGCGACCGGCTACCTGTACGACCCGCCCTACGACGACTACCTGCCCGGTCTCGTCGAGCCCTCGCCCTCCCCCGAGCCCGCCCGCTGGTGGTCCCGCCACGTGCTGCCGGTGGACCCCCTCTACGCCCACCGGGCGCTCCCGGTCGTGAAACGCCTCCGCCCCGCTCCCCCGCCCCCGCTCCCCACCGCTCCCCCGTCGATGGCGGCCCACCCGCTCTGACGGGCGCCCGCGGCCGGACGAGCACTCAGGCAGGCCACCAAGCGTCGGCCCCGCGCTGACGCCCCCGCCTCGTCCGGCCGCGGCCCCTCCCGATCCCACCGCTCAACAACGACCGCGTACATCACCCGACGGTCGCTCGCGATCGCGCTCCTCCCGACCGGCCGCCGCCCGGCAGCTCCCGCCGACCGGCCGCTCCTGCCGGGCACGGCCCCGATGGACGGCCACGGCACACCGGATTCGGCTCACGCCGCCGACGCCCGCACGTCCCCGCCCGGCGAGGCGTCGCCTAGCGTCCGACGTGTACGGTCAGCGTCGCCGGGCCGAGGCGCAGT
>Ga0164243_10005594_pt1 | contig 19172 bp, 19 predicted proteins | sample OricompcompostOP_FD_108781 | JGI IMG/M metagenome (GOLD analysis project Ga0164243, IMG submission 108781) | Organic Plus compost microbial communities from Emeryville, California, USA - Original compost - Organic plus compost (OP) | ecosystem: Engineered > Solid waste > Mixed feedstock >... | reverse complement strand
CGGGGTGACCTCGGACAGTACGGCGTAGTAGAAGATGAACATGGCGCGCTCGGCCGGGGCGACGCCCAGGGTTTCCAGTGCCGGGCCGATCACCACCCACGCGATGATGAACGACGCCGTCACGGGCACCGCGAGGCCGAGCACGCCGACCGCCACCGCCGAGAGCAGCACCGTGAGTACCAGCACCATGGTCGCGTTGTCGGTGATCGCGCGCGCCAGTTCGACCAGCGCGTCGGCGAGTTCCAGGCCCAGCCCGGTCTTGGTGATGGTCGAGGTGATCACTCCGGCGGCCGCGCACACCGCGATCACCGGCAGCGCCCCGCGCACGCCCGCGGCGAGCGCGGCCAGCATGTCCACCGCCCAGCCCCGCAGGTCCCGGCGGCGCGCGATGAGCGCGAACAACGCCGCGACCCCGGTGGCATAGACCACGGCGGCGAACGGCGGGATGTCCAGCGCCAGGAACACCACGATGATCGCCAGCGACAGGAAGTGATAACCGCCGCGCAGCAGGAGTTTCCGTGGGTCACCGTGCTCGACCTCGACCGGCTCGGCGTGGAAGCGGCGCGCGTCGGCCTCCATCGCGAACACGATGCCGAGGTAGTACAGCACGGTCGGCACGATCGCCCAGACCAGCACGGTCAGGTACGAGGTCTGCAGGTACTCGGCGATGATGAACGCGGCGGCGCCCAGCGTCGGTGGCGAGAGGATGGCGCCGATCCCGGACGCGGCGAGCAGCCCGCCGGCGTTCTCCTTGGGATAGCTGGCTTTCTTCAGGATCGGCCAGGTGATCGAGCCCAGGCTCACCGCCGTCGCGGTGCCGGAGCCGGACACCGTGCCGAGCAGGAAGCCCGACATCACCGTGGTGCGGCCCGGCGCGGTACGCGAGCGGCGGAAGGTCGCGAACGAGATGTCGACGAAGAACTTGCCCGCGCCCGAGGCGTTGAGCACCGCGCCGTAGATCGTGAACAGCACGATGTAGCTGGCGGCGACGTCGAGCGGGGTGCCGTAGAACCCGCTCGCGTCGTTGAACAGGGCGTTGACGATCTGGCTGAAGTCGATGCCGGCGTGCGCGATTCCCCAGTTCTGCGGCAGGTATCCGCCGTAGTAGGCGTAGGCGAGGAACAGCAGGCAGACAACCGGCAGCACCAGCCCGGTGGTGCGGCGGGTGGCTTCCAGGATCAGCACCAGCAGCAGCGCACCCGCGATGAGATCGGTCGTGGACAGCAGGCCCTGCCGGTCGAGGAAATCGTTGTAGCCGACCAGGATCGGGTACAGCCCGACGACCAGCGTGACCACGGCGAGTACCCAGTCCAGCACCGACGGGTTGTCCGGGCTGCGGACCGAACGCGTCCGCGGGCGGTAACACAGGAAGACCAGCGGCAGCGTGCAGCCGAGGAAGATCACCAGATAGAACTGGTTGCCCTTGCTGTAGGGGAAGAACACCTGCTTGAGCACGAGCGCGGCCACGGCCAGCGACACCGCGTACACGAGCAGGTCGGGGCCGCGGGAGAGCCTGCGCGCCGGGCGTTCCTCGTCGTGTTCAGCGACGATACCCGCCGCTTCGTCCTCGTTGACGGCTTTCGTCATCACCGCTCCCTTTGCGATGATCACACCATATGGTGTCAGCCGTCACACTGGAAGAGGTGCGCGGAAACCGCTTTCAGCGGCTGGTCGCGTAGCGGCAGGGACGCGCTGGGCGCCACCCCGACCCGGCGCCCGGCGCGTCCCTGCTCAACCGGCCGAGCCTGCTCGCTCGCCGGTGTCCTCGACGGTGTCCCCGTGGCCGAGCTCGGCCAGCACCTCGTCGAAGATCGGTGTGCCCGCCTCGGTTTCGGCGGTCCGCTCCGGCGCGCTCACGGGCCCACCGTGTCCACGATGCTGTCCTTGCGGATCAGGCTGGGCTCGACGTCGGCGGAGGCGCCGTCCGGTTGCACCGGCACCCACACCTGCGACGTGTAGCGGTCGAAGATCGGCGTACCCGTGACCGTGCCACGGCGGCACAGCCGCGTCACGTCCCCCGCTCGCCCGCGGACCTTGTACGTGACCCGCGTCCCCGCGCGCAACCCCTGCTGTCCCTGGTCCACCTGGCCCCCTCCGGCTGTTCGCCTGCCGCGTGTTCCCGTACTTGACGGTAACCACGAGCGGGCGCGGATACCCATCCCATGGCCGGGTGATTTCACCCCGTGGGATAGCCCGTCGGGGCGACAGCGGCACCTCAGGACAGCTACCCAGAGTGCTCTATCCACAGTGGACATGCACCGTCTGGTATACTTATTCGAGCAGGGGCGACATTGGGAGGACTGTGCAGCGTATCCGGGACCGGGTTTCCCGGCACCGGTCCGTCCTTTGTGGCCTCACTGTCGTCACGCTGCTGGCCTTCTTCGTCGTGGCCGCCGGCGCGGATCACCAGACCGCCCGGCCCGACCACCGGAGCGTGATCGTCGCCGCGCACGCCACGCCCGGCGGTGTGGCCGCCGCCCCACTGACCTTCTCCACACCACCCGAGACCGGTGTCCGCCCGGCACTGAACCCCTGCCCCGCCGAAGCCGTGACGCCGGGCGGGTTCGTGTCCGCGAGCGCGCCGAACCGGCTCGGCGCACGTGCTCCGCCGCCGCACGGGTGCGCCTGACCAGACCTTGCCGACACCCACGCCGTGCCATCGCGCGCGGCGTGCCCTGCCGCGCCTTGGAGACACCTCATGACAACCGGACACGCCCTGCTCGCCGTCGGCGGCGCCTTCCTCGCCGCCGGCCTGATCGCCAAAGCCGGCGCCCGGATCGGGCTGCCGACCATCGCCCTGTTCATGCTCGCCGGATTCCTGTTCGGCCCCAACACACCTGGACTGTCCCTTGTGGACGACCCAGCCGAGATGAGCGTGCTCTCCGGGCTCGGCCTGGTGTTCCTGCTCTTCTACCTCGGACTGGAGTTCTCCCTCGACGATCTCGCCTCCGGCGGCCGCAAGCTCGCGCTGGCCGGCGGCGGCTACCTGCTGCTCAACATCGGCGGCGGACTCGCCTTCGGCTTCGCACTGGACTGGGGCGCCAGTGAGGCACTGATCATCGCCGGCGCGGTGGGCATCTCCTCGTCGGCCATCGTGACCAAGCTGCTGCTGGAAACCCGCCGGATGAACAACCCGGAATCACGGCTGATCCTGGGCATCGTCGTGATCGAGGACGTGTTCCTCGCGCTCTACCTCGCGATCCTGCAGCCGGTGCTGGGCAAGGCCGGCAGCTTCGGCGCCGCGCTGGCCGACTTCGGCAAGGCGTTCGGCTTCCTGGTCCTGCTCGCGGCGCTGGCGCGCTGGGGCGGGCGGCTGATGTCGAAACTGTTCGCCAGGACCGACGACGAACTGCTGACCGTCTGCTTCGTCGGCGTCGCCGTGCTGGGCGCGGCGGTGGCCGAGGAGATCGGCGTGTCCGACGCCATCGGCGCGTTCATGATGGGCGTGCTGCTCGGCGGTTCGAAGGTCGCGCCCCGGATCCACAAGCTGGTGCTGCCGCTGCGTGACGCCTTCGGCGCGCTGTTCTTCTTCATCTTCGGGCTGTCCATCGATCCCCGCGCGGTCGGGCCGGTGATCGTGCCGGTACTCATCGCGGTCGCCATGACGCTCGTGATCAACCTCGGCACCGGGGCACTCGCCGCCAAGCTGCACTCCTTCGACCGGCAGGCGGGGCTCAACATCGGGCTGACCGTGCTCACCCGCGGGGAGTTCTCGCTGGTGCTGGCCGCGATGGCCACCACGGCGGGACTGGACACACGGGTCGCACCGTTCGTGGCCGGCTACGTGCTGCTGCTCGCCATCATCGGGCCGCTGGCCGTGGTCCGCTCCGACCGGATCGCGCGCCTGCTCCGCCGGCGGGAACCGGTCATGAAGTAGAACACGTTACCGACTAGCCGCAGTCTTTCGCACTCTCCAACGGACTGGTAATAATAGAACCTGTTTCAGTATTGTGCCCGGAGGTGCGGATGGACGTCCCGACCGTCACCGAACTGCTGCTCACCCGCGCCGGGGACGAGCACCCCGGTCTGCGTTTCGAGGACGAGACGTACACGTGGGCGCGGCATGTCCGGATGAGCGCGGGTCACGCGGCCGCGCTGCGCGCGCGGTTGCGGTGGGACATCCCGCCACACGTGGGAATCCTGTCCGACAACGTGCCGTCGTTCTCGTTCCTGCTTGGCGGGTGCGCATTGTCCGGCGCGGTGCTGGTGGGTCTCAACCCGACGCGGCGTGGCGAGGCGCTCGCCCGTGACATCCGGCTGGCGGACTGCCAGCTCGTGCTCGCCGAGCGCCGGTACCGGCCGCTGCTGGACGGGCTGGACCTCGGCGACACCGAGGTGGACGCGCTGGAGGCGCCGGAGTGGTCGCAGCCACGCGAACTGGCGCCGGACCCGGTCGCGGCGGCGCCCGGCGATCTGCTGATGCTGATCTTCACCTCGGGTACCAGCGGTGATCCGAAGGCGGTGCGGTGCACGCACGGCAAGATCGCGTTTCCCGGCCGGATGCTCGCCGAGCGGTTCGGGCTGTCCACTTCGGACACCGCGTACGTCGCGATGCCGATGTTCCACTCCAACGCGATCATGGCGGGCTGGGCGGTCGGGCTCGCGGCCGGTGCGACCATCGCGCTGCGCCGCCGGTTCTCCGCCTCCGGTTTCCTGCCGGACGTGCGGAAGTTCGGCGCGACCTACGCGAACTACGTCGGCAAGCCACTGTCCTATGTGGTCGCCACTCCCCCGCGGCCGGACGACGCGGACAACCCGCTGCGCGTCGTCTACGGCAACGAGGGCGCCGGCGCCGACCTGGCGGTTTTCGGTGAGCGGTTCGGGTGCGCGGTCGTGGACGCGTTCGGCTCGACCGAGGGCGGCATCGGCTTCGCCCGCACCCCGGACACCCCGGCGGGTTCGCTCGGCAAACCCGCCGGGGGCCTGGCGATACTGCACCCGGACAGCGGGAAACCGTGTCCACCGGCCGAATTCGACGAGGACGGCGGGCTGCGCAACGCGGACGAGGCCGTCGGCGAGATGGTCAACACCGGCGGTGCGGGCTGGTTCGCCGGGTATTACAAGGACCCCGGTGCCGACGCCGAACGCCTGCGCGACGGCCGGTACCACACCGGTGATCTGGCCTACGCCGACGCGGACGGTTTCTGGTACTTCGCCGGACGTCTCGGCGACTGGCTGCGGGTGGATGGTGAAAACCTTGGTACGGCACCGATCGAGCGGATTCTGCTGCGCCATTCGGGGGTCGCCGACGCCGCGGTGTACGCGGTTCCCGATCCGGTGGCCGGTGATCAGGTGGTGGCCGCCGTCGTGCCGTCCAACGGGGCGCTGGACCCCGCCGAGTTCGGCCGGTTCCTTGCCGCACAGGGTGATCTCGGGCCCAAGCAGCTGCCCCGGTATGTGCGGGTCGTGGACGAGTTGCCCCGGACGGAGACGTTCAAGGTCGTCAAGCGCCGGCTCGCCGCGGAGGGTCTCACCGGCACGGTCTGGACCCGCACCGGCAAGGACCCGGTCTACGTTGTGGCGCCGTGAGCGCCCCCGCTCACGGCGTTCCGGTTCAGCTTTCGTGCAGGATGACGCCGCGGATGTTGCCGCCGGCGTGCATATCGGCGTAGGCCTGGTTGACCTCGTCCAGCCGGTAGGTCTTCGTGATCAACTGGTCCAGCTTGAGCTTGCCCGACTTGTACAGCCGCGCCAGCCGGGTGATCTCGAACGACGGCGTGCCCATCCCGAAGATCACGCCCTGGATGCGCTTCTGCATCATCGACAGCATCCACAGGTTGATCGGCAGGCCCTCGTCCTTGATGTCGCCGATGCCGGTCACCACGACGGTGCCGAACTTCCCGATCGAGTTCACCGCCTGCGCCACATGCTCGCCGGTGGTGACGCCGACCGTGACGATCGTGGCGTGCGCACCCTGGCCGTTGGTCACCGACCGGGCGAAGTCGGCCGCCTCGTCGATCGTGGCATAGGTGTGGGTGGCGCCGAACTCCAGCGCCTTCTCGCGTTTGAAGGCGACCGGATCGGCGACGATCACGTGCGCCGCACCACGGGCCGCGGCGGACTGCACCGCGTTCATGCCGACACCACCCGCGCCCATCACGATGATCGTCTGGCCCGCCTTGACCTCGGCGGCGTACTCGGCCGAGCCCCAGCCGGTCGGCACGCCGCAGGACAGCAGGGCCGCGACGTGGAACGGGATGTCGTCGTCGATCTTGGTGAGCGAGAACTCGGGCACGATGGCGTGCTGGGCGAACGTGCCGACCATGGTCATCTGGCCGACGTCCTTACCGTCGAGGTGCGCGCGGTAGGTGCCATCGGTCATCGAGCCCTGCAGTGCGTAGATCCCGAGGTCACACACGTTGCCGCGGCCGGAGGCGCAGGCCTCGCAACGACCGCAGGACGGCACGAACTGCGCCACCACGTGATCGCCGGCGGCCAGCGAGCGCACCCCGGGCCCGACCGCCTCGACCACCCCGGCGCCCTCGTGCCCGCCGATCAGCGGCAGCTGCCCCACCGGCATGTCGCCCGTGGCGGCGTGGTCGTCGGAGTGGCACAGCCCGGCCGCGTGGAACCGCACGCGCACCTCGTTGGGGCCGGGATCGTCGAGATCGATGTCGACGAGCTGCCACTTGCCCGGCTGCTCCAGCAGTGCCGCCGCACGGGTTCGCATCGTTGCACACCTCCAGGGCCAGAAGTAGAACGCGTTACATCGAAAGTCAAGCACATAGCGTGGGCGTCATCAAGGCCACTGGTGACATTACGAGAACAAGTTCTAGCCATTGGGTGCGCCGGTGGAAAGAAGAGCGGGGTGGCCCGCCGCGCTGCGAGCCACCCCTGAGCGTCCACTGTGGTCAGTCGGCGAGCGCCAGTTCCGGTTCCTCCGCGGAAGTCTCGGCACGCCGCCACCGGCGGATGACCCCGGCCAGCGCCACCAGCACACCGAGCGCGGCGATGCCGGTGATCACGGCCAGTGCGGGCGTCAGCCCGGCGAGCAGCGCACCCGAGGAGGCGTCGCTACCGCCTTCCGAGGTCAGCACCGCCGTCACGATGGCCAGCCCGATCGCGCCGCCGACCTGCACGGCGGTGTTGAACAGCCCGCCTGCCAGGCCCTGCTCGCTGTCGCCGACCCCGTTGGTGGCCTGCAGGTTCAGCGCCGAGAACGCGAGCATGAAGCCGATCCCGAGCAGGATCATGCTCGGCAGCACGCTGCCGAAGTAGCCCGAATGCTCGTCGACGCGCAGGAACAGGGCGTACGCGACGACGTGCGCGACCACGCCGGCGAAGATCACCCGCGAGGTGCCGACGCGGTCGATGAGCGGTTCGATCCTGGGCGAGCCGAACGCCACGATCAGCGCGGCGGGCAGGAATCCGAACGCCGTCTGCAGCGCGCTCCAGCCGAGCACGGTCTGCAGGTACTGCATCACCACGAACTGGAATCCGATGTACGCGCCGAAGAACAGGCCCGCGCCGAGATTCGCCCGCGCCAGCGGGGCCGAGCGCAGGATGCCCAGCCGCAGCAGCGGATGCCTGCTGCGCTTCTCGATCAGCACGAACGTCACGAGCAGCGCGGCGGCGAGCACGAAGGAGATCACCGTGCGGGGCGCCGCCCAGCCGGTTTCCGGCGCCTCGACGACGGTGAAGACCAGCAGGAGCGAGCCGAGCGCGCCGGTGATCGCGCCGGGCAGGTCGTAGCCCGCGCCCGAGCGGTCGCGCTCGTAGGGCGGGATGACCTTGATCGCCGAGGCCAGCGCGATGAGCGCGATCGGCACCGGCAGCAGGAACGTCCAGCGCCAGCCCACCTCGGTGAGCAGGCCGGAGAGGACGAGTCCCGCGGAGTACCCGCTGGCGCCGAACACGGCGAAGATGCTGATCGCCTTGTTGCGCGCAGGGCCTTCGCGGAACGTGGTCGTGATGATCGACAGCGCGGCCGGCGCGGTGAACGCGGCGGCCAGCCCCTTGACGAAGCGGCTCGCGATCAGCAGTGCACCGTTGTCGACGAGTCCGCCGAACAGCGACGCGACGGCGAATACGGCCACCGCGACCAGGAACACGCGGCGCCGCCCGAGCAGATCGGCGGTGCGGCCGCCGAGCAGCAGCAGCCCGCCGTAGCCCAGGACATAGCCGCTGACGACCCATTGCAGTGCGCTGGTCGACAAGCCGAGGTCGGCCCGGATGGACGGCAGCGCGACGCCGACCATCGAAACGTCGAGGGCGTCGAGCCCCACGACGGTGGACACGGTGAGCAGTACGCCCCACAGGCGAGCGTCCCACTTGGTCGAAGTGGTGGACAAGTGCGCGGATAAGCTCATGCGACTCACAGTACATGCGCCTGCATCTAATGCAAGAGAATTTAATTCGTTTGCATCTGATGCAGCCGGGTGCTATCTTCGCGACGTGGGTACCGTCGCTGAACAAGGTCTGGTTCGGCAGTGGCGCGAGCTACTGGCGCGGCACGCGATGGTGTCCGGTGCGCTGGAGTGCGCGCTGCAGGAGAAGCACGGGATCGGCGTGAGCGAGTTCGAGGCGCTGGAGTACCTGGCTTGCAGCGGTGACCAGTGCCGCTCCGCCGATCTGACGGACGCGGTGCATCTGAGCCAGAGCGCCACATCCAGGTTGGTCGCCCGCCTGGAGCGCGAGGGCTACGTGGAACGCGCCATGTGCGAGGCCGACCGCCGCGGCATTTTCGTCCAGATCACCGACGCCGGCCGCTCCCGCTACCTCGAAGCGAAGCCCACCCACCGCGCGGTGCTGGCGGAGAAACTGGGCTGAGGCAGCACCGTCGCGAGCGGCTCAGTCCCGGCTCGCCAGCCAGGCTTCGCGGCGCCGCTTCGAGGCTCGGGAAAGCCAGGCGTCCTCAATGATCTCCGCCAGTTCGTCCCTGGTGAGCTCGCCGAGGTGGCACTCCCGCACCAGCACCGACGGGTGGCCGTCGAAATGGCGGGTGGTGAAGAACGGCGTCTCCGTGTCCTGGACGAGTGCCTGTTTGTCCGATTCGGACGGTACCCAGATGACGATCACATCCCGGTAGCGCTCGCCCGTCCCCGGATCGACGGCGTCCGGCCGCGGGTTGCGGAAGAAGACGAACGACTTGCCGCCCACCTGGTACACCGGCCGGTCCGCCGAGCCCGGGTGGACGGTCACATGCGGCATGCGCGATGCCAGCTCGTGCACGTCCTCCACGGTCGCCCTCACCACCCCACCCTAGGCCGTAACACGCCCGCCCCGCAGCCGACTTACCGATATGGGGAAGCGACTCGTCATCTGCTGCGACGGCACCTGGAACACCCGCAAGCAAGCCGCGCCGACCAACGTGGTCAAGGTCAGCGAGGCCGTCGCGCCGATGGACGACGCCGGCACGCTGCAGCTCGTGCACTACCACGAGGGCGTCGGCACGAAACCGTGGCAGCGGGTCACCGGCGGCGCGTTCGGGTTCGGGCTCTCCCGCAACATCCGCGACTGCTACCGGTTCCTCGTACGGCATTTCGAGCCCGGTGACGAGGTGTTCCTGTTCGGATTCAGCCGCGGTGCCTACACCGCGCGCAGCCTTGGCGGTCTCATCCGCAACAGCGGGATTCTGTTGCGGCGCAACGAAAGCAAGATCGACGAGGCATACGAACTGTATCGCGACCGCGACCAGGCGACCGGCCCCGACAGTCCCCGCGCCCGCGAGTTCCGCGCCCGCAACGCACACGAGGACGTCACCCCGATCCGGTTCATCGGCGTCTGGGACACGGTCGGCGCGCTCGGCATCCCGCTCTCCGGCTGGCGAATGATCAACGTGGTCAACCGGCGCTGGCAGTTCCACGACACACAGCTGTCCTCGACCGTGCGGTCAGCCTTCCACGCGCTGGCCATCGACGAGCGGCGCGGCGCGTTCACCCCGGCCATCTGGAATCCCTCCCCCGCAGCCGACGGGCAGCAACGCGAGCAGGTCTGGTTCACCGGCGTGCATTCCGACGTCGGCGGCGGCTACCCCCAGACCGCGCTCTCCGACCTGACACTGCGCTGGATGACCGCCCGCGCCGGCTCATGCGGTCTCGCGTTCACCGAGGACGCCTTCGCCGGACTGCCCGCCCGAGACGAGTTCGGCCCGCTCCACGACTCCGCGAACTGGTTCTACCGCCTGATCGGCACGAAGGCGCGCGCACTGGGTGTGCAGGACGCGCCCAGCGAGTACGCCGCCTCGTCGGCCGCCGATCGGCACAAGCGGATGAAACCGCCGTACGAAGCCGAAAACCTGCGGACCTACCTGCTCGATCCGGCGCATCAGATCATGCCGGTCTGACGCCGCGCGCGCCCAAGTCGCCGCGTATAGGTCGTTATACACAAGAATAGGCGCGTGCCGATCACCGACGCGTCCCGCTGCCCGTGTGGCTCCGGGGAGACCTACGGCTCCTGCTGCGGCCCGCTGCATCGCGGCGAGTCGGCCGCCGCCACGGCCGAGCAGCTCATGCGGTCGCGGTTCAGCGCGTTCGCCGTCGGCGATGAGGCCTATCTGGTGCACACCTGGCACCCGGATACCCGCCCGCGCTCGCTCGATCTCGATCCCGGGCTGCGCTGGACGTTGCTCGAGGTGCTCTCCGCCACCGGCGGCAGCCCGTTCCACCAAACCGGCACCGTCGAGTTCCGCGCGCACTACCGCCGCACGGGCGACCGCGGCTCGATGCACGAGAACAGCGAGTTCGCCCGTGTCGACGGCGCGTGGGTCTACGTCGGCGAACTTCCCCGCTGACCGTTGACGCCCCCACCTCGGGCGGCTATCTTCTCACAACTAGTTAAAGCTTTGATCACTCCCAACGGCGGGAAGGGATTTCCGATGACGCGAACCCCTGAGGCGGGCCTGGCTCCCGGTCGTACCGACAGCGCGAGGCAACTCCGGCGCGTGATCGGCGCGAGCCTCGTCGGCACGACCATCGAGTGGTACGACTTCTTCATCTACGCCTCGGCCGCCGGGCTCGTGTTCGGAAAGCTGTTCTTCCCCGCCCTCGACGGCACCGCGGCGCTGCTGGCCTCGTTCGCCACGATCGGCGTCAGCTTCGTCGCGCGCCCGGTCGGCGGCATCATCGCCGGTCACCTCGGCGACCGCGTCGGCCGCAAGGCGGTGCTCGTCGCGACGCTGCTGCTGATGGGCCTGTCAACGATCGGCGTCGGCGCGCTGCCGGACTACGCCTCGATCGGCGTCTGGGCGCCGGTGCTGCTGGTGTTCCTGCGCCTGCTGCAGGGCCTGTCCGCGGGCGGCGAATGGGGCGGCGCGGCGCTGATGTCGGTCGAGCACGCGCCACCGGGCAGGCGCGGCTATTTCGGGTCCTACCCGCAGATCGGCGTGCCGATCGGGCTGCTGCTGGCCAACCTCGTGTTCTTCGGCGTCTCGGCCGCGACCACCGACCAGCAGTTCGCCACGTGGGGCTGGCGCATCCCGTTCCTGCTCTCGGCGGTGCTCATCGCGGTCGGTTTCTTCGTGCGGGCAAGGGTTTCCGAGAGCCCGGTGTTCAGCGAGCTGCGCCGCCGCCGCGCCCGCCGCAGCGCACCACTGGCCGAACTGCTGCGCGGCAACCGGCGTGAGCTCCTCGTGGCGATCGGGCTGTTCATCGCCAACAACATGGTCGGCTACATCCTGATCGCGTTCATCAACTCCTACGGCACGCGCACGCTCAAGCTCTCCAGCACGACGATGCTGTTCGTCGGGATGGTCGGCGCGGTCGCCTGGGGTGTATTCACGTTGCTGGCCGGCCACTGGTCGGACCGCTGGGGCCGCCGCCGCACCTACCTGGCCGGCACGATCGCCATGGGCGTGTGGACGTTCCCGTTCTTCCTGCTCTTCGACACGCGTTCGGTGCCGCTGCTGCTGCTCGCCGTCGTCGGACTGGCCGTCGGCCTCGGGCTGACCTACGGACCGCAGGCCGCGGCGTACGCGGAACTGTTCCCGGCCGCGATCCGCTACAGCGGTGTCTCCTTCGCCTACGCGTTCGGCGCGATCCTCGGCGGCGGGTTCGCCCCGCTCGTCGCGACTTGGCTGATCGGCGAGACCGGCCAGTCCTGGACGGTCTCGGCGTACATGCTGCTGGCCACCCTGGTGACCCTGGCCGCGGTGCTCGCCCTGCGCGAACGCCCCGCGGCCGAGCGGGAGGCGTTCGTCGCGGGCGAAGCCGGTTAACGCCAGGCGAAAACGGGCTGCTCCAGCTGGTCCACGCGGGTGGTGCGGCCGTGCAGGGCGACCTCGCGGAACTGGAACAGCACGGCCGCGGTCGGCGCGTGCACGAGGTGGCCGACCAGCGGCAGCTGGATCACCGGCCGGTCGGACTCGGGAATGGCGAGGTACCTCGGCTCGACCTCGAGGTCGGTGAACGAGATCCGGTGCAGTTCGGCCACCTCGGCCGGGTTCGGTGCCGGCTCGGCGCCGTCCACGCGCACCACCACCGGCGTGATCACGTAGCCCGAGCGGGTCGGATAGTCGTCGAGCAGCCCGGCGCAGTCCGCCCGCTCCGCCGCGATGCCCAGCTCCTCGTGCAGTTCCCGCAACGCCGCCGCCACCGCGTCCTCACCCTCGTCGAAGCGGCCGCCCGGTAACGCGAACTGACCGGGATGGGCACGCAGTTTGGAGGTACGCCGGGTGAGCCAGACGGCCGGACCGTGTTCGTCCTCGAACATCACCACCGCCACCGCGGCGGCCCGCCGGCCGTCCAGTGGCACCGCCACGCGGGGAAAACGCCGCACCGCGGCCTCGGCGTCGTCGAGCACATCCATGCTCCGGACCCTAACCGAGATCCGGTGTCCGGGATCGCGGGTTTCAGGTGAGCCTGCGCACGACCTCGATCGGCAGCAGCTTCATCGCGACCCCGATCGGCACCCACGGCCAGGCCGGCACGCAGGCCTTGGGGCGGCGCTTCTCGATCGCCCGCACCATGGCCCGCACCCCGGTTTCGGTGCCCACCATGAACAACGTCTTCTGCTCGACGTGCTCGTTCATCTCCGAGCGGATGTAGCCCGGGTAGATGACCGACACGTCGAGCCCCTTGATGTGCTCCGACCGCAGGCCCTCGGCGATCGAGGCCAGTCCGGCCTTTGTCGCCGCGTAGGTGGTCATGGACTTGCGCATGCCACGCAGCGCCGACATCGACGAGATCAGCACGAGGTGGCCCCGCTGCTGGCGGCGGAAGATCTCCAGCGCCGCCTCGGTCTGCGCGAGCGCGCCCACGAAGTTCGTCATCGCCGTGGCGCGGTTCGCGTCCGCCCGTCCGGTGCCCAGCGGCGCGCCCTTGCCAAGCCCCGCGTTGACGATGACACGGTCGATCGTGCCGAACTTCTTCGCGAAATCGCCGAACACCTCCGGCACGGCGTCGAAGTCGGTGACGTCCAGCGGCGCGATCTCGACGCGCCGGCCCGTGGCCCGGATCTCCCCGGCGAGCGTCTCCAGCCGCTCCACACGACGCGCGCACAGGGCGAGGTCGTAGCCCAGCGCACCGAACTGCCGCGCCATCTCCGCACCCAGCCCCGAACTCGCACCGGTGATCAGCACGACACCACTCATGGGTTCTCCCTCCGTCGTGCCGGCGATGGTAGCTACTTGCGGTTGTACAGCCGCATCGTGAGACCCCCGAACACCACCAGCAGCACCGCGGCCCACAGCAGGGTCCAGGTCAGCGCACCGCCGTCGATCACGCCGCCCATCAGGCCGCGCACCCCGTCCACGAGATGCGTGATCGGGTTGACCTTGACGAACACCTGCAGCCAGCCGGGCATGGTGGCCGGGTCGACGAACACGTTGGACAGGAACGTCAGCGGGAACAGCACCAGCATGCTCACGCCCATGACCGACTTCTCGGTGCGCAGCAGCAGCCCGAACATGGTCCACACCCAGGAGAACGCGAACGAGAACACCACCAGCAGCGCGATCCCGCCGAGCACGCCCAGCACCCCGCCGGCCGGCCGGAACCCGATGATCAGCCCGAGCACCAGCATCACCGCGGAGGCGATGGTATAGCGCACCATGTCGCCGAGGATCGCGCCGACCAGCGCCGCTGGCCGCCACACCGGCAGCGTGCGGATCCGGTCGAACACGCCCTTCTCGATGTCGATGTTGAGCCCGAGCCCGGTGTACATCGTGATCATCACGACGTTGGTGACCAGCATGCCCGGCAGCAGGAACTGCACGTACTGCGTGGTCGAACCCGCCAGCGCACCACCGAAGAGGTAGGTGAACATCAGCGTCATGATGATCGGGAACGCGGTCACGTCGAACAGCTGCTCAGGCACGTGCTTGATCTTCAGCATCGCGCGCCAGCCGAACGTCAGCGACGCCGAGAACGCGCCCGGTCTCGGCGGCCGCTGGCCCGCGGCCAGCACCGCGGTCAGGCTCTCCGCCGCCGGGGTGTACACAGTGGACGGTGCACTGCCGTCCGTGGTGGTCGTGCTCATGCCGCGCTCTCCTCGGTGGCCGGGTGGTCGGTGAGGGCAAGGAAAACCTCGTCCAGGCTGGGCCGGCCGAGGGAAAAGTCGTCCACGACGATCCCGGCACGAGCCAGTTCGGCCAGCGCCCGCGAGGCCTGCTCGGCGGTGTCGTCACCGGACACGCGGGCCGTCACGGCGACGGGATCGCCGCCCTCCTGCACCTCGGTGCCCAGCGTCCGCACCAGCACCTCCTCGGCGGTGCGCTTCTGCGCCGCGTCCCGCAGCCGCAGGTGGATCGAGCCGGCACCGACCGAGGACTTCAGCTCGCCAGGGGTGCCCTCGGCGATCACCTTGCCGTGGTCGATCACCGCGATCCGCGAGGCGAGATGATCGGCCTCGTCCAGGTACTGCGTGGTGAGCAGCACGGTGGTGCCCTGCGCGACGATGATCCGTACGATGTCCCACACCTGGTTGCGGCTGCGCGGATCGAGGCCCGTCGTGGGCTCGTCGAGGAACAGCACGTCCGGGGTGCGGATGATGCTCGCGGCGATGTCGATCCGGCGGCGCATCCCGCCGGAGTAGTTCTTCACCTGGCGGTTCGCGGCGTCGCTGAGCCCGAACGCCGCCAGCAACTGCGCGGCGCGGTCGCGGGCGGCGGGTTTGCGGTGCCCGAGCAGGCGCGCCAGCAGCACCAGGTTCTCCAGCCCGGTCAGGTCCTCGTCGATCGAGGCGTACTGCCCGGTGAGGCTTACCCGGCCGCGCACGGCGTCCGCGTCACGCACCACGTCGTGGCCGAACACGCGGGCCTCGCCGCCGTCCGGCCGCAGCAGGGTGGCGAGCACCCGCACGGCGGTCGTCTTCCCGGCGCCGTTGGGGCCCAGCACCCCGTACACGGTGCCGGCGGGCACGGCCAGGTCGATCCCGTCGACGGCGCGGTTCCGGCCGAACACCTTGACCAGACCGGCCGTCTCGATCGCCAGGTCCGAGGTTCGCTGCATTGTCTGTCCCCTCCCCGTGGTCACACCGGCTAGGCGGCGAGAAGCGCAGGATAAACCGCCGGATCGGATACAGCACCCCATTTAAGGACGAAACGGACAGTGTGGCGCGGCAGACAGGCCGGCTGGGAAACATCGCGCGGCGGCCGGTGTTGATCAGAACGGGTACCGGGAAACGAACCCGGGCCTGAGCCGCCCAGGCACGAAAGCGCGTCCTGCCCGACTCTTTCCCGCAGTGGTGGAGGTGTTTTCACGATGACGTTGAGCACTCGTTTCGGAATCGACGTGGTGGGCCTGCTCGCAGGCGGCTTCCTCGCCGTGACCGCGGTGGCCTTCCCGGCGACCGCGGCGAGCTGGACCGGTTTCGGGGTGTTCACCGGACTCGCCGTACTCGGCGCGCTCGGTGCCGCGCTGGGCACCCGGATCTCGGCGCGGATCGGGCACGGGGTGCTCGGTCTCGTCGGATTGTGGGCACTGATCGCGGCGCTGGTGTTCACCAGCGCGGCCCTGCTCTTCGCCGACGCGCTGGCCGTCGTGCTGGTCGCGCTGGCCGACCTGACCGTGCACGAGCTGAGCACGGAGCGGGTCGTGCACGAGCTCGAGGTGCGCACCACCGAACCGGCGGCCATCGCCTGATTCACCGCGACAACGGCCCCGCCCCGTGCGGGGCCGTTTTTCGTTGCCCGAGGCGCGCCTTGCTATGTTGCTTCGCGTGGGGGAGACCACCGTGGAGATCTACACCGACGGCGCCTGCAGCGGCAATCCTGGGCCGGGCGGATGGGGCGCCGTGCTGCGGTACGGGCGCCACGAGAAGGAGCTCTACGGCGGCGAAGCGGGCATGACGACCAACAACCGGATGGAGCTGATGGCCGCCATCCGGGCGCTGGAAACGCTCAAGCGGCCCTCGATCGTGAAGCTGTACACCGACAGCAGCTACGTCCGCAACGGCATCATGTCCTGGCTGCCCCGCTGGAAGAACAACGGCTGGCTGACCAGCGGCCGCGAGCCCGTCAAGAACGCCGATCTGTGGCAACGGCTGGACGCGGCCATCGGCACCCACGAGGTCGAGTGGCACTGGGTCAAGGGCCACGCCGGCCATCCGGACAACGAGCGCGCGGACCGGCTCGCCGTGCGCGGCGCCAAGGAAGCCGCGAAGCAGGGCTGACTCTTACCTCAGCGCCAGCGCCGCCGTGCCGAGCCCGCCCGGCGCGAACGACGGTGTGGTCAGCCGCCGTAGCTCGGCTTCGGTGTAGCGCACGCATTTGCGGTGCCATTCGAGAATCCCGGACATCCAGTCCTTGAGTTCCTCGCCGTGCCGCACCAGCGCGGCGCGGGCCGCCTCGTCGAGACTCAGCTCGTCGAACAGGGCGGGCAGGTCGTTGGCGAGGATGTGCTCGAACTGCTCCATCCGCTCCCGCATCAGCCGCGCCACCACCCCGGCGGCGTCCGTTGTGGACACTCCGAGGAAGTTCTCCACGACGAGCACCATGTTGTGCAGCTCGCCCTCGTACTCGATCTCCTTCTGGTAGGAGTACAGGTCGTTGGTGAAGCACGCGTAGTCCTGCGCGGCGGTTTCCAGCTCGTGCAGCACCCGCGTCCGGTAGACCTCCGGCGGCACCACGTCGGTCTGCGCGAGCCGGGCGAGGCTGATCGTCATGTCCGAGCCGAACGTGCGGCGCCGCATCTCCACGTAGTCGATCGGATCGGGAATCCGGTGCTGCGCCTGGTTTCCCAGCTCCCACAACCAGCTCTCGGTCATGTCCACCACCGACTGCCGGAACTTCTCCCGCGACGGCAGCGCCATCGGCCCCGCGGTGCGCTGCCACAGATCGGCGAGCCCGCGTTCCACCGGGTTCCGCGGGGGCGGGGTCGCGCCCGCGTCCAGCGGCATGAACAGCGGCAGCCGCTCGGTGAGTGCCTTGGCTGCCGCCAGATTGCGCGACGCCCCGAAAACGACCGGGTAGTAGTCGTCGCCGTAGGTTCCCCACGCGAGCCAGTCCGAGGACAAGTAGAGCTGGTCCAGTTCGGCGTCCGCGTGGATCATCGCCGCGCAGTGCGGCAGGTCCAGGCCGCGGAACCGCCGCTCGTCCCACACTCCCCCGGCCTCGATGCCCGGCAGCGAATCGAAGAAGCCCATCTCCCGCGCCCAGCCGACCGCGTACTCGCGCGCCGGGTCCAGACCGGGGTTCGTCCGGAACTCGAACGGCATGTACAGCTCCGGCACACGCAGATGCCCGACCGGCGCGTACGGCTGATGTGCGTGCTGCCGGGCGCGCGTGCGCATCCCCGGCGCGAACGAGACGCGGCTCGCCGACGTGCCGAGCCCGGTCGGCCCGCCGAGCCCGGTCGCGCCCTCGTTCATGTACCGGCTGGACCGCGCGTGCCATTCGTGCCCGCCCGCCTGCCAGTCCTGCAGCCCCTTCACGTACGCGCCGACGCCGTGCGCCGGCAGCCCGTGTTCGGCCAGCAGCGCGGGAACCTCGGTGAGCGCGGTGTTCTCGAACTGCTGCAACCGGGAGGTGAGCAGTTCGTTGACCAGCTCGGCGGCCTCCTGCGTCGAGGTCCGCAGGAACCGCTCGAACACCAGCACCGCGTTGGAGTTCTCGCCCTCCTCCCGCACTTCCCGTTGGTAGGAAAAGAGATCGTTGCGCAGGTGCACGGCGTCGGAGAAGGTGTCGGACAGCACGCGCATCGGCCGCGTGCCCGCGATCGCGTCCGGGACCTCGGCGCCCACCGCGTACTCGACGAGGTTCGCCGACCACGGCGCACCGCCGACCTTGCGCCGCATCTGCATGTACTCGATGGGGTTCGCGATCCGGCCTCGGTCGATATTGTCCAGCTCCCACAACGATTCCACCATCAGGTTGTGTGTGCTGGTGATGAACCGCCGCCGCCAGTCCGGCGACATCGACGGGATCGTGCGCTCCCACAGGTCCTTGAGCCCGGCTTCGGCGGGATTCGTCGGCTCCGGCGGATCGTCGCTCATGAACAGTTCGAGGTGGCCGAGATACTCCTTCGCGCCCGGGAGATCGCGCGAGTACTTGAACTCCTCGAGGAAGTGGTCGTCGAAGAAGAAGACCCAGACGTACCAGTCGGTGACGAGGTCGAGTGCGGGCCCGTCGCAGTCGGGGTGGGTGTAGGCGCACATCAGCGCGTAGTCCATTGTGGATAGATCGGCGGCGGTCCACACGACACCGCCGCCGGGCTTGGGCGCGTCCAGCATGCCCATCCGCCGCGCCCAGTCCCCGCTGTGGGTCCGCGTGCGCTCCAGGTGCGGGTTGATCCTCGCCGGGTACGGCAGATAGAAATCGGGCAGCGTGAAGGCCTGCATGTACTCCCCTTGGCCGGACGTGTTCGCCCCTCGACGTTCGCAGCCGCGGCGCCACACGGGCAACGGCCAACCGAGCGGCCGGGGGTCCCTGACCGAATGAACGCCCGCACCACGCAAAGTAGGCCAGGGCACGTGATTTCCGTGCCGCACGGGCGAAACCAGGGCCTCGGCGGTCGGCGCGGGGCGCGAAACCGGGGGCGGCACGACGCCCCGGCCAGCGGTCTTCACGCATCGTGAGGCGGGATTGCCTCCATGGTCCGCGCGGCCACCTGATCGGCCCAGCCCGGCGCGGGAGTCACCGGCGGCTGAGGATTCCCCGCACGAAGGCCGCCTGGCCGGCGTGCTGCAGGCCGTCGGAGGTCACGCTCACCAGCCGCACGCCGAGCGTGACCGGCGGGTCCCATGCCTCGTCGACGATCCGGTCGAGCTGGGATTCCTTCAGCCCGGCGAGCCACGTG
>Ga0164243_10005592_pt1 | contig 19174 bp, 12 predicted proteins | sample OricompcompostOP_FD_108781 | JGI IMG/M metagenome (GOLD analysis project Ga0164243, IMG submission 108781) | Organic Plus compost microbial communities from Emeryville, California, USA - Original compost - Organic plus compost (OP) | ecosystem: Engineered > Solid waste > Mixed feedstock >... | reverse complement strand
TCTAAGCTCTTTAATCGCACGGGTCAGATTTTTAGGAAACAACAAAATTAACATTACAGGGACACAAAATAGTATGGGGAATGGTAATGAAATGAGAAAGTTGTTAACGCGTGGGGAAAAAATGTTGGGGAGAAATGGGGGGAAGATAAGGGAAAATGGAGCGGGCATAATGGAGAAAGGCAGGCTAATGCTCCGTGTCTTTGTGACACCTGGTTAAAAAAATCAGTACTTCGCCTACTCATTACAGTTACAACATTTTCCTAAAAAAGTCCAACCGAAAAACCTCCTTTTTGTAAATAATCAACTTTTTGTCTGTCAGGCATAACCTAAGCAACATTATTTTGCCGGATGAAACAATAATTGTTATTTTGACACGAAATCGGCCGGGCGCAGGTTTCAGGACAATTTCAACAACGCCCGGCCGGAACCGGCACCATCGGTCCGGTTACATTGTTCTACCAGATTGCCGGTATGAAAAAAGAAAATTTTGTAATAGGCGTAGACTACGGCACAGATTCTGTCAGATCTGTAATTGTCAATGCTGGTAGCGGCGAAGAAGTAGCTGCCGCCGTTTTTCATTATCCCCGCTGGAGCGAAGGACGCTGGTGCGATGCCGGCCGTAACCAGTTTCGCCAGCATCCCCTCGATTACCTTGAAGGCCTGGAGCAAACCATCCGGCAATGCCTGCAACAGGCAGGCAACGCAGTAGCCGGCAACATCCGCGCCATTTCTGTAGATACCACCGGCTCCACCCCCGTAGCAGTGGACGCGGCAGGCACGCCGCTCGCCCTCCTGCCCGGCTTTGAAAATAATCCGAATGCCATGTTTGTACTGTGGAAAGACCATACCGCAGTACAGGAGGCCGCTGATATCAATGCGCACGCCGCTAAATACAAAGTAAACTACCTGCAATACGTGGGTGGCATCTATTCTTCAGAATGGTTCTGGGCTAAATTGTTGCATATACTAAAAACAGATGAAGCGGTGCGCAAGGCCTGTTACTCGTGGGTAGAGCATTGCGACTGGATACCATTTGTACTCACCGGCGGCCGGGATGTGAAAGTCATGAAACGTGGTGTTTGCTCCGCCGGACACAAGGCACTGTGGGCTGCTGAATTCGGTGGCCTCCCGCCCGACAGCTTTTTTGCGGAACTGCACCCGCTGCTGAAAGGATTTACAACAAGACTTTTTCAAACCACTTACACGGCAGATCAACCTGCGGGTACCCTCAGCGAAGAATGGGCAGCACGGTTGGGTTTGTCGCGCCACGTGGTGGTAGGCGTAGGCGCCTTCGACGCGCATATGGGCGCAGTGGGCGGACAAATTGAACCTTATCATCTCAGCAAGGTAATGGGCACTTCTACCTGCGATATGCTGGTAGCGCCCATGGACGACATGAAAGATAAACTGGTAAAAGGCATCTGCGGGCAGGTGCCCGGCTCCGTTATACCAGGCATGATGGGTATGGAAGCAGGACAGTCCGCTTTTGGCGATGCCTATGCCTGGTTTAAAAATATCGTAGCCTGGCCATTGCAACAGGTGTTGCCGTTGCTGCCGGCATTCAACAACGATTCCATAACAAAAGCAATTGCCGGGGCCACCAATAAGCTCATACCCGAATTAAGCCGGCAGGCATCGCAACTGCACTGGGATGAAAACAGCGAGCTGGCTGTTGACTGGCTGAATGGCCGTCGCACGCCCGACGCCAACCAGTTATTGAAAGGCGCCATCACCGGTCTGAATCTCGGCAGTGATGCGCCACGCGTGTTTCGCAGCATTGTAGAAGCCACCTGCTTTGGCGCCCGCGCCATTGCAGAACGATTTGTGGAGGAAGGCGTCCCCGTAAAAGGACTGATCGGATTGGGCGGCGTTGCCAAAAAATCGCCCTTCATCATGCAGATGATGGCCGATGTGATGAATATGCCGATCCGCATTCATCGCTCCGAACAAACCTGTGCATTGGGCGCCGCCATGTTTGCCGCTACTGCTGCAGGATTATACCCTGCAGTGGAAGAAGCGATGCAGGCGATGGGACAGGGATTTGATGCCGAATATCGTCCGGATAAAACCATGAGCGCATTGTACGAAAAGCGGTATGCAAAGTATAAGCAGTTGGGAAATTTTGTGGAGCATAAAGGATAAGCGCAGGGCGTGCCAGGAATTGTAAAGCAACACAACAACAGTTCACTTACAATGTCAAAATACATAAATATACAGGAAGAGTGTTATCGCGCCAATATGCAGTTGCCGAAGCTGGGATTGGTATTGTTCACGTTCGGTAATGTAAGCGTGGCAGATAAAGACCAGGGTGTCTTCGCCATTAAACCCAGCGGCGTTCCCTATGAAGAATTAACGCCGGAAAAAATGGTGGTGGTTGACTTCGACGCCAAAATGGTAGCAGGCAAACTGCGTCCCAGCAGCGATACCAAAACACATGCCGTGCTATATAGTCACTGGCGTAACATTGGCGCCATTGTGCATACCCACAGCACCTATGCCACCGCCTGGGCACAGGCGCAGCGCGATATTCCTTTGTATGGCACTACGCATGCAGACCACAATACCGTAGATATCCCCTGCGCCCCTCCGATGGCCGATGACCGCATTGCCAACGATTATGAGTATGAGACAGGCCTGCAGATTCTCGACTGCTTTAAGGAACGCAAACTTTCCTATGAAGAAGTGGAAATGATACTGGTAGGCAATCATGCACCCTTTACCTGGGGTAAAACAGCCGCCAAAGCCGTGTACAATGCAGCCGTGCTGGAAGAGGTGGCACGACTGGCCTGGCTTACACAACAGATCAATCCGCAGGCGCCGCGATTGAAAGACGCGCTGATACAAAAACACTGGCAGCGTAAACATGGCGATGGCGCGTATTATGGACAGGAGTATGAGTAAAGACGATTGCCCTTTGCACGCACACATGGTTAAACAATCAAACAATTCACCCAAGTACATACTATGAGCTTAAAACATCTTGAAGCGTGGTTCGTAACCGGAAGTCAGCATTTGTACGGAGAAGAAACATTGAAACAGGTAGCAGCACATTCAAAAGAAATAGCACGGGCATTGGATAATGCAGCATCCATCCCGGTAAAAATTATTTTCAAACCGGTGGTAAAAACACCGGAAGAAATTGTGGCGGTATGCAAGGAAGCCACCCATACCCCCCATTGCATAGGCATCATAGCCTGGATGCATACTTTTTCGCCCGCCAAAATGTGGATCAACGGGCTGAAGGCTTTGCAGAAACCCTTGCTGCATTTGCATACGCAGTATAACCGTGATATTCCCTGGAGCAGCATTGATATGGACTTCATGAACCTGAACCAGTCGGCCCACGGCGACCGCGAGTTTGGTTTTATGATGACCCGCATGCGCCGCAACCGTAAAGTAGTCGTTGGTCACTGGCAGGACCCGGAAGTGCAGCATACTATCGGCGCCTGGCTGCGCGCCGCCTGTGGCTGGCACGACTGGCAGCAGGCACGCTTCTGCCGCTTCGGCGACAACATGCGCCAGGTGGCCGTAACAGAAGGCGATAAAGTGGAAGCCGAAATGCAATTCGGTTTCTCCGTAAATGGTTATGGCGTGGGTGATCTGAAAAAAGTGATTGATGATGTAAGCGATGCTTCTGTAACCAAACTGGTGGCAGAGTATGAAGAACGATATAACGTAGCCCCTGCCCTGCGCAAAGGTGGTGAACGCCATGAAGCCCTGCGCGATGCAGCGCGTATTGAAGTAGGCCTCCGCCATTTCCTGGAATCAGGCAATTTCAAAGGCTTTACCGATACATTCGAAGACCTCCACGGACTGGTGCAACTGCCCGGCATTGCCGTACAGCGGCTGATGGCTGATGGCTATGGATTTGGCGGCGAAGGCGACTGGAAAACCGCCGCCCTGGTACGCGCCATGAAATTTATGGCTACCGGCTTGAAAGGCGGCAATTCCTTTATGGAAGATTACACCTATCACTTCGATCCCGATAACCAGCTGGTGCTGGGCGCACATATGCTGGAGATCTGCGAATCCATTGCCGATGGCAGGCCCTCCTGCGAAATTCATCCGCTGGGCATCGGCGGCAAAGCCGATCCCGTGCGACTGGTGTTCAACTCAGCCTCCGGTCCGGCCATCAATGCTTCCATGGTAGATATGGGCAACCGTTTTCGGTTACTCGTTAACGAGGTAGTGGCCGTTGATCCCATTCAGAGTTTACCCAAACTGCCGGTGGCCCGTGTATTGTGGAAGCCCTACCCTGATATGAAAACAGGTTGTGCCGCGTGGATACTGGCCGGTGGCGCCCATCATACCTGCTACAGCCAGAACCTGACCGCTGCCCATATGGAAGATTTTGCTGAAATGGCAGGCATCGAATACGTGCTCATAGGAAAAAATACCAATTTGTACAATTTCAAAAATGAATTGCGGTGGAATGATCTTTATTATACCTTTAAGGGATTTTAAAAACCCAATCTAACACCACGCACGACGAACTGCTATGAACAAACTTGTAGCTACGGATTACATCGTATTCGCCCTCTATTTTGTTATTGTTGCTTCCTACGGTTACTGGATCTATTTAAGAAGAAAAAGCCGCGAACATGATTCGAAGGCATTTTTCCTGGCCGAAGGTTCCCTCACCTGGTGGGCTATCGGCGCCTCGCTGATCGCTTCCAATATTTCTGCCGAACAGTTTATTGGCATGAGCGGAGAAGGCTTCTTTGTAGGCATGGCGGTCTCAGCCTATGAATGGATTGCCGCCGTGGCGCTCATCATCATTGCCGTATGGTTCATGCCGGTTTATCTCAAGAACCAGATCTATACCATGCCGCAGTTCCTTAAAACGCGGTACAATGAAACGGTGGCGCTCATCATGGCCATCTTCTGGTTATTCCTGTACGTTTTTGTAAACCTCACTTCCATTCTTTACCTCGGCGCCATGGCCATCAGCGGCCTGGTATCGGGCGCAACGGTGGGTACGCCGGAATTCAATTTCGTGCTGCACATGCTGATGATCGGACTGGCCGTGTTTGCCCTGATCATTACGCTGGGCGGTATGAAGGTGATCGGCTATACCGACGTAATTCAGGTAGCGGTGCTGATCATTGGCGGTCTGGCCACCACCTGGCTGGCGCTGACCCTGGTGAGTGAAAAATTCGGACTGGGAAGAGATGTGATAGCCGGCTTTAAGAAGCTGATGGAACTGGAACCGGACCATTTCAAAATGATCGTGGAAAAACCAGCCGTCACAACAGGCGTACTGGGCACTGAAGACAACCTGCAGATTCAGAAATACGTAGTGCTGCCCGGCATTGCCATGTATTTTGCCGGACAATGGATTGTAAACCTCAATTACTGGGGTTGCAACCAGTACATCACCCAACGGGCGCTGGGCGCTGACCTGCAGACGGCACGCACCGGTATTCTCTTTGCAGGTTTCCTGAAACTGCTCATGCCGGTAATTGTAATGCTGCCCGGTATCGCAGCCTATGTGTTGTATAAAAACGGACACCTGGACAGCTTCAACGGCGTGAAAGACGGTGCTTATTCCGCCATCCTCGCCTATCTGCCTTCGGGACTGAAGGGATTGTCCATTGCAGCGCTCACAGCAGCCATTGTTGCTTCCCTGGCAGGGAAAGCCAACAGTATCTCCACCATCTTCACGCTGGACATTTATAAAAAATATTTCAACAAGGAAGCATCGGAAAAGAAGCAGGTATGGATTGGTCGTGCTACGGTTTTTGCGGCTATGCTGCTGGCCATCCTGTTTACCTGGAACGATACGCTGGGCATCGGCGGTGAAGGCGGCTTTACGTTCATCCAGAAATATACCGGCTTTATCAGTCCGGGTGTATTTGCCATGTTCATCCTGGGCATGTTCTGGAAACGTACCACCGGCACTGCTGCCGTAGTAGGCGTGATCCTCGGGTTTGTGCTCGCTGTATTCTTCAATAACTACGCAGTAGATATTTTCGGAAAAGAAACCTTGCTGTACACTGCCTACGAATATCAGAAGCTGAACAAAGGCGTAACAGAGACGGTTGTGGAAATTCCCTTCCTGATCAACATGGGCTGGTCATTTTTCTTCACCGTGGTGGCTATGGTGCTGATCAGCCTTGCAGGACCTAAGGTGAATCCGAAAGCATTTGTGCTGGATAAACAAATGTTCAAACTGGCGCCCAGAACCATTGCGCTGATTGTGATCACGCTGATGATACTCACGGCGCTGTATGCACGATTCTGGTAATAACTGAAAATAGAAAAGTGGAGTTAACCTCCACTTTTCACTCTAATCGTCCTTAACAAGTCAGGCACATCGACAAGTAGTTTGAGACAACCCCGGTTCGTTTTCTTCCCTTTTGCCGGCAAGGGATCGTTAGAGGGTACGGATTAAACAATGTTTTTTGGATAAGGGGATTAACAGGTAATCGCCATCGCTGTTAATCCCCCCATATCCATGATGCTTCATACACCTTTGTATTGCCGGTTTAGCTGGGCCGCCAGCACAATGGCTGTGCCGGTTAAAAAGATCAATGCTGTATTTACGAGGATATTTGTTTCGAGTGTAAACCACGGAGCAGGCTCTCCGCAGGCACAAATGGTTTTGCCGGCAAACGGCAGCATGCGCACAAGGTATACGGTGAAAACGCTGAGCAGCGCAAGCGTAGTAACCAACGCTTTTAAACGGGTGTTGCGCCGCCACAACAAAAAGCAAATAGTCAATTGCAGGATTGGTATGGCCCACGATAAAACCGCTGCAGTTCTATCACTTCCCAGGCCCTGCACCAACTGAACATAAAAAGTATGATGAAAGAAAAGCTGGCTGATGGCAGCATAGCCAAAGGCGAGGAGTAATACAGAAGCAATTACGTCAGATACGGCACTGCTTTTCATGAAATTGGGTTTAATGGTGAATGGCACTGCTCAACGGTGCCTTACGCACTCAACATATATATAAACGTTATACAAGGATTTTATTGCCTATACGGATGTCTATTTATGTTATATCAGGGTATTCAGGTATTTTTCGTACATGCATTCCGGTATACATTATGCGCAATTACTGATGCAACTTATCTCAACCGTTTAATACTTAGCTTGTTAGCGTGCAACAAGTTTCAGGTTGCAACTATTTAAAAATGCAACTATCTGATTGCCATCATTTCATCAATAATATACCGGTAATCATTGTGCGGGATGCCATTCCAGAATCCGGACAGGTTGCGCCGGCACCTGTTCTGTGCGTTCTCCCTGGCCTTGCCCGGTAAATTGCACAAACAAATGCAGTTGTTTGTTGCTGCGCCAGTATTCCGTGTCATAAGAAGGTTCCGACTGGCCTACCGATTGCGGGGTGAGATCAACAATTTTCCATTTACTTTTTCTGTAGTTGCGTGCGCTGGCCACTGCAAAGCGGTGACCGCGTTCCGCATCGCGGAAAATAAGATATGCTTTGCGGCCATCTGCCACTATCTGCGGACGCGATACCGGTATGCGCCTTGTTCCGCCACCACTCAAGGAAAACGGAGTCGTACGTTGCGATACCTGCTGCACCTTCCATGTTTTGCCGGTAAACCAGATAAGATGATATTGCGGAGAGGTGCTGGTAGGGGGCCTCCAGTAGGTGGCAATCAGCGGACGACCTTTGTCATCGGTCGTCATGGAAGTGGAATTGATCAGGTCGCTGTTCTGCGGAATGCGCACGATATACTGCGCATTTTGCGCATTCACAGGTAACGGTTGTGGATTACCGTTGGACCATGACCAGGTTTTTCCGCCGTCGGCCGACCGGGCATAGCACAGGTCGTGGTTGGTAGCTACATCAGGACTTTCGCGCCATACCCAGCTGATATGAAAATTGCCTTGCGCATCCACACAGGCCTGCCAGTACGCGTTGCGCTGCCCTTCGCCATCAATGAGATTGGTATGCACCTGCACCCATTTCTTTTCTTTTGTATAATAGCGGTTCAGCACCAGGTTGCCCTTGCCGGAAGCGCCATCCCGGTATAAACATAAGAGATCGCCTGCAGGAAGCCGGTAAAATTCCGGATAGGTAACCGATGATTCATTCTGTCCTGTCATGGCCATTTTATCTGTCAGTTCCAGCGAACCGGGCGCTACGCTGCGGCAATAATTCAATTGGTGACCGTGATGGTCCCAGGTCATATGGAGATAACCATCTCCATCTACCATAATGCTGATGCTATTGTGTGCGTCGTAAATATTACCGGTGTAGGGCGTTTGTTTTACTTCCCATGTTGCGCTTCCCAAAGCCCGTTTGGCAAGCACCACATGACGTGTGGTATCGTACCAGGCTACATACTGGTACTGTCCGTCTGATACTACAGAATTCCGGCGAAAGACCACCGTATTCACAGTATTGCCGGCCCATCCTGCACCTGCTATTGTTTCTGACTGAGAGAAGACAACAAAACTATTAATCACAAGTAGCAGCAGTAAGAGCGTGCGCATAGTGTAAGCGTGTTTGCTGCAACGGCTTTAATATTCCACCGTCACATTGATTTCCCTGTAATTGCCGCCTGCCGGCACGATGTACAGTAGTTGTTCCTGTTCATCATAGTACCAGCCGGCGCGTTTTTCATCCACGTCTGCTCTGGTGCCATTATTGAGCAATTGTCCGAATTCCCGTACACGCGATGGCGCCGAAGGCGAATGAATCTTCAGCAGGTATCTTGTTACCGCAGCGGAGAATTTTCCGGAGGGCGCATGCACCCTTACTGTCAATCCCCGCTCTGTATTTGAAAGCTGGATGGCTGTTTCAAGATAATTGCCATCGAGGTAGTCAAGGGTTTTGCCATCATCCTGGTAAAATACAAAGCGTCCGTCGGCACCGGGGTAAATGTCCAGCGTGATGATGTCGGGCTGTTTTTCGTCCACGAATTGCATTGCCGGCTGGCGTGGAATAACGCTGCCTGCTTTTACAAAGAGTGGCAGGTGATCGGTGGGCGTAACAATATTGTAGTGTTTGCCGCCTTCGTACATTTCGTTGGTATAGAAATCATACCATTTCCCTTTGGGAAGATAGACTACCCGCGTTTGGGCGCCCTTGGTCACCACCGGGCATACCATCAGTGCATCCCCCAGCAGGTATTGATCGGAGATATTGTACACGTTGCCATCGTCCTGGTATTCCAGCACCAGCGCCCGCATGAGCGGCAGGCCGGTCTTAAATTGTTGCCAGGCGCTGCTGTAGAGATAAGGTATGAGGGTATAGCGCAGCGAATCGTATTTGATGAAATTGCGCAGCGCTTCTTCGCCATAGTTCCAGGGTTCCTTGTAACCGGGATGGTCCATACCAAATACCATGGCAATGGGACTCAGCATACCAAACTGGCACCAGCGCATATACAATTCGGGATCGGCATTGTGTTCAAAACCGCCCATGCAATGCGTCCAGTACCCTACCCCGCTGATGCCGATATTCAACCCGGCCCTGATCACCGGTTCAAAGTACTGCCATTCACTGGGCCAATCGCCGGCAAAAATGAACGGGTAACGTTGTATGCCGGCATAGCCTTCACGCGTATGGTTTAAACCGCGGATGCCATTGAAAGCCTGAAATTTTTCAAAAGGCGCTTTGGCATAAGCAAGCGGAAAAAGGTTATGCAGTTTGGCAATATGCTTACCGGTAGGCCCGGTCTTATCGCTTTCATTGGCCAGTGCGCCAAAGGCGCTGCCTTCATCTGTCTTCAAAAATTTTGCTCCTATTGAGGCCAGTCGCATAACGCCGTGATTCCACCACCAGTTGACAGCGGTGGTATCAAAGAAGTTCACGAACTCACCGGGCGCATCACCTTCCGGGTATGTATAACCGAGTTGCTGTGCTGTATCCAGTAATTTGATGGTATTGCCATTATCGAAACGCGGGCGCAGGTGCAAACCCACCATACTGAAGTTCATGGCATACAGGCTGTCGAACATGCTTTTGGGATCTGCAAAGGTTTCGCGCCATTCAAAAGAAGTGGCGCCCTTGCCGCCATTTTCGCCAAACAGCCGCCAGGTAGAGTCGAGCCAGAGAATGTCTACCGGTATCCCCATGGCGCGCAGCTTGCGGGCCAGTTCAATTACATAAGTATCGGAAGTGAGGTGCTCGTAGTTCCAGGTGCCGCCTGAGTATGTGCCCACATGCAATCCGAGTGCAAACCGGGGCAACAATGGTGAGCGGCCGGTCAATGCGGTATACTGGCCGAGGATGTTTGAAAATTTCGGTCCGTATATAAAATAGTAGTCCAGTTCTCCTCCCGAAGCACGGAAACTGTATTCTTCATTGTTGCTATGGCCCAAATCCCAGGAGCTGGGATAAGCGGTATGAAAGAAAATGCCATACCCCCTTGTGCTCATGAAGAAAGGTATGGGAGCATAATTTGCTTCCAGCACATTGTAGGCGCCGATGATATGCGGACTGCCTTTACCGCGACCCACATCCAGCGTTAGTTTCTTGTGACGCTGGTCTATAAAGTCCATACGTTCTCCAAACCCGAAAAAATGTTCATCGGCCTCCAGCGATTTGGCTACGCCCACGGTGTCGCGGTTTTTATACATGCCGCGCACATCATTGGTGATGAAGCGTCCGCTTTTTTCAAAAACCGTGAGACTGAAAGGCGTTTTATTGATGCGCAGTATGAGGTCTGATGTGGTAAACTGGAAGAATTCCTCGGCATTCAGCGTTTGTACCATTACCAGGGGCCATTGGTATTTGATGACCATCCAGGGTTCATTCGATTCAAACTGTCCTGTCCAGCTGTGGCGCACCCGGAACATGGAAGGCGTGCAAAATTCAATAGTTACCCTGCTGTTGGTGGTGGTAATATGGAATTTATTGCCTTCCTTGATATAGGCCCCCTGCACATTACCTACGTATTGCTGGGCTACGGTTGCATGGGCTAACAGCAGTAAGACAAATGAAAAGAGGCTCCTTGCTTTCATCAGGCTGTATGGTTTTTAGTATATTGGGGTAACGGTCGCTGCAATATAAGCGGGAAAATGCAAGAATAAAAACGTTACCATGCCCTGTGAATTATGTAGCGCCTGCTATTTGTTTTTTGTCTTTGATTTTTGCAGCTTGTACACTTCCGTTCCGGCCAGCAGGAAGCAGCCCAGGCCATAATCTTCAAAATCCGGCACTTTGTCGTAGGTCACCGGCTGACCATCTTTGGGTTCTTTTCCTGTACCCTGTACATAACCCAAAAAGCCGTTGGGGTGTACGCAGTCCTTCACCATCGCATTCCAGGCTTTGATCACTACCGGTAAATAGGTGTCCCGGTCAACGATGTTATTGTTGATGCCCCAGGCCATGCCATACGTGAACAAGGCCGTACCGGTCAGTTCCCTGCCGCCATAGTGACCCGGATCGTGCAGACTGGCATTCCAGAAACCATCTGGGCGCTGGATGGGCAGCAGGGCCTGCAGCATATTTTTGTAATCCTGCAGGTATTCATTGTAGTGAGGATCAGTTTTTGGTAAAAACTGAAGGGTGCGTACCAATGCTGCCACTACCCAGCCGTTGCCGCGACTCCAATAGCAGTCTTCTCCATTGGGTTCTTTATACGGCGGATCAAAATCCTTGTCGCGCCACCACAGGTGATCTTCGGGATTGTACAGTCCATTGTCGCCGTGCTTGTATTTGGTGTACGCATACATTTCATACATGCGATTGAAGTAACTGGTATCGTTATACACTACACCCAGCCGGACAAACACCGGCATAGCCATTTGCAGGGCGTCAATCCAGTTCCAGTCGTCTACTTTCGGTGAGGCTTTCATCAGGTCAATAGATGCCTTGATATCGCGGATGCGTTCTTCCTTTTTATCCATCAGGTACAGGTCAATATAGGTCTGCCCACAGCACTGGTTGTCGGCATTGCGTGTTTGCACGCCGCCACGCAGGCCCCAGTGATGTTTTTCGCCCCATTCCACAGCATAATCGTAATAGGCTTTGTTGGGATCGAGGCTGTACAAGGCCATTAGTCCTTCGTAATACACGCCGCGCGTCCAGATATTGGATGGACGTTCAATGTTGGTAATAATAGATTTTCCGGGATCAGGCCACTTGTTCATGAAATAACGATTGGCCTTCTGCATCACTTGCAATACGGCTTTTTTGTTGGGCAGGCGCTGCCCTTGTGTGCCGGTGGTGAGCAATAAGGAAATGAAAACCAGGAGTACGCTTATGCGCAAAGGATGCCGCAGGGCACCAGCAGGTAGCAGGTTGTTTTTTAACATATGGCGATAATCAGTTGCAACCTGTAATATAGAGTAATATGGAGGCTGCACTGTCCTGAAGCATCCTGAAATAGCAATTTTTTTATTGTGAGTGAAATATTCGGCTATTGCGGAGCCGGGTTAGCCCGGTAACGGGAAGAAGGAAAATTTCCTGCAAATAAAAAATTGCCCGAACCGGGATGGGTAAGATTAAGCGCATTGACAGGATCAACGGCAAAGCAAAAGCAATTCCCCCGATCCCACCAATCCATTTTATCCCGGTTCGGACAATCTATTGCGCTATTTCCGTGAATTTATTCTTCGCCTTATTCTTCCGGTGAAAACCTACACCGGTAATCGTTACGCCTTCGGGCACTTCCACGCCATAGGTATCAGCACGCGACTTGCCATTGGCAGGAAATTGAGCGCTGAACATAAGGTCATATTGCTGTTGCGTGTAGCGTTTTTTGTTGTCCACATGATAGCTCGCCAGGATAACCCCGCCCCGCAGCACATTGGCAAAAGTGGAACCATCGCTCAACTGAAAGTAGGCGGTAATGGCGGTCACCCCTGCATCAAAGGTTTCATTGGTTTTGTTTTCGATGCTGCAGTCAACAATGTAATAATCTTTTATGCTGTCATCCATTTTCATAATGCGCGACTGCATTTCAGAAGGATGATACTGCAATATTTCATGCACACGGAAAATATAATTGCCCATATCAATGGTGGCGATGGCAGGTGCGTCCACTGCCGCCCCGGCAACCGGCTGAGCTGGTGCATCGGATGATTTTGCGGGGGTTTTGTCAGAAGCCTGTGTTGCAGCAGCCGCGGGCTCTGAAGCAGCAGCACCGGGTTCACTATCGTTGCAGGCTGCGAAAAGCAATAACAGGAAAAAAAGCGGAGACAGTTTCATATGTGGTTGTTTGACAGTTGCTAAAATAGGCGCGTGAAGTGATAGCTTAGCTACATGATGATGTAGTGCTATATTTGCCCCATGCACACCACCAACTATTTCAACACGTTTATCCCGGTAGCGGATGACTGCCCGGTCAGCGCTGCGGAAATTCCACCGGATAAGGGCGGCGCAAAAACGGTGGCCGGATGGCAGTTTGATATTATCAGGAACAATCCCTACCAGTTCACATCCGATGAGGTGCTGTTTAAAGTACACGCCATACGGAATAATATTGCCGCAAAGGATATCGCGAAAGAACGCGAAAAATTCTTTTCCAGGGGGCAGGCCTGCCTGCGCTCGTCTCCCCTTACCAGGCGGTATGGCTGGGGCATCCATTGCAATGAAGAAGGCAAAGTGGCGTTATATGCAATGGAATCTGCTGATTACAGGCAATTCTCCAGCGATAAAAAACTGAAACAGCAAAAGGCGTTGCGTTCAAAAAGGGTATGAAAATTTTTTATAGCAACGAGCGTAACAAATCATCTTATTACACCACTATTTTGTTGGCACTTATTGTTTGGTTATCCCATTAATCTCTTTACCCATGACCCGTGAAGAGTTTCGCAAGGAAATAAGACAATTTTACCGGGCAGATGATATGGCTGCTTATGCAGGGTGTACCGTAATAATTGGCATAGGTGTATTTCTGTTGATACACCTGCTTACCCGGTCTGGTAACCCATTTGGATTGGAATTTCTCATTGCCATCCTATTGATTGCATGCGGCGTATACGGATTGTACAACCTGCCCAATAATTACAAAGTTCATGAAATTTATTCCCGCACACCTGTCCATATCAAAACAGCCCTGGTGAAACAGTATATTAACGGGCTGAATATTCGGGAAACAATCGACAGAGGAAATATCTCCGTCATCATTTATAAGAGGAACCAGTACAGATCAATTTTGCTGGGTGTCCATATAGCGGAAGACAAAATACTTTTCAGCGCATTGGCTTATCACTACCGTGTTAGCAAGGGGACCAGTGATTGGGGGGCGGGCGCAGCGGCTGCAAGAGATTTCAGAGATTATTTATACCGCAACCTGGTTGATTGAATGACGCAACCCAACCAGGAAGAAATTCCCTGCACTATAATTTGTCCGTTATCTCCTTCCATACCTTTGCCAATACCGGTATTCCTTTTTCCCTGTTCTCTTTTCTTGTGCGCACCACCCTTTCACCAGGATAAGTAATCTGTTTTTTATCTTCAGGTGCAGATGACAGGTAGTCGTTAATAATTCCTTCAACCAGTCTGGTAATTCCTGATTTTTCGCCCAGCTTCATCATATCAAATGCAATAAACACCTGCGATAAACCATGCTCTGTTTCCTTTTTTGAAATTTCATGCACCGGCAAACCTCCACTCAGCAACGCAGCCAGTATATCCAGCAGCAGCGACAAACCAGCGCCCTTCCAGAAGCCGACAGGCAGCGGCCTTCGTGAAGTAAGGACGGCAGCAGGATCGTTGGTCAGTTGTCCCTGTGCATCAAAACCACCGTGTACAGACAGCCTTTCATTGCGCAGCACGGCCAGTTCCATAGCCCCGTAAGAATATTGCGACATTGCCATATCCAGCACAATCGCTTCTTCTTTGTAGGGCAATCCGAGTACCAGCGGGTTATTGCCCAGTTTACTGTCTGTTGCGCCCCAGGCCGGCATAATGGCCGTGGTATTGGTCCAACCGATAAACATAAAACCGGCCATGGCAGCCTGCCAGGCATAAGTGCCGCCGCGCATCCAGTGATTGGTATGGGACAGTCCCACGCAACCCATTCCATATTGTTGCGCCAGTTTCATGGCCGTTTGCGTGGCATGCATAGCGTTGAGTGGTCCGGGACCGAGGTTGCCGTTCCACTGCTCTAATGCGCCACATCGTTGCACGAGGGAAGGCTCCGCATCCGGTTGTATTACTTCTTTGTGTATATACTCAATGAATCGTGGAAAACGATACACGCCATGCGTGTAAACGCCATCCAGCGAATTGCTGGTAAAGATTGCCGCACATTGCTGCGCCTTTTCAGGCGAAAAGCCATTTTTCTCCAGGATGGCAGTAAAGGTCGCTTCCATTTCATCCGGTCTTACCCTGATCATGCCCGTTATATCGTGCTGTTTTAATTTTTGCTGCCCCGGGCCGGAAGCGCAGCAATCCATTGGGCAGACCATTACGCTGCAAAATGACAGGTACCCGAACAATGCGACATCCATTTCCGGCGCAGCAGCAGCAGACACAGGCAAGTTACCCAATTAATCAATTTTCAGGCGAACGATGATGTGATATAACCGGGCTGATAGGCCAGTACCACTGGTCTACGGGGTCCGGTTTGGAAGGAGTATATACTATTTTTTCAGGAAGCAGGTACCGGGCAACGGGCAAACCGGCATTGATAATACCGGCGGCCACACAACGGGCAAGCTGGTAGGCGCCATAGGTATTCACCTGTGCATCATCCTGCAATGCAGTTTGCTGACCACCAAATATTTCGTCTTCATTGTGCACAAACGCTTTTACCGATTCTTCCGGTCCCAGTGCTTCGTACAAGGCGCTGCTCATGGCATGGAGATCAATCAGCGGAACATCTTCTTCTGCAGCAGCCTGTCGCATGGCCTCCGGGTAATCGCCGAGACTGTTCACCACCTGGCCATAGGCGTCAAAGTTTCTTCCATTCATGGGCGTGACCAGCACCGGCACCAGGTTGCGCATCCGGGCTTCTGTTATATATTCTTTCAGTACGGCTTTGTAGTGCCTGAACGGATCAGGGTAGTGGCGGCCTTCTTTCAGATCATTGGGGCCAAACTCAATAAACAGGTAATCGCCGGGTTTGGCCATGCTCCAGATCTTATCCAGCCTTTTTTCTGCCCTGAACGCCGTCAGGGTTTCTCCTGATTCAGCATAGTTGGCCACTACCACAGTACCTGCCTGGAAAAAGCCCGGCAGCATCTGTCCCCATGCTGCCCAGGGTTCTTCTGCCTGGTCTGTGACCGTGCTGCTGCCGGCCAGAAAAATCGTGGTAGCCTCATTGTTAGGCCTTATTTCTATACCACACACTTTGGGTAAACTATCATTGAATTCAATGGTAAGCATATTGTCCCAGTGCAGGTAAGCGGATTCATACGGTTTCAGCCTGATCCTGCTCAGTGTGCCCGCTTTGGAAGTGCGGATAAAGCTGTCGCGTTTGTGTACCGTAAAAGTCTGCTTAACGATCTGCCGGCGCTCCGTGCATACATTGCGCAGCATCAGCCGGCGGCATTCGGCGCGCACGGTAGTGGCAGAAATGCCTTTAACATCACCCAGAATAACTTTCACATCATAATTGCCGTCGGGAAGATTTACAGAAAAGAAGAAAGGTTGATCGCTGGTGACAAAATCGCTGGTGACCGCTTTGCTTTTTCTGCGCACCACTGCTGTTATATTGCTGCCCGGATGAAAACCATAACCGGTGCGTTCGTTATAGACGGTTTCAGGCGTTACTTTTATATATCCTTTGGCGGCGCGGCCCGCCCCGAAGTCGAACTTATATACTGACAGTTCCGCTCCTGCCTGGGCCAAAACAAATTCCGTACAGTTCCATAACATAATTACCAGTAAAGCTCTTTTCATATCAATCACAATTAGTATGGAAGAAGGGTACTACAAAACGGCAAAGCTTGCGCCAGCGTTTCGGAACCGCGCCAGTCCTGCCTGCTGCAGCGCAGGCGTAAGCTTTACCGGACAGGGCTTTGTGCAGCCAACGGGTCTGCCAAAGCTGAAAGGGAATGTTCAGCGTTTAGGGACTAATTATTACTCAGTCAGCACGTTTAATGCATATTTATTTCCGGGTAAGGAATGGAAGGCACTGATAGACTGTAGGAGGTTTTGAAAGGATGTTTGTGTAGGTGCAAAGTTTGTGCCGTACAAAAAGTAAAGGGGAGCAAGCGCGCACGGGTGTACGCTTTCTCCCCTTTACAGGCAAAAAATACTTTCTTTCAAAAGCTGCGAAAAGCCGGTTTAATACCCAAAATTCTGATAGGCTGCCCTGGCAGCTTCATCCAGCACATTGCCCTGCTCATCGGTGAGCTGTACCAGCCAGGCATTGGGCCAGGGACGGAAGGTATAGTGCTGCATCATTTGTCCCTTACCGTTACCATCCTGTCCGTTCACGCCTGCTTCATCATCCGATTTGGGCCACAGGTTGGCAAGCGGAGAGGCCATCTGGTTGTTGTAGATCACGCGTTCATACAGGATGCCTGCATTGTGCAGGTCTTCCCAGCCAATGCCTTCCGACAAAAATTCGCGCGCCTTTTCATTGTAGATGAAATGGATGAACATGTCTTCTTTGGTAGTGGCGGTGGGTATATATTTTTCAGCCAGCGCTTCCGGTGTACCGGGTGTGAAAACGGCTTCCGTAATGGTCATTTTGTTGGCAGAACTACCGTCAGCGCCATAAGGAGGGTCCAGTTCACCAGGCGTAAGCGCGGCTGCCTGCGGTTCAAATTCCACCAGTACTTTGGGTCGCGCTTCTCCGGCCTTGTAGGCGGCGCGCTGACGCACCACATTGATATCACTCACGGCAAGGGCATACTGACCCTTACGACCATACGCTTCTGCGCGTATCAGAAATGTTTCTGCCAGTCGCATCAGGATGGCATCGCGGGTGCCCGATTCCGAGTTGAAGTTGGCTTCACTGCTGCTGCCGCCCCGCATGGGGTCCACATATTTTTTCGAAGAGAGGTAAATGTTCCTGCGGTTGGTGGCGAGTCCCATCGGCGTACGATCAATCCACAACCGGTAATAGTATTTGCCGGTTACGGCAGAACGCACCCAACGTACCAGGAACTGGTAAGGCTGGCTCATCACCATAGCGGAATCAAGCGCCTCATCTTTCTGGTTTTCGAGAAACACCAGCGCACGCTTTCCGGGAGCAGAACGGGGCGGCCAGTTGCCCTGGCCATCTTTCTCTATGTCCGGTTCTCCCGCCGGTTTGTTGGCGTTCCACCAGGCAGCGGCCTCATCATTCCACCGGTAAGAAGTGCCGCCATTGTGAATGTACTCGGCTTCAAAGGTTTTATAGTAGCGTGAGTCGTGCACTTTATCGCGGAAATTATCATATGCCCAGTCCGTAGGCTTAAACGTGGCAAAAGGTCTTCCGTAGGCCATACTCCTGTTTATGCCCGTTTGTTCGGTATAGTTGCCGGTGTGATAGTTACAGGAACGATTGCCGCCAAAACGGCCACTGTATGCGGTATTGAGATCAAATTGCGCAGACCACAATACTTCCGGGTGCGGACTGGTTTCAGATACTGCCGGATTGAACAATGTCCAGTAATCCGGCGCCAGGCCTCCCGGACCTCCTTTGGCATTGATCACTTCGGTTGCAATATGTATAACGGAATCGAGGTCTGTAGCAACATTTCCCTTGTACAACATTTTAAGATGTTGCTGGCTGCTTCCTCCAAAGGCTGCTGCCTGCGCCCTGTTCAGATACAATTTAGCAAGAAAGTGCCCGGCAGCCCATTTGGTCACACGGCCGCGCTCACTTTCTTCCGGCAGATGTTCATAGGCAAAACGCATGTCGGCAATGATCTGTTTATATACATTCTCCAGTTTTTCCTTGGGAAAATAATAAATGCCATTGTCGTCGCGGCGCGGCGTAAGCAACAGCGGCACATCACCCAGCTGATTGGATACGAGGTAAAAGGCCCAGGAACGCAGGAAAAGCACTTCGGCTTTTTTCTGCAGCCGGTACGTTTCATCTTCACCAAATCTGCCGGGCCGCACATTTTCAATCACGTCAAGGGCAATATTGCAGTTGTTGATATGCGGGTATGCTCCCATCGGTGCATAGTTGCTGTTGGCGGCGCCGAGAAAATTATTTACGTTGGCAGTGATGGAACTCACATCTGTACCATAGCGACTGGATACCATGCGTGCAAAATCCACGTCCACATGCATATAGGCGTCCGTTTCAGGATCAATCAGGCGGGCGCCGTTTTCCGCCCACTCATGCTTTACGCGGGC
>Ga0164243_10005591_pt1 | contig 19174 bp, 17 predicted proteins | sample OricompcompostOP_FD_108781 | JGI IMG/M metagenome (GOLD analysis project Ga0164243, IMG submission 108781) | Organic Plus compost microbial communities from Emeryville, California, USA - Original compost - Organic plus compost (OP) | ecosystem: Engineered > Solid waste > Mixed feedstock >... | reverse complement strand
GCCGCTCGGCCGCGACGACGTCGTCGAACAGGTTCCGGCCCGTACGGTACGCGTGCTCGTGCGCGGCGAGCAGCATCCGCTGGGTGCGGGTGGTGACGAACGGGTAGCCGTAGATCTGCCCGTGCGGGTGCAGCAGCGTGACGCCGATCTCCTCGCCGCGGTTCTCGAACGGGAACACCTGCGCGACCTCCGGCAGCGCGCCGAGCTCGCGGGTACGGTCCGCCCACACGTCCACCACCCCGCGGACCCGCTCCGGGGTCAGGTCGGCGAACGACTTGCCGTGGTCGGAGGTGAAGCACACCACCTCGCACCGGCCGCGCCCGCCGCGGCGCGCGTACAGCGGGTCGTCCACGTACGGCGGCGGCTCCGGCACACTCTGCGCGAACGACGGGAAGCGGTTCTCGAACACCACGATGTCGTAGTCCGGCGCGGGGATCTCGGTCGGCCGTCCGGGGCGGGACGGGCAGAGCGGGCACTGGTCGGCCGGCGGGTGGTACGTACGGGACTGCCGCTGCGCGGCGATCGCCACCCACTCGCCGACCAGCGGGTCGAACCGGATCTCCGACGCGGTGACGGACTCGCCGAGGTCGCGCTCGTCCGGTACGGAGGCGCGGTCCGCGTCCGGGCGGTCGTCGAAATAGATGATCTCCCGGCCGTCGGCCAGCCGGGCCGGATGCTTGTACGGGCCGGAACGCTGCTGATCCACGGTTGGACACTAGGCACGGCGATCATCGTTGTCGACGTGACATGCCCGGTTCGCCGTCCGTGTCGCCCCGAATGCGGCATCCTCGATGCGTGAACGCGACCGAGGTCGTACGGGATATCACGGTGGTCGCGATCTTCGTGCTCATCGGTGGATTCTTCGCCGCCGCGGAGATGGCGCTGGTCAGCCTGCGCGAGGGGCAGGCACGGGCGCTGGCCGGCCGGGGACGGAGCGGACAGCGGGTGGCCCGGCTCGCGCAGGACCCGAACCGCTTCTTATCGGCCGTCCAGGTCGGCATGACCGTGGCGACGCTGTTCTCCGGAGCGTTCGGCGCGGCCACGCTGACGAACGAGGTGGCGCCGGAGCTGTCCGGCATGGGGCTGGACCCGGACGTCGCCGAACCGCTGTCCTTCGTGGCGGTCACCCTGGTGATCTCCTACTTCTCGCTGGTCCTGGGCGAGCTCGCACCCAAACGCGTGGCGCTGCAACGCGCCGAGGGGGTGTCCCTGCTGGCGGCTCCGCTGCTCGACCGCCTCGCCACCCTGTCGCGCCCGGTGATCTGGCTGCTGTCCCGCTCCACCAACGGCGTCGTACGGCTGCTCGGCGCCGACCCGCAGGCCACCCGCGAGTCGATGTCGGTGGAGGAGCTGCGCTCGCTGGTCGCCGGGTACGGCGACCTGAGCCTGGACGAGCGCGCGCTGATCGAGGAGGTGTTCGCCGCGCGCGGCCGCCCCGTACGCGAGGTGCTGGTGCCCCGTACGGAGGTGACGTTCCTGGACGCCGCGACGCCGCTTTCCGAGGCCGCACCGGCCGCGGCCGGCACGCCGTACTCGCGGTTCCCGGTGTGCCGCGGCAGCCACGACGACGTGATCGGCTTCGTGCACGTACGCGACCTCCTCGCGCCGCGGCCGGTGGACGACGGCGCGCGCGTCGTGGCGGACGTCACGCGGCCGGTGAAGTTCCTTCCGGCGACGATCAGGCTGCTGACCGCGATGTCGCAAATGCGCAGGGAGGGCAGCCATTTGGCGGTCGTGATGGACGAGTACGGCGGCACGGCGGGCATCGTGACGCTCGAGGACCTCGTCGAGGAGGTCATCGGTGATATCCGGGATGAATACGATGTAGAGGACGCGCAGGCGCGACGGCTGCGCGGCGGGGCCATCGAGGTGGACGGTCTGATCAACCTCGACGACTTCGCCCGCGAGACCGGAATCCGGCTGCCGCCCGGTCCGTACGAGACCGTGGCCGGATACGTGCTCGCCGCCCTGGGCCGCCTTCCCGGTCTGGGGGAGACCGTCGATGTGTCCGGGCACCGGCTCAGCGTGACCGAGCTCGACGGTCTCCGGGTCGCCCGGCTGCGCGTCACACCGACCTCGGTCCCGGATTCGGGCTGAGCAGCGTTTGAACTCGACCTGACAGAATGCGGGGCGTGAGCATGCCGAAACCTCGTGTCCTCTCCGGGATTCAGCCCACCGCCGACTCGTTCCACCTGGGCAACTACCTGGGGGCGTTGCGGCAGTGGGTGGCCATGCAGGACACCCATGACGCCTTTTACATGCTCGCCGACCTGCACGCGATCACCGTGCCCACCGACCCGGAGCTGCTGCGGCAGCGCACCCGGGTGGCCGCGGCACAGCTGTTCGCCGTCGGCCTGGACCCGGAGCGCTGCACGGTCTTCGTGCAGAGCCACGTGCCCGAGCACGCCGAGCTGTCGTGGGTGCTGTCCTGCGTCACCGGGTTCGGCGAGGCGGGCCGGATGACGCAGTTCAAGGACAAGACGGCCAAGGGCGGCGTGGAGCAGGCCAGCGTGGGGCTGTTCACCTACCCGGTGCTGATGGCCGCCGACATCCTGATCTACAACGCCGACCAGGTGCCGGTCGGCGGCGACCAGCGGCAGCACCTGGAGCTGACCCGTACGCTCGCGCAGCGGTTCAACCACCGGTTCGGCGACACGTTCACCGTGCCGGAGGCCTTCATCCCGCCGGAGTCGGCGAAGATCACCGACTTCCAGGAGCCGACGCTGAAGATGAGCAAGTCGGCGTCCTCGCCGCAGGGCATCCTCGACCTGCTGGACGAGCCGGGCCCGTTGCGCAAGAAGATCATGCGCGCGGTGACCGACACCGGCAGCGAGGTCCGCGCGGACGAGGAGGAGAAGCCCGGCGTGACCAACCTGCTCCGCGTGTACTCCGCGCTGTCCGGCGACACCATCGCCGACCTCGAGGCGCGGTACGCCGGGAGCGGCTACGGCCAGTTCAAGAAGGACCTGGCCCAGGTCGTGGAGGACACCTTCGGGCCGATCCGGGAACGCACCCGCAAGCTGCTCGACGACACCGACGAACTGGACCGGCTGCTCGCCCGCGGCGCCGCGCACGCCCGCTCGGTGGCCCGCAACACGATGGCCGAGGTCCGTGACAAGGTCGGCTTCGTCGCGGGGCAACGGGACTGAGACCAGCGTGTCGACCGGTTCGGCACGCGTGATCGGGGTCGCGATCGCGATACCCGATCCGTACGGGCCCGAGTTGCAGCGATGGCGGGAGTCCTTCGGGGACCCGCTGGCCTCCGCCATTCCCACGCACATCACGCTGCTGCCGCCGACCGAGGTCACCGTCTCCCTGCTGCCGGACATCGACAAGCACCTGTCCGCGGTCGCGGCCCGGCACCGGCCGTTCCCGATCCGGCTCCGCGGCACCGCCACGTTCCGGCCGGTGTCCCCGGTGGTGTTCACCGCCCTGGCCACCGGCATCGCCGAGTGCGAGCGGGTGGAACGCGACGTACGCTCCGGACCGTTGGCCCGCGAGCTGCGCTTCCCGTACCACCCGCACGTCACCGTCGCCCACGACCTGTCCGACGACGTCCTCGACCGCGCCTTCAAGGAACTGTCCGACTACGACGCCCGCTTCCGAGCCCCCGGCTTCAGCTTGTACGAACACGGCACCGACGGCATCTGGCGCCGCCACCGGGACTACCTGTTCGCGGTCTAGGGCGCTCTCGCGCGAAAAGGCCTCGCTTCGCGAGACTGATCCATGCTGTGCCGCGTAAACGGCGGCCCGCCACGCACGGCGACCCACGCGCAAAAATCAGTCTCGCGTCAGCGAGGCCTTTTCCTTGGTCGTCCTAGCAGCGGTTGATGTTCTTGCCTGGGGCGAAGCGGTACGAGCTCACCCGGTTGTCGATGGCCGACTTCAGGTTGCCGCCGCCGCCGTAGGAGCCGCTGGGCTTGCGGCCCCAGTAGTACTGGGTGTTGGGATGGCCGGGGAAGCGGCCGTAGTAGTGCCACTTGTTGTAGACGCAGATGGGGTAGGACGTGCGGTTGATCACCGAGCTGATCCGGTTGTTCCACCAGCCGAGCGAGTAGTGGCTGCGCTTGATGACCGACTTCTTGCCCTTGAAGTTCTTGTACTGGTAGATGCAGACCCGGTGGTTCGGGCAGGAGTACGCGGCCTTCGCCTGTGCGGCCATCGTGCGGACCGCCGGCGTGGTCGCCGTCTGCGGCTTCGCGGACGTCGCCGCACCGGCCGCCGGCGCGGCGGCGAGCAGGGCGCCCGCCGTGGCCAGCGCGCCCGCCGCCGCGGCCCCCTTCGTCCAGAATCGCGTCATGTACGTACTCCCCAGGTTCGATATCGGAATGGGGGGTGCCGCGCGCCGCCCGTCCCTGTGAATCGGCGCGCGGCGCCGCCCCCGGATAGTTCTTCTGTGAATGGCCCCGTGACGTTACACCGGGCGGGATGACCAGCGGCTCGCTGGGTAGTGCTCGCATATGGCGACCGACCTCCCACAGCGGGTGTCCACGACGATCAGCCGTACGCGCCAGTGGGCGACGGCGGTCCTCGACCGGTGGCGCCGCCGCCTGCCCTGGCTGGACCACCTGATCCGCGCGTACTCCCGCTACAGCGACCAGCGCGGCGACAACCTCGCCGGTGCGATCACGTTCTTCGGGTTCCTGTCGTTCTTCCCGCTGATCGCGCTGGTCTCCGCGATCGTCGGCTACGCCGCGCAGGTGGACGTCGAGGTGCGCACGTACGTCGAGCAGACGCTCAACGAGCTGCTGCCCGGGCTGTCCGGCCAGCTGCACCTCGACCAGATCCACCCGCGCAGCACCGGCGTGATCGGCCTGGTCGTCCTGCTGTTCACCGGCATCGGCTGGATCGGCGTGCTGCGCGAGGCGATGCACGACATGTGGATGCGCCCGCGCGGCGACCGCGGCAACTTCGCGCTGAACAAGCTCAACGACCTGCTGGTGATGGCCGCCCTGGGCATCGGGCTGCTGGTCTCGGTGGCGATGTCCGGGCTGGCGTCGTCGGCGACGAAGGACGGGCTCGCGTCGGTGGGCCTGGACGGGCCGATCGCGTCGGCGCTGGTACGGCTGCTGGCCGTGGCGATCGCGGTGGCCTTCGACACGGTGCTCTTCGCGCTGCTGTTCGCGCGGCTGTCCGGCTCGGGCGAGCCGCTGCGCCGGATGGTCCGCGGCGCGCTGGTCGCCGCCGTCGGCTTCGAGCTGCTGAAGCTGCTCGGCACCACGCTGGTGGCGCACACCACCAGCAACCCGGTGTACGGCATCTTCGCGGTGATCGTCGGGCTGATCGTGTGGATCAACGTGGTCGCCCGGTTCGCGCTGTTCGCCGCGGCCTGGACGGCCACATCCCTGGACGTGCCGACGCCGTTCCGCGACCAATTGGCGGTACCGGAGGACATGCGCGCGGGCCTGTCCGGCGAGGTACCGCCGCAGCAGGGCCGTACCGGCGAGACCGAGTCGGCTAGCTGAACCAGCGCCGGCGCCGCCGGGCCAGCGCGTACCCGCCGGCGCCGAAGAGGATCAGTACGGCGAGGGAAACCGCGACCACCGGCACGCCCATGCCGCCGAACAGGCCGTTCGCGCTCGAGGCGTCCGGCTTGGCGTGCGCCGCGGGCGTCCTGCCGCCGGCGGTGGCGGCCGGCGACGCCTGCGCCGCCGACTGGCCCGGCTCGACCAGCCGGCCCACCGGGCGTACCTTGCCGCGCGCGGCGAAGCCCCAGTTCAGCATCTTCTTGGCGTCCGGCCAGAACATCGGGTTGGAGTGCATCAGGCTGATCAAGATGGTGTGCCCGTTGCGCTTGGCCGCGCCGACGAAGGTGGCCATCGCCTTGGTGGTGTAGCCGTTCTTCACGCCGATGCCGCCCTTGTACTCGGTGAGCAGCCGGTCGTGGTTGTAGATCATGTAGCCGCCGCGCTTCTTCTTTTTCTTCTGCTTCTTCGTCGGCGGCGCCGGGAACTTGTACGAGACGGTGCCCACGATGTCGCGGAAGGTGGCGTTCTGCAGGCCGTGCCGGGCGAACAGCGCCAGGTCGTACGCGGAGGAGTGCTGGCCCTTCTTGTCCAGGCCGTTCGGCGTCTTGGCCACGGTGTCGTAGCCCTGGAGCTGCTTCGCCTGGGCGTTCATCAGCTCCAGCGTCTTGGTGACGCCGCCCTGCGGCTGCTGGGCCAGCGACACCGCGGCGTCGTTGCCGGAGACCATCAGCAGGCCGTGGAACAGGTCGGAGATCTTGTACTTCATGCCCGGCACGATCCCGACCCGGCTGCCCTCGGTGTTGCACGCCTTCCACGACGGCTTCACCAGCTTCTTCTGGTCCAGCCGGGGGATCAGGGTGATCGCGGTGAGGATCTTCAGCGTGCTGGCCGGCCGGTAGTAGCCGTGCGGGTCCTTGGCCGCCAGGATCTGCCCGGTGTCGGCGTCGGAGATGACGTACGAGGACGCGCTGACCTTCGGCGGCTTGGGCACGCCCGCGGCCGGGTTGAGGACCAGGCCCTTGCCGCCGAGCTGGGCGCCGCCGATGGGCGCCGGCTGCCGCGCGGCACGGGGCGTCGCGGTCGCCCCGGGGGCGGTGATGAGGACGGCGGCGGCCGCGAGAACGGCGGGGGCCGCGAGCGCGCGCGACGTGAGCATGTGCATGGCGTATCCACGATATGCGGAATACCTGTGCGGACGTGGTGATCGACAGGCGCGTCAGAGCGTTCGTTGACCCGATTCGGACGCGCGCCTTACCGAACAGCATTCGGTTAGCCGGGGCCCGACCTGCCTGAGCTTTAGGCGCCGCGCGTACCATCCGAGACAGGAACGTGGTGGCGACCGGATCGGAGCTTCACCGAAATGGCCAGAAGCGGCGCTGATGGTACGGGCAGGCTGACGGAGTCCGGGCTGCCGATCGAGCCCGTGTACGGGCCGGACGCACTCGACGGGTTCGACCCGGAGGCGCGGCTCGGCGAGCCGGGCGGGTACCCGTACACGCGCGGCGTCTACCCGTCGATGTACACCAAGCGGCCCTGGACGATGCGCCAGTACGCCGGCTTCGCCACCGCGGCGGAGTCCAACCGGCGCTACCACCAGCTCATCGAGGCCGGCACGATGGGCCTGTCCGTCGCGTTCGACCTGCCCACCCAGATGGGCTACGACTCCGACCACCTGATCGCCTCCGGCGAGGTCGGCAAGGTCGGCGTGGCCATCGACTCCATCGAGGACATGCGCACGCTGTTCGACGGGATCCCGCTCGGCGAGGTGTCCACGTCGATGACGATCAACGCGCCGGCCGCCGTACTGCTCCTGCTGTACCAGCTCGTCGCCGAGGAGCAGGGGGTGCCCGGGGACAAGCTCACCGGCACGATCCAGAACGACGTGCTGAAGGAGTACATCGCGCGCGGCACGTACATCTACCCGCCGCAGCCGTCGCTGCGGCTGATCGCCGACACCTTCCGGTACTGCCGCGCGGAGATCCCGAAGTGGAACACGATCTCCATCTCCGGCTACCACATGGCCGAGGCCGGGGCCACGCCCGCGCAGGAGATCGCGTTCACGCTGGCCAACGCGCGCGCGTACGTCAAGGCGGCGATCGACTCCGGGCTCGCGGTGGACGACTTCGCGCCGCGGCTGTCGTTCTTCTTCGTCGCCCGTACGACGCTGCTCGAAGAGGTCGCGAAGTTCCGCGCGGCCCGGCGCATCTGGGCGCGCATCATGCGCGAGGAGTTCGGCGCCGAGAACCCCAAGTCGATGATGCTGCGGTTCCACACGCAGACCGCCGGGGTGCAGCTCACCGCGCAGCAGCCCGAGGTGAACATGATCCGGGTGGCCGTGCAGGCGCTGGCCGCCACGCTCGGCGGCACGCAGTCGCTGCACACCAACTCCTACGACGAGGCGCTCGCGCTGCCGTCGGAGAAGGCGGCCCGGCTGGCGCTGCGCACCCAGCAGGTGGTGGCCAACGAGACCGACATCACCGCGACCGTCGACCCGTTCGCCGGTTCCTACGCCGTCGAGTCGCTCACCAACGAGCTCGAGGCGGCGATCGACGAGCTGATGGCCAAGGTCGACGAGCTGGGCGGCGCGGTCGCGGCCATCGAGCACGGTTTCCAGAAGGAGGAGATCGAGCGCTCGGCGTACCGCGACGCGCAGGAGATCGAGTCCGGCGACCGCGTCGTGGTCGGGGTGAACAAGTACCAGACGGACGACGAGGAGCCGTACGCCCCGCTGAAGGTCGACCCGGCGCTCGAGGCCGCCCAGGCCGCCCGGCTGAAGACGCTCCGTGACGGCCGGGACGCCGAGGAGGTCGCCCGCCGCCTGGACGACGTACGCAAGGCCGCCGCCGGAACGGACAACGTTCTGTATCCGCTCAAGGAGGCGCTGCGCGCCCGCGCGACGGTTGGTGAAGTTTGCGATGCCTTGCGTGAGGTTTGGGGCGAATACGTGCCGGCGGACGCGTTCTAGCGCGCCGCTAATGCACTAGTTCTTTATGACTGATCTTGACTAAACCCGGGGTTTCTCCTGCGCACCGGGCGGATGATGGAGCAAGATCGTCTTCCAGGCGGGTAGCGCTCGCTTACAAGTGAGCGACGATCGCAACGCCCTCATCCGCGGGTAGACAACACGGTGGAGGGGGCCGGCCCCATCAACCTGGGCACTGTCGGCCTCCGCCTGTCGGCCCCCCGCGACGACCATGCACGCGTGGTGCCGCCGTACGTCGAACGCCGTGAGGACGGAGGTAGGCCGTGGCCATCGAATGGAACGCCTCGCGTGGAGCCACGCTGGGTGTCGAGTGGGAGGTGCAGCTCGTGGACTCCCTCGACAAGACCCTGCGCCAGGACGCGCGCGAGCTGCTGGCCGCGCTGCCCGGAAGTGATGAGTCCGGTGAGCACCCCAAGCTGCGACACGAGCTGATGGAGTCCACCGTCGAGATCGTCACCGGGATCAGCGACACCGTCACGCAGTCGCTCGCCGACCTTCAGGGCTCCATCGACCAGCTCAGCGCGCTGGCCGCCACCCGCGGCATCGGCGTGACCTGTCTCGGCAGCCACCCGATCAGCGACTGGCGGGACGCCAAGATGGCGCCCATCCAGCGGTACGTGGAGCTGATCGAGGAGTTCCAGTGGCTCGCCCGGCGCATCCAGACGTTCGGCGTGCACGTCCACGTCGGCATCCGCGAGCGGGACAAGGCCATCCCCATCGTCAACGCGCTCGCCACGTACCTCCCGCATTTCCTCGCGCTGACCAGCTCGTCCCCGTACTGGAACGGGGAGGACACCGGGCTGGCGTCCAGCCGCGCGATCGTCTTCGGCGCCCTGCCGACCGCCGGGCCGCCGCACCTGCTCAGCGACTGGGCGGAGTTCGAGGAGTACATGGCCACGCTGCTGCGGGCCGGCACGATCCGCAGCATCAAGGAGGTGTGGTGGGACATCCGGCCGCACCCCGACTTCGGCACCGTCGAGGTCCGCATGTTCGACGGCATCCCGACGCTCCGCGAGGTGGGCATGGTGGTCGCGCTGTGCCAGTGCCTGGTCGAGCGGTTCGACGGGCAGCTCGACCGCGGATACACCCTGCCGAGCCCACCCTCGTGGGTCGTGCGTGACAACAAGTGGCGGGCCACCCGGTACGGGCTGGACGCCGACATCGTCACCGACGAGCACGGCAGCACCGTGCCGCTGCGTGATGAGATCTGGGAGCTGCACCGCGAGCTGATGCCCGTCGCCGAGCGGCTGGGCTGCGCGGAGGAGCTGAACGTCCTGAGCGAGGTGCTGGAGTCCGGCGCCTCGTACGAACGGCAACGCGCGATCGTGGCCGCGGGGGGCTCGCTGGCCGACGTCGTCGAAGCCGCTGTCACCGAGTTCTCGGAGAACCGGTTCGTTCATCCGAAGGAGGTCGCACATGCGGGGGCATGACCTCCGGGCGCAGTTGGATGTCTTTCTCGCCGAGCATGAGGCCGAGATGGTCGCCTTCCGGCGGGACATCCACGCGAACCCGGAGCTGGCCTACGCCGAGTACCGCACCACTCGGCAGGTCGCCGACCGGCTCACCCGCGCGGGGCTTCGGCCGCAGCCGCTGCCCAAGGGCACCGGTCTGCTCGTCGACGTGGGCCCGGACGACGGTCCGACCGTCGCGCTGCGGGCCGACATCGACGCGCTTCCGCTGGCCGACGAGAAGGACGTCGCGTACCGGTCAACCGTGCCCGGCGCGTGCCACGCGTGCGGCCACGACGTGCACACCACCGTGCTGACCGGCGCCGGGATCTTCCTCGCCCAGCAGGCCGCGGCCGGGGTGCTGCCCGGCCGGGTCCGGCTCATCTTCCAGCCGGCCGAGGAGCTGCCCGGCGGCGCCCTCGACGTGCTGTCCGCCGGCGGGCTGAACGGCGTGGACCGGGTGTTCGCGCTGCACTGCGACCCGGCCATCGAGGTCGGGCACGTGGGCCTGCGGACCGGCGCCATCACGTCCGCGTGCGACAAGGTCACCGTACGGCTGACCGGGCCCGGCGGGCACACCGCCCGGCCGCACCTGACCGCCGACCTCGTGTACGCGCTCGGCAAGATCATCACCGAGCTGCCGGCCGCGCTGTCCCGGCGCGTCGACCCGCGGTCCAGCCTGAGCCTGGTGTGGGGCCGGGTCAGCGCGGGGTCCGCGCCGAACGCGATCCCCGACGGCGGCATCGCCGAGGGCACCGTGCGCTGCCTGGACGACGAGGCCTGGCACCTGGCGCCGGACCTGCTGAAGTCGCTGCTCGACTCGGTCGCCGAGGCGTACGGCGTGGAGGCCGAGCTGGACTACCGGCGCAACGTGCCGCCGACGGTCAACGAGGAGACCAGCGTCCAGATGTTCCGCGACGCCGTCTCCCAGGTCCTCGGCGCGGCCGCGGAGGCGCCCACGCCGCAGAGCCTGGGCGGCGAGGACTTCGCGTGGCTGCTCGAGTCGATCCCCGGCGCGATGGCCCGCCTCGGCACCCGCGTGCCCGGCGCCGGCACCCCGATGGACCTGCACCGCGGCAGCTTCGACGTGGACGAGCGCGCCATCGGCGTCGGCATCCGCGTCCTGGCCGGCACCGCGATCACCGCCCTGTGGGAGGGCGCCCGTACGACGGCCGACGGCGTGGGACTGCCCCCGGCGGAGACCATCGACTACGTTTGACCCTCGTCACGTACGGTAGCGACGCTAACAGCACAGTGACTCAGCGGTGATCTGTGAGTGGCCGGACCGTGTCCGCCTCTGCTTAGGCTCGCCTTGTCCGGCCATCCCTGTGGCCGGTCGTTGATATCGGGGGTCCGGAAGGAGTGACCTTTGCGCCGGGTTCGGATGACAAAGCTGGCCGCCGTCGCGGTGGCGGGCGCGCTCGTGACGGTGGGCGCCGCCGGTTGCGGCGGTAACAGCACCGGTGGTGCCGAGGGGAACGGCAAGAAGGTCGGGCTGGCGTACGACATCGGCGGCCGCGGCGACAAGTCGTTCAACGACGCCGCGTACGCGGGCCTGCAGAAGGCCAAGTCCCAGCTCGGGATCTCGTTCAAGGACCTTGAGGCCAAGGACGGCGAGAGCGACACGGACAAGGTGCAGCGCCTGGAGCTGCTCGCCAAGTCCGGGTACGATCCGGTGATCGGCGTGGGCTTCGCGTACTCCAAGGCCATCGGCCAGGTGGCGAAGAAGTACCCGAAGGTGCACTTCGGCATCGTGGACGACGCCACGAACAAGGAGTCCAACCTCACCAACCTCGTGTTCACCGAGAACGAGTCCTCGTACCTGGTGGGCGCGGCCGCCGCGCTGAAGACCAAGACCGACACGATCGGCTTCGTCGGCGGCGTCAACACGCCGCTGATCCAGAAGTTCCAGGCCGGCTACGAAGCGGGCGCGAAGAAGATCAACCCGAAGATCAAGATCCGGGTCGGGTACATCTCGCAGCCGCCGGACAACTCCGGCTTCAAGGACCCCGCCAAGGGCAAGACGATGGCGCAGGGCATGATCGACGGCGGCGCGGACGTGGTGTACGGCGCGGCGGGCCTGTCGAACAACGGCGTGATCGCGGCCAGCGCGCAGAACAAGAAGTGGGCGATCGGCGTCGACTCCGACCAGTACCAGACGGCGCCCGCGGACCAGAAGCAGTACATCATGACGTCCGCGCTGAAGAAGGTGGACACCGCGGTGTTCAACTTCATCCAGCAGGTGCAGAAGGGCACCGCCAAGGGCGGCACCGAGACCTTCGACCTCAAGAGCGACGGCGTCGGGTACGCGACGTCCAACCCCGCGGCGATCAAGGATCTGCAACCGAAGATCGACGCGCTGAAGAAGCAGATCATCGACGGCAAGATCACGGTACCGACGAAGCCCTGATCAGGGCCGAGGTGGGTACGGACGCGGCCGGTGACCGCCTGCGGGTGGTGCCGGTCGCGTCGGGGTGTCCGGACCCGTGAGGAGCTCTCATGTCCACCACCGAACCGGCGACCGAGGCGAGACCCGCCGTACGTCTCGCCGGGATCACCAAGCGGTTCCCCGGGGTCGTCGCCAACAGCGACATCAACATCACCGTTGAGCCGGGCACCGTGCACGCCATCGTCGGGGAGAACGGCGCCGGCAAGTCCACGCTGATGAAGATCCTCTACGGCATGATCCGGCCGGACGAGGGCAGCATCGAGCTCGACGGCACCCCCGCCGACCTGCACTCCCCGGCCGACGCGATCGCCCGCGGCATCGGCATGGTGCACCAGCACTTCATGCTGGCCGACAACCTGACCGTCACGGAGAACGTGGTCCTCGGCGCGGAGAAGCTGCACGGCATCGGCGCCGCCGCGCGCGCCCGCATCACCGAGATCTCCGACGCGTACGGGCTCGGCATCGACCCGCGGCGGCTCACCGAGGAGCTGGGGGTCGGCGACCGGCAGCGCGTGGAGATCCTCAAGGTGCTGTACCGGGGCGCGAAGGTGCTGATCCTGGACGAGCCGACCGCCGTGCTGGTGCCGCAGGAGGTCGACGAGCTGTTCGGCAACCTGCGCGACCTCAAGCGCGAGGGCCTCACCGTCATCTTCATCTCGCACAAGCTGGACGAGGTGCTGGCCGTCGCCGACGCGATCACGGTGATCCGGCGCGGAGAGACGGTGGCGTCGGTCGACCCGAAGGACGTCACGGCGCGGGACCTGGCCACGCTGATGGTGGGCGGCGAGCTGCCCGTACCGGAGCTGCGCGAGTCCACCGTGACCGACCGGCCGATGCTCGCCGTGGACGGTCTGACCGTCACCACGCCGGACGGGCGTGCGGTGGTGCACGACGTGTCGTTCACCATCCGGTCCGGGGAGATCCTCGGGATCGCCGGCGTGGAGGGCAACGGGCAGGCCGAGCTGGTCGAGGCGATCATGGGCATGCGCCCGTCCACCGGCCGGCTCACGCTGAACGGCGCCGACGACATCTCGAACTGGAGTACCCGGCGGCGCCGCGAGGCCGGGATCGGCTACATCCCCGAGGACCGGCACCGCCAGGGGCTGCTGCTCGAGGCGCCGCTGTGGGAGAACCGCGTCCTCGGCCACCAGACGCGGCCGCCGAACGCGAAGGGCCCGTTCATCGACCGGGCCGGCGCCCGCGCCGACACGCAGCGGATCATCCAGGAGTACGACGTACGTACGCCCGGCATCGACGTCCTCGCCGACTCGCTGTCCGGCGGGAACCAGCAGAAGCTGATCGTCGGCCGGGAGATGAGCGGCGAGCCACGGGTGCTGATCGCCGCGCACCCGACCCGCGGCGTCGACGTCGGCGCGCAGGCGGCGATCTGGGACCACCTGCGGGCGGCCCGCGCCGGCGGCCTGGCCGTCCTCCTGATCTCCGCCGACCTCGACGAGCTGATCGGCATGTCGGACACCCTGCGGGTGATCCTCCGCGGCCGCCTGGTCGCCGACGTCGACCCGGCCACCGTCACCCCCGAACAACTCGGCTCCGCGATGACCGGCGCCGACGACGGCCCGCCCGGCGGGGACGCGGACGCGGCTTCGCCCGAGGAGGACGTGTGAATTGGTTGCGTAACTCGCCCTTGGCCTTGACGATCTGGGCGGCGGTCATCGCGCTGGCGTTCGCCGCGGTGATCACCTCGCTCGTGCTGGCCGCCACCGGGGTCGATCCGTTCTTCGCGTTCTCCCAGATGGGCTCGTTCGGCGCGGAGCCGGACAGCGTGGCGAACATGCTGGACCGGGGGACGACGTACTACCTGTCCGCCCTGGCGGTGGCCATCGGCTTCCGGATGAACCTGTTCAACATCGGCGTGGACGGCCAGTACCAGCTCTCCGCGCTGATGGCCGCCGCCTTCGGCGGCGCGGTGATCCTCCCGCCCGGGCTCGCGCAGATCGCCATCATCATCGTCGGCATGCTCACCGGCGCGGCGTGGGCGGCGATCCCGGCCATCCTGAAGGCGACCCGCGGCGTCAGCGAGGTCATCGCCACGATCATGCTGAACTCGATCGCCACCGGCGTCATCGCGTTCTTCCTCACGCCCGGCCGCTTCGGCTACCGCGTCGAGGGCAGCAACAACATCGGCACGAAGCCGATCCCGGCGTCCGGCCAGGTACCCGGCATCCCGTTCCCCGGCTCGGAGACCAAGGTGTTCGGGCTGATCATCCTGGCCGTCCTGGTCGGCGTGGCGTACGCCCTGGTGCTGCGGCGCACCCGGTACGGCTTCGACCTGCGCGCCACCGGCCTGTCGCAGTCCGCGGCGCTGGCCAGCGGCGTGCACCCCAAGCGGATGGTGGTCGGCGCGATGGTGGCGTCGGGCGCGGTGGCCGGCCTGGTCGGCATGCCGCAGCTGCTCGGCGAGTCCCACCAGTACTCCCTGGACTTCCCGGCCGGCATCGGCTTCACCGGCATCGCGATCGCCCTCCTCGGCCGTAACTCCGCGGTCGGCATGGCGTTCGCCGCGCTGCTGTGGGCGTTCCTCGACCAGTCCGCGCAGATCCTGGACCTCAACGAGATCCCGAAGGAAGTCGTGGCGATCACCCAGGCGACCGTCGTGCTGTCGGTGGTCGTGGTGTACGAGGTGGTGCACCGGCTCGGCCTGAAATACCAGCAACAGGCCGTGGGCGCCGTGCTGGGCGAGGAGGCGGTCCGATGACGATGACGCCGACGACCGACCGGCCGGCCGCGCACGCCGTGCCGCCGGAGCCGCCCGCCTCGGGCTGGCGCCGCTACCGCTGGGTGATCGGCGCGGTGGCCGGGTTCGTGGCGGTCTCGGTGGTCCGGGTGGTCACCGGGCAGACCGACCTCACGTCCGGCGGCACGATGGCCGCCGCGCTGGCCCTGGCCGTCCCGATCGGCATGGCCGCGCTCGGCGGCATGTGGTCCGAGCGCGCGGGCGTGATCAACATCGGCCTCGAAGGCATGATGATCCTCGGCACGTGGTTCGGCGCGGCCGGGGCGTACTTCACCGGGAACGTGTGGATCGGCCTGCTCACCGGCATCGTGGGCGGCGCGCTCGGCGGGCTGCTGCACGCGCTGGCGTGCGTGACGTTCGGCGTCGACCACATCGTGTCCGGCGTGGCCATCAACATCCTGGCGGCCGGCCTGGCCAAGTACCTGTCGGTGATGTTCTTCGCCGACCAGCCGGGCGGCGGCGGCACGCAGTCACCGGAGCTGCCGGACTTCCCGTCGATCACGATCCCCGGGCTGAGTCCCGCGCTGGCCTCGGTCGAGGACCGCGGCTGGCCGGTGGTCTCCGACCTCGCCGGCGTGCTGCACGGCTTCACCACCAGCGTGAGCGTCCTGACGGTGCTGGCCATCGCGCTGGTCGTCGGCTCGTACTTCGTGCTGTGGCGCAGCCCGATGGGCCTGCGGCTGCGGTCCTGCGGGGAGAACCCGATCGCCGCGGAGTCGCTGGGCGTGTCGGTGTACCGGATGAAGTACCTGGCGGTCACCGCGTCCGGCGCGTTCGCCGGCATGGGCGGCGTGTTCCTGGCCATGGTCGCCTCGTCGAACTACCAGGAGAGCCAGACCGGCGGCCGCGGGTACATCGGCCTGGCCGCGATGATCTTCGGCAACTGGCGCCCCGGCGGCCTGGCCCTCGGCGCCGGCCTGTTCGGCTACACCGACGCCCTGCAGCTGCGCGGCGCGTCCGAGGCCGTGCACGCGCTGCTGCTGCTCGTCGCGATCGGGATGGTCGCGCTGGCCGCGCTCAACCTGTACCGCCGCAAGTGGATCACCGCCGGCGTGTCCGTGGTCATCGGCGCGCTGCTGCTGTGGTGGTTCCTGGCGACCGACGAGGTACCGCGCCAGCTCGTCACGTACTCACCGCACCTCACGACCCTGCTCGTCCTGGCCCTGGCCTCGCAACGCCTGCGCATGCCGGCCGCGGACGGGATGCGGTACCGGAAGGGGATGGGCTAGGGCGTCACCTCGGCCACGCACTTCGCGATCCGCCGCTGCCGGGTGGCGTCGGCCTTGGCGCCGGTCACCGACTCCACGTACTGGCGGCGGTTGGTGTAGGACAGCTGGTCGAAGGCCTCCCGGGCGCCCGGTACGGCGGCCAGTGCCGACGCCAGGTCGTCCGGGACCTCGACCGTACGGGGCGCGGTGTCGAGCTCGACGCCGACGTCAAGCTCGTCGCCCGCGGTGACGCCGGAGGCGGTGCGGACCGCGGCGCTGACCGGGATCCAGTAGCGGCCGCCCATCGGGGCGATGGTGGTCCGGTACGTGTAGCCGTTGAGCGTGACCTGCACGGCGGGCCGCTTCCCGGCGCCCAGCTCGGTGAGGACCTCGGGCGGCACCTCCAGGCCGGTGGCGGTCTTCCCGTTCAGTACGAGCGTGCTGTGGAACTTCATGTCAGGGTCCTTCCCGATTGCAACGTACGGATGGCCAGCACCAGCAGCCAGGCCCAGCCGATGACCACGGCGTCCCACAGGCCGAGCACGCCGGACGGGCTGGTCGCGTTGGACGCGCCCGCGCCGAAGCCGATGAGGAACAGCACGCCGCTGAGCCGGGAGTAGACGGCCCAGCCGCGGCCGCCGGGTGCCGCGGACCCGCGCGCCAGCACGAAGCAGGCCGCGACCAGGCAGAGGAAGCCGATGCCGGCGGACACCAGGTGCAGCAGGCCGTGCCAGCTGACCGTGGTGGGGGTTCCCGTCGGGGTGCCCGGCGGGAACCCGTTGGCCGGGTCGGCGCGGAAGATGCCGCCGCCGAACACCCCGAGGCCGTACACGCCGACCAGCAGCGCGCCCCACGCGCCGCGGCGGCCGGCGCCCGCGGCGCGGCGCAGGCCGAACGCGCAGGCGATGCTCAGCGCGCCGGTGACCAGGAAGTTGGCGGTCTGGATCCAGCCCAGGCCGCCGTTGGCGAGCACGCTGACGTCATCGCGCAGCAGGTCGAAACCCTGCCGGGTCAGGCTCTGGACCAGCGCGGTGAGGACGTACAGCGGCCCGGCGACCACGCCGCACACTAAGAGGGCGCGGGTACGGGCGTCGGTTTCAGGAGGCGCGTTCATGGTGGGTTCCCTTTCGGCGGCCGGTGTTCAGGTGCTGGCCAGCACGGTACGCTGCTCAGTACTGGACAGTCTAGTTCTCATAGAAGGTGGCGCATGACGGAACCCGCGGGGCGATCGGCCCGGAAGCACCAGGCGATCATGGACGCGGCCACCGAGCTGTTCCTGCGCGAGGGCTACCAGCGCGCCAGCATGGACGAGGTCGCGAAGCGGGCCGCGGTTTCCAAGCAGACCGTGTACAAGCACTTCGCCGACAAGCAGCGGCTGTTCACCGAGATCGTGCTGCACACGCTGGAGCTGGCGAGCGGGCCGGTGCTCGACGAGGTCGCCGCGCTGCCGGACACTCGCGACCTGCCCGGGGACCTGCGCGAGCTGGCCCGCCGGTACCTCGCGACCGTGATGCGCCCGCAGGTGCTCGCGCTGCGCCGCATGATCATCGGTGAGGCGGTCCGGCAGCCCGAGCTGGCCCACGCGTACTACGAGGGGGCGCCGGAGTCCACCCTCGCGACGCTGGCCGACTGCTTCGCCCGGCTCGCCGACCGCGGCCTGCTGCGGGTGCCCGATCCCGCGGTCGCCGCCGAGCAGTTCGCCTACCTCGTCCTCGGCAAGCCGCTGGACAAGTCGCTGTTCTACGCCGACGACGAGCTGTTCACCCGGGCGGAGCTGCACGCGCACGCCGACGCCGCGGTGAACGCCTTCCTGGCCGCGTACGGCGCTGCCTAAGATCGGGCGCATGGACGTCGACTGGGACGCGCTGCGGCGGGTCGCGACCGAGGTGATGGGCCGGGCGTACGCGCCGTACTCGAACTTTCCGGTGGGCGCCGCCGGGCTGGTCGACGACGGGCGGATCGTGTCCGGGTGCAACGTGGAGAACGCGTCGTTCCCGGTGGGGCTGTGCGCGGAGTGCGGGCTGGTGTCGATGCTGCACGCGAGCGGCGGTGGGCGGCTGGTGGCCGTCGCCGTGGTGGGCCGGGACGGCGGCGTGCTGATGCCGTGCGGCCGCTGCCGGCAGCTGCTGTGGGAGCACGGCGGGCCGGAGGCGCTGCTGGACACCCCGGAGGGCGTACTGCCGCTGCGCGACGTACTGCCGCAGGCCTTCGGGCCGGACGACCTGAGGTGAGGGGCATGGACGCGATCGAGGTCATCCGGGCCAAGCGGGACGGCGGGGAGCTGACCACCGAGCAGATCCGCTGGGTGGTGGACGCCTACACGGCGGGGCGGGTCGCCGAGGAGCAGATGTCCGCGCTGGCCATGGCGATCTTCCTGAACGGCATGTCGCGCCGCGAGGTGGCCGAGTGGACCGACGCGATGATCGCGTCCGGCGAGCGCATGGACGTCGCCGAGCTGGGCCGGCCGACCACCGACAAGCACTCGACCGGCGGCGTCGGCGACAAGATCACGCTTCCGCTGTCGCCCACGGTGGCCGCGTGCGGCGCGGTCGTGCCGCAGCTGTCCGGCCGCGGCCTCGGGCACACCGGCGGCACGCTGGACAAGCTGGAGTCGATCCGCGGCTGGCGGGCGAGCCTGACGCCGGACGAGATGCGCGACCAGCTGCGCGAGGTGGGCGCGGTGGTGTGCGCGGCGGGCGCCGGGCTGGCCCCGGCGGACCGCAAGCTGTACGTTCTGCGTGACGTCACCGCCACCGTCGAGGCGATCCCGCTCATCGCCAGCTCGATCATGAGCAAGAAGATCGCCGAGGGCACCGGCGCGCTGGTGCTGGACGTCAAGGTCGGCTCGGGCGCGTTCATGAAG
>Ga0164243_10005590_pt1 | contig 19177 bp, 18 predicted proteins | sample OricompcompostOP_FD_108781 | JGI IMG/M metagenome (GOLD analysis project Ga0164243, IMG submission 108781) | Organic Plus compost microbial communities from Emeryville, California, USA - Original compost - Organic plus compost (OP) | ecosystem: Engineered > Solid waste > Mixed feedstock >... | reverse complement strand
GCGCTGAACAGGCGGCGAGGTGCCCGTGCCGCGAGCGTTAGAGTACGAGGCGACCGGTTTGTTTTCAATGCGGCCGCGGGTCGCCCGCCCGTGCCCCACCGCTCCGGCGCACGCGGGGCGCACAGGCCGACTCGGGTTGACGAAGGGGCTGTTATGGCGAGGCAGGAGCGCGCCATCAGAACGCGGCAGGTGATTCTGGAGGCGGCCGGGGCGGTCTTCGACGAGCACGGGTACGCCGCCACGACCATCTCGATGGTCCTGGAACGCGCCGCGGTGACCAAGGGCGCCCTGTACTTCCACTTCCCCTCCAAGGAGTCGCTCGCGCAGGCCGTGCTGGACGAGCAGATCTCGTTCGGGACGGTGCCCTCGCAGCCCTGCAAGTTGCAGGAAGTCGTCGACATGACCTTCGTGTTCGCGCAGCGGCTGCGGCACAACGCGCTGCTCAAGGGGAGCGTGCGGCTCGCCGTGGACCAGAGCGCGCCGTCCTTCGTCGACCACTCCGGGGCGTTCCGGCAGTGGGCGGACCTGCTGGTCGTCGTCCTGGAACAGGCGCTGGCGCGCGGCGAGTTGCTGCCGACCGTGCGGCCGCGGCAGACGGTCGAGCTGCTGATCGGCTCGTTCGCCGGCATCCAGCTGATGTCCCGGGCGCTGACCGACCGGGAGGATCTGGCGGAGCGCGTCTCGCAGTTGTGGGGGCATCTGCTGCCGGGCATCGCGGTGCCGGGCCTGCTGACCGGTATCGACCGGGAGCCCGACCGCGGGCTGCGGGTGCTGGCCGCCCTCGGCACGACGGACCCGGCGGACCCGGCGGACCCGACGGCCGCCGGAGTGGGCCACGCCTGACACGGACGGTGATCGCTTCGGACCGGAGTGACGGTTTCCGAGCGAGGGGTCGGCGGCGGTGAGAAGGACGGCGGGCCGGCCGATGCCCCATCCGCATCGGCCGGCCCGCCCGCTGAGGGCGTCCCCTCGGGGGACGTCCGGCCGGCGTCGGCTCAGAAGGCCAGGCTCCAGCCGTTCAGCCGGCCCGTGTCCTGCGCGGCCGTGTCCCGGACCCGCAGTCTCCAGGTGCCGTCGGCGGTCTCGGTGGACGCGTTCACCGTGTAGGTGGCCTTGACGTCGTCTGCGGAGTCCGAGCCGCTCGAGGACTTCAGGCGGTACGTAGAACCGTCCGGGGCGACCAGGTCGACGACCAGGTCACCGCGGTAGGTGTGGGTGATGTCCACGCCGACCCGCAGGGCCGAGGGGGCGTTGCCGCCCCGGCCGGACACCGTGATCGGGGACTCGACCGCGGACCCGGCGTCCGGGATGGACAGCGCGGTGGTGCTGGTGAAGGTGGTGCCCCCCGTGGAGCCGCCGGAGCCGCTCACCGCCTGCACCGTCCTGGCCGCGTCCGCGAGACCGGCGCCGCAGCCGCCGGAGCAGGTGCCGGGCAGTGTCCGGACGTTGGCCTTGATCGCGGACTCGATCTGCGCCGGGGTCAGCGACGCGTTCGCCGACTTCATCAGGGCGGCGAGGCCCGCGATGTGCGGGGCGGCCATGCTGGTGCCCTGGTAGGAGGCGTAGTTCTCGGTGGACGCGCCCTTCGTGCCGGAGTTCAGCGTGGACAGGATGCCGTTCGCGGTCACCGAGTCGGTCTCGCCGCCGGGTGCGGCGACGTCGACGACCGAGCCGTAGTTGGAGTAGTAGGCGCGGTTGCCCTGCCGGTCGGTGGCGGCCACGCTGATGACGTTGGCGCAGGAGGCCGGTGAGTAGTCGGCGGCGTTCGCGTTGCTGTTGCCCGCGGCGACGACGACCGTGGTGCCGCGGCTCACGGCGGCGTTGATCGCGCTCTGCGTCGCGGTCGTGCAGGAACCGCCGCCGCCCAGGCTCATGTTGATGACCTCGGCGACGTTCGCGTTGGCCGGGACACCGGAGACGGTGCCGCCGGACGCCCAGGTGATGGCGTCGATGATGTCGGAGTCGTAGCCGCCGCACTTGCCGAGGACACGCAGCGGGGAGACCTTGGCGCCGTGCGCGACGCCCGCGACGCCCTTGCCGTTGCCGGTGACGGCGGCGATGGTCCCGGCGACGTGGGTGCCGTGCCAGGAGGAGCCGTACGCCGGGTCGCCGGACCGGCATTCGTTCGCGGCGGTCCAGTCGCCCGGGTCGGACGGGTCGCCGTCGCGGCCGTTGCCGTCGTCGGCGACGGCGGCGTCGGAGATGAAGTCGTAGCCGGCCACGATGTTCGCGGCGAGGTCGGAGTGGGCGACGTAGCCGGTGTCGATGACGGCCACGGTCACGCCGGTGCCGGTGGCGACGTCCCAGGCGCCCGGCACCCGCATGCCCGCGGTGGTCTCGAACAGGTCCCACTGCTTGGCGTACTCGGTGTCGTTCGGGGTGGCCTGCGGCGTGTTCAGCCGGTCCGGTACGACGTAGGCGACCTGGGGGTCGGCCCGGTACGCGGAGACGACGTCGGCGACGTCCTTCGTGGTGGCGTCGCCGCCGAGGCCGACGAGGGCGGCGCCGGAGCCGAGGCGGCGCTCGAAGTCGAGCTCCTCGCCCGCCCTGTCGCCCTTGGCGGCGGCGTCGGCCCGGGCAGCTTTGTCCGAGGTGGCTTCTGCGGCACCGGACTTGTAGCCGACGATCAGCCGCTCGGCCGGGGTGCCGGGCGCGGCCTCGGTCTGGGCCGTGGGGACGGCGGCGGAGGTGGTGCGGGGAGCGGGTTCCTGGGCGGCGGCGACGGTGGTGGCGGCCGTGAGGAGGGTCGCGGAGACCGCGGCGACGGATATCAGCTTCCGTCTGAGGGACGCGGAGGTGCGCAAGGGAGTGCCTTTCGTGGCCGGCCGTACTCCGGGCAGCGCGGAGCGGCGGTCGAATCGCTTCGGCGTCGAAGCGGCGGGGGGTACGCAGGAAGGCGTTCGTCGGGGGGGATACGCCTCAAAGGCGTGGGCGGGGGCGGTGCGACGTGCGGTGGGGGCGGTGCGACGTGCGAGCGCGGCGGCCGGCCTGGCGCGAGCTGGGCCCCTGCGGGGTGACCTATGGGCCAGCTGTGGTCGAACGATAGGCAAAGAGAAGGTCATCGGAATACAGGGGAAACCCTCGACCAGGCTGGAAACCCACCCTCGATGTCCGGTACCCGACCGGTAATGGCGGGCTTTGCCCCGGCTCGTCGCGCACTGAACGCGCCGGGCCCGATTCCCGTACTGCACAGGGACCGTTGCCGTCGGCCGAGGAGTCGTTCCGGATGTCCCGGATGCCCTGGATCAATTCGCACCGCGCCGCCCTGGCGGCGGCCGTCGCCGTGCCGTCGCTGCTCACGGTGTGGGCCGCGGGGCCCGCCCGGGCGCACGGGGCGCCGACGGATCCGGTGAGCCGGGTGTACGCCTGCTCCCCCGAGGGCGGTGCCGTCTCCCGGTCGGCGGCGTGCCGGGCGGCCGTCGCGGCCAACGGGGCGCCCTTCACGGCCTGGGACAACCTGCGGATCGCGAACGTGAACGGGCGGGACCGGCAGGTCGTGCCCGACGGCGGGCTGTGCAGCGGAGGGCTGCCCGCCTACCGGGGCCTCGACCTCGCGCGGTCCGACTGGCCGTCGACCCGGCTCACCCCCGGCGCCACCCTGACGATGCGGTACTCCTCGACGATCCCGCACACCGGCACGTTCCAGCTCTATCTCACCAAGGCGGGCTACGACCCGTCGAAGCCGCTGACCTGGTCGGATCTGCCGGACCGGCCGTTCGCCTCGGTCAAGGACCCGGCGCTGACGAACGGGGCGTACCGGATCACGGCGAAGCTGCCCTCCGACCGCTCGGGCCGCCATGTGCTGTACACGGTGTGGCGCAACACGAGTACGCCGGACACCTACTACTCGTGCTCGGACGTGGAGTTCCCGGCCGCCACGGCAGGCGGCACCGGCGGCGCGGGCGCGGCGGGGCCGGGGAGCGCCGCGAAGCGCACCCCGGACAGCGGCGCGAAGCCCACGGGGAAGGCATCCGCCTCCGCCTCGCCCACGGCGTCCGCCACCGAGGCCGCCGGGACCGCCGGCACCGCCGAGAAGGCCGCCTCCGGTGCCCCGCGCGCCGCCGAGGCCCCCGCCGGCACTCCGGTGGCGTCCACCGGCACGTCCGGTACGGGGGCCTCGGCGCCGCTGGTCGCGGGCGGCGCCGCCGGGGCGCTGCTGCTCACCGGGGGCGCCGCGCTGGCCCTGCGCCTGCGCCGGAGGTGAACCCCGGCGCGGATGGCACTAGTTGACGTACACCACGTCACCGTCGGCGTTCACGGGCGCGTACTTGGCGGTGAAGTAGCCGTTGGCGAAGCACAGGGACGAGCCGGAGACCTTGCTGAACTGCTGGCGGTCGAAGGTGATGGTGTGGTCGTCGTTGCTCGCCGTGCCCGTCAGCCCCGGCGCCTGGTAGACGCAGTTGACGCTGCCCAGCAGGGTGCGCAGCACGACGGTGGTGCGCACGGTGGAGCCCTCGGGCGGGGTGACGGTGACCGTGCCGTCCGAGGAGACGGTGGAGTCGTACGGCAGGTTGTTGACCGTGATGCTGTTGACGCCGAGGACGCCGATCACGTTGGTGGAGCAGCTGGCGGCGTCGAAGGTGTGCGCGGTGACGGACTCGGTGGCGGTGCCGGGCGCGGCCGGGTTGCCGGTCACGGCGGCGGTGAACTGGGACGAGGTGCAGGTCAGGCCGCTGGTGCCGGTGGCGCTCGAGTAGAAGGTCGCGTTGGTGCCGGCGGCCAGCGGGGCGGTGAGGACGTCACCGGCGGCGACGGCCGCCCCGTCGGGGGACCCGACGGTGAGCACGGCGCCGTCGGCCGCGTTGGCGGGGACGGCGAACGGGAGGGTGAGCGCGGCGACGGCGCCGGCGAGGGTCGTGAGGGTGCGGGTGCGCATGCGGCTGTACCTCGACTTTCGTAGGGGGAGCCCTGGACGGTTCAGGTCGCCCAGGGAGTCGGGGAGCCCTGTGGGGGGCCGTGGGGGTGTGCTGCGTGCGCCGCCGCCGGTCCCTGGCGCCTTCTCCGTACGTCAGGGACGGGCGGCGGCCCGGCACGGGTCGAGGGGGGAGCGACCGTGACGGTGCGCGGAAGACCTCGCGGAAGCGGGGTGTGGAGGATGCGTTCCGGGAGCGCGGGCAAGGGCCACGCGACGGGATCCGGCGCCACGGATCCAAGGGGAACCTGCGAGAGTTGTAGACCTGAGCGTCCGTCAACGTCAAGCGTTCGTACGGGAGTTGTTGCACCGGCGGATGGTTCGCGAGGTCATGGGCGGCACGCCGGGCACGCGCGGCACATCATCGACACCGTTTTTCCACAACCGCCTTGACCCTCAGGTGTAACCACCGGTAACTTCCGGCTTTGGCTACCGCGGAGTACGTGAAAGCCCTTGCATCCGCCGGGAGGTGCGAGGAGACGTACGGCCGCGGGCGCTGTCCGCGCCAGGACAACGTGCCGCTGATGCCCTACCCGTGTCCTTCGCACCTGGGAGCAGTCATGGCCTCGTCCTCCGACGTCACCTCGTCCTCCGGTGACACCCCCGAGCAGCCGGAAAGCGGTTCCGTACGCCGCGGGCGCGTCCGGGCCCGCCGGGCCGCCGTGATGGCGGTGCCGGCCACCCTGGTCGCCGCCGGTCTCGCGGTGCTCACCGCCGAGGGGGCGCTGGGTGTGCAGTTCGCCATCTCCGGCATGCCGTTCACGGTCACCGCGACGGAGCTGAACGGCACCGGCTTCGAGCAGTTCGGCGGTCTCGACGAGATGGCACCGGGCAGCCCCAACGAGGGCGACACCGGCGGCCAGGTCCTCATCGTCACCTCCGCCATCAAGAACGCCACCCTCACCAAGCTGTGCCAGAGCGTCGACCTCGGCGGCACGAACCTGCTCATCACCGCGGGCAGCGGTGCCGAGAAGGTGACCGCCAGCGATCTGACCACCGACTCCACCGAGCTGTCCGGCGACGCCGCCTTCAACAACATCGAGATCGGCAACGACGCGAGCACCCTGACGAAGGCCAATGTGAAGGGCCCGATCGGCGTCTTCAGCCAGCAGGCCGACACCGTGCGGATCGCGAACCTGCGGCAGACCAACTACGCCACCACGGCGGGCGTGTTCAAGCTGCCCGGGCTGAAGCTGCGGTTCAGCGGCTCGGGGTGCTGATGGCGGAGCGTGCGGGCGCGCGGGCCGCCTTCCGCCGGTGGCGGTACCGCCGCCCCTTCTGGGGCGGGCTGCTGCTGGCGCTGGGCGGCGGCTGGATCCTGCTCACCATGAAGGCCTCGCTGAAGGTCGTCCTGCACATCGGCATGCAGGGCCTGGCCGGGTACCTGCTGCCCGTGCTGATGGTGCTGCTGGGTCTGCTGACCCTGTTCAACCCGGCACAGCGGCTCTTCTACTCGATCACCGGTGTCCTGGTCTCGCTGGGGACCTGGATCACCTCCAACCTCGGCGGGTTCATGGTCGGGCTGCTCCTCGGGGTGACCGGGAGCTGCCTGGCGTTCGGCTGGCTGCCGGACCAGGAGCCGCGCAGGAGCCGGCGGGAGCGCCGGCGCGCCGCCGCGGAGGCGGGCTGAGCACACGCGGGCACGCCCGGGAGGCCGCGGGTCCGGGCGGGCCCGCGCGGGCGGTTCATCACGATGTGGCGGCGGCGGCTCACCCTTGGTGGTGACGCACTTGACTACCGGTGGCCGCACGCGATTGGCTCCGCCCGAGCGGGAGTTCAGCGGGCCGGCGGACCCCAGCCGTGCGACGCCGGCCGTGCTCCCGTTCGTTCCTCCTGCTCGGCCGCACAGCGAGGTGCCGCACCACCATGAACACCCCACGCCCGTCGTCCGCCTCCCGTCGGGTCGCGATATGGACGGCCACCGTCTGCCTGGTACTCGCCGGCTGCTCCGGCGCAGGGACCGGCGACGAGGAGGGCACGGACGCGGCGGGCGGCCCCTCCGGGCCGAGGATCGCCCTCATCACCCACGGCGGGGAGGGCGACGCCTTCTGGGACCTGGTGCGCAAGGGCGCCGAGGCCGCCGCCGCGAAGGACGGTGTCGCGCTGACGTACGCCAGTGACGCCGACCCGGCCGGCCAGGCCGCCCTGATGCGGGACGTGGTCCGGCAGCGGGTCGACGGCATCGCGGTGACCCTGGCGAAGCCGGGGGCGATGGCTCGCGCCGTCGCCGAGGCACAGGCGGCGGGCATCCCGGTGGTCGGCCTCAACTCCGGTATCGACACCTGGCGTTCCGCGGGCCTGCTCGGCTTCTTCGGCCAGGACGAGAGCGTCGCGGGCCGGGCCGTCGGCGACAGGCTGGACGACCTGGGGGCCCGCCACGCCCTGTGCGTCGTCCACGAGCGCGGCAACGTGTCCCTGGAGGCGCGCTGCGCGGGCGTGAAGAAGGCGTTCGACGGGGAGAGCGAGAACCTGTACGTCGACGGCACCGACCTGGACGCCGTCACCACCGCCGTCACGGCCCGGCTCGGGCAGGACCCCACCATCGACGAAGTCGTCGCCAACGGGGCCCAGTTCGCGCTGGCCGCGGTGCGCTCGGCGCGGGACGCCCGCAGCAGGGCACGAGTGGTGACCTTCGACCTCAGCAAGGACCTCGTCCCGGCGGTCCAGTCCGGCGACGTACGGTTCGCCGTGGACCAGCAGCCCTATCTCCAGGGCTATCTCGCCGTCGACGCGCTGTGGCTGTACCGGACCAACGGCAACACCCTCGGCGGCGGGGAGAAACCGGTGCTCACCGGTCCGGCCTTCGTCACCAGGAAGAACGTGGCCGCGGTCGCCCGGTTCGCCGGCGCCGGGACCCGCTGAACCGGACACTTCGCGCGGTGGTGCCAAAGTTTCGTCACGCGTGACACGGACGGTCACATGTGCGGATAGCATCCTGCGCACCCCCCGCGCCGTACCGGCCGCGCCGTCACCCCCGGCGCCGGTCCCCGTACGACCCACCCCCGCGCTGCCCGCCTCCGCCCTCCGCTGAACGCCCAAGGACGACGATGTCTCCACGGACAGGTCCCCGGCGCCGCCTCGGCTCCATCCGCCTCTCCCTGCTCCTGCTGGCCCTGGTGCCCGGCGTGACGCTCGCCGCCGTGTGGAGCGTGACGACGGTCCAGATGTTCTCCGAGGGGCTGCGGCTGCGGGCGCAGACCCAGCTGAGCGAGTCCACCGGGGCCATGGGAACCGAGGCCACCCTCGCCCTGCAACGCGAGCGCAGCTACTCGGCGGTGTGGCTGGCCTCGCGGCAGAAGGCGGCCCGTGACGCCCTGGAGGACCAGCGCGTCCGTACGGACGAGGCCGTCGCCGAACTCCTCGACCGCTCGGACGACATCAAGCGGGCGCCCGAACGGATCAAGGCCCGGTTGTACTCGGTCGTCGGGTCCGCGGGCAGCCTGGAGTACTACCGCGGCCAGGTGGACCACCCCACCGACATCACCCCCGCGCAGGCGCTGGGCCAGTACACGTCGATCATCGACGACCAGATCCACGTCTTCCGGGAGCTGTCCCAGGTCGACGACGGCGATCTGACCTCACAGGCCGCGCCGCTCGTCTCGCTGGAACACGCGGCGGAGCTGATGTCCCAGGAGGACGCGCTGCTGACCCTGGCCGGTCCCCGGGGGCGGATGGACGCCGCGACGTGGACGGAGTTCGGGAAACTCGTCGGCACCCGGCGCTGGATCGTCGGCGACCAGATCCTCCCGTCGCTGACCGGTGACGCGAAGGCGCGGACCGAGCGGATCCTGGGCGGCCCGCACTGGCGCGCCCTGGAGGCCATCGAGGACCGGGTGCTCGCGGCCCGCCCCACCGGGGACGGCGGCGAGGTCGCGATCCCGGACGTGCGCGAGGAGTGGCGGGCCGCGCTGCTCCAGGTGTCCGACGCGTACACGGACCTCATCCGCGGGCAGACGTCCGCCCTGCTGGACCGCAGCGCGGAGGACGCGCGCGGGCTGCTGCTCACCGCCGCGCTGCTGAGCGCGGGCGGTCTGGTGGCCGTGCTGCTGTGCCTCGCCGTGTCGTGGCGGATCACCCGCTCGCTGTCCCGGCGGCTGCGCGGTCTGCGCGAGGCCACCCTCGCGCTCGCCGAGGAGCGGCTGCCCGACGTGGTGGCCCGGCTGGAGCGGGGCGAGAAGGTCGACGTGGAGCTGGCGACGCCGCCGCTGGACTACGGCCGTGACGAACTGGGCGAGGTGGCGCAGGCGTTCAACACCGCGCAGCGCACCGCCGTGCACACCGCCGTCGAACTGGCCGACACCCGGCGGGGGTTCCAGAAAGTCATCCTGGGCATCGCCCGGCAGAGCCAGAATCTGGTCAATCTCCAGCTGACCGAACTGGACGCGCTGGAGCGCGTGCACGAGGACCCCGACGTGCTCAAGGGGCTGTACGCCCTGGACTCCACGGCCAGCCAGCTGCGCCGCTACCAGGAGAACCTGGTGATCATCAGCGGCGAGCGGCCCGGCCGCAGCTGGAGCGAGCCGGTCGCCCTGATCGACATCCTGCGCAGCGCGGTCGGTGAGGTCGCCGAGTACCGGCGGGTCCAGGTGCACACCGAGGAGGAGGTGCACATCGCGCCGCCCGCGGTCGCCGACCTCATCCATCTGCTGGCCGAGCTGATCGAGAACGCGACGCTGTACTCGCCGGCGCCCGCGCCGGTCGCGGTGCGGGCCGCCATGGTCGCCAAGGGGCTGGCCGTGGAGGTCGAGGACCGTGGGCTGGGGCTGTCCGAGGAGGACTACACCGCGTTCAACGACCAGTTGGCCGAGGCGCCGAAGTTCGACGTGGTGGCGCTCGCCGACGATCTGCGGCTCGGCATGTTCGTGATCGCGCGGCTCGCCCGGCGGCACGGGATCACCGTCACCCTGCGTCCCTCGCCGTACGGCGGCACCACGGCGATCGTGCTCGTCCCGCACGAGGTCGTGGTGACGGACGTGCCGGACGGGGACCCCGAGAAGGACGAGGAGCCCGGCGAGGAGGACCTCGACGCGCTGACGTCCGACGCGCAGACCTCGGACACGCAGGCCCCCGTCGCGGACGACCCCGCCCGGGACGGGCGACCGGAGGTGCCCGCCGCCCGCCGCCCGGACCCGGAGGAGGAGCTGACGCCCCTGCCGCGCCGGGTGCGGCGGGCCGCTCCCGCCCCGGGGCCGCGCGACGACGCCCCGCCCGCCGGCGAGGACGGCCGCGGGGACGACGACTTCACGGCCGAGCGGGCCGCCTCCTCCCTCGGCGGTTTCCAGCGCGGCACGCTCCGGGCCCGGGCCGAGGACGGCTGCGAACCCGCCCCGGACGTCCCCACCGACCCGCCGGACCGCGACCCCGCCCCGTCCGGCGCCCGTACTTCCCCCACGTCCCCCACGCCCGCCAGCCCGTCCGACCGCTCATGAAGGACTCCGCCATGACACGCCCCTCCCCCGCCACCGACACCCAGCTCGACCAGTTGCTCACCGGACTCGTCGAGCGGGTCGCCGGCGTCAACCACGCCGTCGTGCTCTCCGAGGACGGGCTGGTGGTGAGCAAGTCGACGGGCTTCCTGCGCGACGACGCCGAGCGGCTGGCGGCGACCGCGTCCGGCCTGATGAGCCTGAGCAAGGGCGTCAGCATGGACTTCCGGGGCGGTCCGGTGCGCCAGGCGCTCATCGAGATGGCCCAGAGCTATCTCATCCTGACCACGGCGGGACCGGGCGCCCACCTGGTCGTCCTGACCAACCAGGGCGCCGACGTCGGTGTGGTGGCGTACCAGATGAACATGCTCGTGAAGAAGATCGGTGAGCACCTGTCGGCGGCACCGCGGGCCCACGTCGGCCCGGGTGCGTGAGGTGGGCCCAGACCATACGGCGGGCCGGCTGGTACGTCCCTTCACCCTCACGGGCGGCCGGACCCGGCCCAGCCGTGGCGACTTCACCCTGATCACGCGGGTGACGGCGGTCGATCCGCCGCCGGAGCGGGCGCCGCGCCCGCAGCCCGAGCAGCTGCGCATCCTGCGGCGCTGCGCCCGCCCGGTCGCCGTCGCGGAGCTCGCGGCCCGCCTCGACCTGCCGGTGAGCGTCGTCGCGATCATGCTGTGCGACCTGCTGGAGGCCGGTCTGATCACCGTGCACCGTCCGCGCCCGGTGACACCCGGCACGGCCGAACCGGGGCTGCTCCGGAAGGTGCGGGACGGCCTCGACCGGCTCTGAGGCGCGGGACGGCCCCGGCACACGGACGCGCCGGTGCGGGCTCTCGCCCGTCACCGGCGCGCCGGGAGCGTCGTCAGGCCAGTCCGGCCGACTTCAGCCAGGCCTTGGCCACGTCGAGCGGGTCCTTGTTCTCCAGCTGCACCTGGGAGTCCAGGTCGAGGAGCGTCTTGGTGTCCAGCTTGGCGGAGACGGCGTTGAGCGCCGCGACGCCCTCCTCGGACAGGCCGCTCTTGTATACGAGCGGGGTCACGTTGGCGAAACCGAAGAGGTTCTTCGGGTCCTTGAGGACGACGAAGCCCTCCTTGGTGATGGTGGGGTCCGTGGTGAAGATGTCCGCGGCCTGCACGGTGTTCTTCGTCAGGGCGGCCTGGGTCAGCGGGCCGCCCGCGTCCAGCGCCTTGAAGGACTTGAACTTCAGGCCGTACTCGGCCTCCAGGCCCTTCAGGCCCTGGTGGCGGGTCTGGAACTCGGGCGAGCCGCCGATCAGCAGCTCGGGCGCCGCGTCCTTGAGGTCCGCGAGGGTGGAGTCGGCGGTCAGGTCGTACTTCTTCGCCGTCTCGGCGTTGACGCTGACGGAGTCCTTGTCCTCGGCCGGGGAGGACTCCAGCAGGGTGAGCTTCGGGTCCAGCTTGCTCTTGACCGCGCTGTTGACGGCCTCGGCGGACTCCTGGGGCGCCTTCGGGTCCAGGTAGGCGAGCAGCGAGCCGTTGTACTCCGGCAGGACCGTGACGGAACCGTTCTTGAGCAGGCCGTACGTGGTCTCGCGGCTGCCGATGTTGGGCTTGTAACTGACCTTGATGCCCTTGGCCTTGAGGGCCTCGCCGTAGATGTCGGCGATCAGGACGCTCTCGGCGAAGTTGTTCGAGCCGACGACGACGGTGTCGCCGCTCGCCTTGTCCTCGGCGAGGGGGTCGGACTTGTCGTCGGAGGAGGAACATCCCGTCAGCAGCGCCGCGGCGGCCGCGAGCGCGAGGGCGGCCGCGCCGGGATGGTTCCTGAGGGAGCTGCTGCGCTGGGCGGTGAAAGTCACGATTCCCGTTCCGGTTCGGTGGGGTTGGGAGAGCTTTTCCACTGATCCAATCCAGCGGGTTCTCGATGAGTCAAGAGCCGGCAGGTCACCGATCGGACTCAAAATCCGCAATGTGTCGGGGAGTTGTGCGCGTCGTGAAGGCTGGACGACCGGGGTGCTCGGGGTGTGTAACGGAATCTTGACGTACAGTTCCGGTCACAGCACCGAAGGGACGGTACTGTCCCGCACAGAATCGATCGGAAGTCAGCAACAGCGGTCACGTGAGGCGTGCGCACCCGGTGCGGCGCCCACGAAGGAGGAATCCCGGTGTCCACGAGCGAGGCAGGCGGACCCCGCCCCCGCCGGATGCGCGGTCACCCCGACCGCTGGCCCTTCCGGCACAAGCTGAACCTCCTGGTGGGCGTGCCGCTGACGGTCGTCGCGGCCCTGCTGGCCTACCTCATCGCCGACCAGACCGCGCAGTCGCGCGAGGCGGCGAACGCCGCCCGGCTGGTGCGCGAGAGCGTCGAGGTCGCCAAACTCGTCGACGGGCTGGCCGCCGAGCACCAGCAGGCCGTGCTGCTCTCCGTACGGCACGAGGCGGCGGTCGGCGGCGAGCCGTCGACGTCCGCCTACCGCACCGCCCAGGAGCGGGTGGACACCCAGGTGGAGCGGGTGCGGGAGGCGTTCGGCGAGCGGCTGCCGGACACCGAGGCCCAGGCCCTGAAGAACGTCGAGGGCCTCGCCGGGCTGCGGGACACCGTCGAGGACGGGTACCTGCCCGCCAACAACATCGACCCGGCGTACACGGACGCGGCGAGCCAGCTGATCGACGGCCTGGCCCTGGACCGCAACCCCGAACTCGCCACCACCTTCACCGGCAACCTGCTGGACTCCCTGCTGCGGTCGGCCGCCGCGCACAGCGAGTTCGAGACGGCCGTCTTCTCCGCGTCGACCGGCGACTCCAACGCGCTCATCGAGGTCATCGGCGCGATCGGCGCCTACGACGAGTTCACGCACCAGTCCGAGCGGTTCACCCGCTTCGCCACCGAGGCGCAGGCCGACACCTTCGCCGGCATCCGGTACACCCCCGCGCAGTCCGTCATCAGCCGGCAGTACGCCGAGCTCCAGATCGACCCGGGCGCGGCACAGGCCGGCTCCCCCGCCGAGGTCCGCAGGTCCCTCGAACGCGCCCTCGACTCCTACGACTCCTACCGTGACCAGGCGAAGACCCGGCTGTCGATCACGACCTCGCTGATCGACCAGATCGCCGACCGGGCGGAGGACGCGTCCGAGACGGCCGCGTGGCGGGCGCTGCTGCTCCTCGGCGCCGCGCTGCTGGGCTTCGCGCTGTGGCTGGTCCTGGCCGTGCTCGTCCGGCGTTCCGTGGTGCGGCCGGTGGTCGCGCTCACCGGTGCCGCACGCCAGGTCGCCGACGTGGCCCGGCGCGAGCTGGCGCGGGTCGCCGACGACGACGCCGAGGACGAGGGGCCGCCCCGGCTGCGCGAGATGCCGGTCACCGCGCGCGACGAGATCGGTGAACTCGCCGAGTCCTTCAACGAGGTGCAGACGACGGCGGCGGCGCTGCTGGAGCGCCAGGTGCTCAGCCGGCGCAACGTCGCCGAGATGTTCGGCAACGTCGGCCGCCGCGTCAGCAACCTGACGTCCCGTCAGCTCACGCTGATCGACGCGGTGGAGCGCGGCGAGACCGACCCCGCGCTGCTCGAACGCCTCTACTCCATCGACCACATCGCGGTCCGTCTGCGACGCAACGCCGACAGCCTGATGCTGCTGGCCGGCATCCACGAGGCCGCGCTGGACGCCGGTCCCACCTCGCTCACCAACGTCGTACGGGCGGCTCTCGGCCAGATCGAGGGCTTCCAGCGGGTGGAGCTGCGGGCGCGGTCCGAGGCCGTCCTGGAGCCGGAGGTCATCGGCGACCTCACGCTGATGGTGGCCGAACTCGTGGAGAACGCCGTGTCGTTCTCGCCCGCCGACAGCCCCGTCGAGGTGACGGTCGCGACGGACGGCGACGACGCGGTGATCGTGGTGAGCGACCACGGCCTGGGCATGAGCGCCGAGCGCCTGGCGGAGGAGAACGCCCGCCTGATCCGCCGCGAACGGCTCGACCTCGTCCCGACGAAGGTGCTCGGCCTGTTCGTGGTCGGCACGCTCGCGCGCCGCTGGAAGATCGGCGTCACCCTGTCCCGCACTCCCGGCGGCGGTGTCACGGCCGAGGTGACGATCCCCTCGGCCCGCCTGGTGACCGGCAGCACGACGGCGACGACGTCCACCCCGGCCCTCACCGCCCTGGCCGGTACGGCGAAGCCCGACGCCGGGCCGGCGGGCGCGGCCGCCACCGGCCCGGTGCCCGCGCCGCCCGAGCGCGGGGACGCCGTACCGGCGGGCACCGACGGCCCCGGCGCCCTCCCCCGGCGCGCCAAGCGCCCCGCGGACCCGGCGGAGCCCGCCGACCACGCCCGCGCCGGCGACGCGGACCCCGGCACCGGCGCGACCCGGTCGGGCGCGGACCCGGCACCGGTCGTGCCCGCGCCCCGCTCCGAAGGGGTCCCCGCGGGCCCCGGCGCCCCGTCCTCCGCCCGCCCGCTGCGGCGGCGGGTCCGGGGCGCGACCCTGCGCAAGGGCGGGGCGGCCGACGACCGGGCGGCCGTGGTGCCGGACCGGCCCCGGGTCGTCGACGCCGACGCCGTACGCGACGAACTCGACGCGTTCGAGGCCGCCGTGGAGCGCGCGCACCGCGAGAGCGGGGCCGTCCCGGTCCCGGCCCAGAACCCCCCAGCCCAGGACCAGAACGACCCCCCGGAAGGAGCGGAGCAGTGAGCACGTCGACAGGTGGCACCCCGGCAGGAGGCACGGATGCCTCGTCAGCCGAACTGGCGGCCGCCGCAGCCGACTTCACCTGGTTGCTGAATCGCTTCGCGACCGAGACGGCGGGTGTCGTGGACGCCATCGCCGTCTCCTCGGACGGGCTGCTCATCGCCGTGTCGGAGCTGCGGCAGCAGGCCGACTCCGAGCGGCTCGCGGCGATCGTCTCGGGGATCACGAGCCTGGCCGCGGGCGCGTCCGGCAACTACGGTCTCGGGGCGCTCAACAAGGTCATCATCGATCTGGACGGCGGCCATGTGCTGGTCTCCGCGATCGGCAGCGGCGCCGTCCTCGGCGTGGTCACCGACAAGGAGGCGAAGCTCGGCAACATCGCCTACGAGATGACGGTGTTCGCGAACCGGGCCGGAGCGGCCCTGAGCCCGCAGCTCGTGCTGGAGCTGAAGAACAGCGTCGGTGCGGCCTCGGCCCGCTGACCGGGCCGGAAGGAGCGGACACCCCATGGCGGACGAGATCCCACCGCCGGACCCGAGCGGCCCGGAACCGGTCGGGCAGGCGTCCGCCGTGCGGCCGTTCCTGCTCACCGCCGGCCGGGTCGCGGACACCCGGGGCGACCGGGCGATGCCCGTCGAGACCCAGGTGGTGGCCACCGCCGAGGGACTGGACGGGCTCGACCGGCTCGCCTTCGAGCGGCGCGACATCGTGGCCGTGTGCCGGCTGCCGCAGTCCCTCGCGGAGATCGCGGCGCGGCTGCGGCTGCATCTGAACGTGGTGCGGGTCCTCGCCGAGGACCTGCGCGACGAGGGCCGGCTGACGGTGCACGTGCCCGACTCCGGCGTCGTCCACGACGCCTCCGTCCTGCGCAGGGTCATCGAGGGCCTGCGCGCCATCCCCGACGCACGAGGGGTCCTCAGTGACAGCGACTGAAACGGCCGCCGGCGCCACGGCCGGAACATCGGCGACGGCACGGCCGCCGCTGCCGGTCAAGATGGTGATCGCGGGCGGCTTCGGCGTGGGCAAGACCACCGCCGTGGGGGCGATATCCGAGATCGAGCCGCTCACCACGGAGGCGGCCATCACGGAGGTCGCGGCGGGCGTGGACGACCTCACGCACACCCCGCAGAAGTCCACGACGACGGTCGCCATGGACTTCGGCTGCATCACCATCGACCCGACCCTGAAGCTGTACCTGTTCGGCACGCCCGGGCAGGAGCGGTTCGGGTTCATGTGGGACGACCTGGTCGAGGGCGCGGTCGGCGCCCTCGTCATCGTCGACACCCGGCGCCTGGACGACTGCTTCGCCGCCGTCGACTACTTCGAGCACAAGGGCATCCCGTTCGCGGTCGCCGTGAACGCCTTCGACGGCCGGGTCGAGCACACCCTGGACGAGGTCCGCTGGGCGCTCGACGTCAGCGAGGGCGTCCCCGTGGTCGTGTTCGACGCCCGGGAGACCGGCTCGGTGCGGGACGCCCTGCTCGTCGTCCTGGAACTGGCGCTGGCGCGCACGGAGGGCTGACGGCGGGCCGCGGCGGCGGCCCGCCGTTGCGCTAACCAGGCCTGCGTACACCCCGGGAGACCGCGAGCCGGGCCACCGCCCAGAACACCAGCAGGGTGGCCACCGCGAGCCCGGCCACCAGCGTGGCGCCGCCCACGACCTTCTCGTAGTCCCGCTGGTAGAGGCCGTCGACGATGTAGCGGCCGAGGCCGCCGAAGCTGACGTACGCGGCGATCGTGGCCGTCGAGACGATCTGGATGGCGGCGGAGCGCAGCCCGCTGAGGATCAGCGGGAGCGCCGTGGGCACCTCGACCCGGAACAGCACCTGCGCCTCGCCCATGCCCATGCCGCGCGCCGCGTCCACGGGCGCCGGGTCCAGGGACCGCATCGCCTCGTTGGTGGTGACCAGGATGGGCGGTACGGCGAGCACCACCAGCGGGATCATCACCGGGGCCATGCCGAGGCCCAGCAGGATGAACATGAGCACCATCAGGCCGAAGCTGGGCAGCGCCCGGCCGGACGTGGCGATGAGCGCGAGCACGTTGCCGCCGCGCCCGGTGTGGCCGGTGAGCAGCCCGACGGGCAGTCCGATGGCGGCGGCGATGCCGAGGGCCATCAGCGTGTACTGGATGTGCTCGCCGAGCCGGACCGGGATGCCGTCGTAGCCGTGCCAGTGGGCGCTGTCGCTGAAGAACGCGTCGGCGAAGTCCAGGATGTTCACCGGGCGGCTCCCTTCGCGAGGACGGTCCGGGCGCCCCGGCCGCCGCCGCGCGGCATCCAGGGCGTCACCCACATCCGCAGCACGATCAGCAGGGCGTCCACGAGGATGGCGAGGACGGCGGTGGAGATCACGGAAAGCCAGACCAGCCGGGGCTGGTTGTACTTCAGTCCGGCGTCGAGCATGTTGCCGAGGGCGCCCTCGTTGCCGATGAGCATGCCGACGCTGACGAGGGAGATGCTGGAGACGGCGGCGACCCGCAGCCCGGCGAGGATGGCGGGCGCGGCGATGGGCAACTGCACCTGGAGGTAGCGGCGTACGGGGCCCAGGCCCATGGCGGTGGCCGCGGCCAGCGTCTCCTGCGGGACCGAGCGCACCCCGTCCACGATGGCCGGGACGAGCACGACCAGGCTGTAGACGGCCAGCGGGATCATCACCGTCAGCTCGCTCAGCCCGGTGTAGTCGATGAGGACGACGAAGAACGCCAGTGACGGGATGGCGTAGAGCACGGTCGTCACCCACAGCACCGGCGGGTACAGCCAGCGGAAGCGCACGCACAGCTGGGCGAGCGGCAGCGCCAGGACGAGCCCGGCCAGCACCGGCACCAGCGCCTCGCGCAGATGCAGCCCCACGAGGCCGAGGAAGCTGTGCTCCAGATAGCTCGGCATGTCGAAGACGTCGTTCACGGGGCGACCTTCTGCTCCGTGCCGGCGGCCGCGCGGCCGGCGTGGGCGCCGCGGATGGCGTCGCCGATGGACGTCTGCGAGACGACGCCGGTGGCCCGTCCCTCGCCGTCCACGGCGACGGCCCAGCCGGTCGGCGAGAGCACCGCGCAGTCCAGGGCGGCCCGCAGGGTGTCGCCGCCGGCGGTGAACGGCCGTCCGTGCGACAGGAGTCGGCCGGTGTCGACGGACCCGGCCGTCAGCTCGGCGGGATCGCCCCAGCCGACGGGCCGGCCGTCGGTGTCGACGACGAGGAGGTGGGGGGCGCCGGCGCGGGCGGCGGCGGCGATCTGCTCGGCCGAGGCGTCGACGGCGACGATCGGCCCGGTGAGCAGGTCGAGGCCGGCCGAGGAGAAGAAGGAGAGCCGGCGGATGCCGCGGTCGGCGCCGAGGAAGTCCTCGACGAACGCGTCGGCGGGGTCGGTGAGCAGTTCGGCGGGCGGGGCGAACTGGGCCAGGCGACCGCCGGTGCGCATCACGGCGACCATGGTGCCGAGCTTGACGGCCTCGTCGATGTCGTGCGTGACGAAGACGATGGTCTTGCCCAGTTCCCCCTGGATGCGCAGGAGTTCGTCCTGGAGTCCCTTGCGCACCACGGGGTCGACGGCCGAGAACGGCTCGTCCATCAGCAGGACCGGCGGGTCGGCGGCGAGCGCGCGGGCGACGCCGACGCGCTGCTGCTGGCCGCCGGAGAGCTGGTACGGGTAGCGCTTGGCGAGGGAGCCGTCGAGGCCGACCCGTTCCATCAGCTCCCGGGCCCGGGCGCGGGACCTCTCCTTGCCCCAGCCGAGCAGGCGGGGCACGGTCGCGATGTTGTCGAGGATCGTGCGGTGCTGGAAGAGGCCCGCGTTCTGGATGACGTACCCCATGGACCGGCGCAGGGTGTTGACCGGTTGCTGCTGGATGTCCACGCCGTCGAGGAGGATGGTGCCCTCGCTGGGCTCGACCATCCGGTTGATCATCCGCAGCGTGGTCGTCTTGCCGCAGCCGGACGGTCCCACGAGGACGGTGATCGAGCGGTCGGGTATCTCCAGCGACAGCCGGTCGACCGCCACCGTGCCGTCCGGGTATCGCTTGGTGACTGCATCTATCCGTATCAAAACGCCGAATACCCTTCGGGTCTGGCAGGTTTCGCCCGCGTGTGACCCACGGGCCGGCCGATGGGCCCCGAGTCTAGACGTCTTGTGTTGCGGCACCTTTGCGCTGGTCCGGTATCGCGTGGACGCGCAGCGCGGCGAAGGCGCGGCCGTCCACCG
>Ga0164243_10005587_pt1 | contig 19180 bp, 17 predicted proteins | sample OricompcompostOP_FD_108781 | JGI IMG/M metagenome (GOLD analysis project Ga0164243, IMG submission 108781) | Organic Plus compost microbial communities from Emeryville, California, USA - Original compost - Organic plus compost (OP) | ecosystem: Engineered > Solid waste > Mixed feedstock >... | reverse complement strand
TTGTAGCGCAGCATCTCGGCGAGCGGCGCCTCGTCCTCGACGATGAGAACCTTTGCCGACATCCGCGGTGCCCTATCTCAATTCGCCCTTTATCACGTGCCGGAGATCAGCGTCGAAGAGGTCTGGTCGTCCTTGGGACGATCGTCGGCAATGTTGAAGCCGCGCACGAGGAAGTGCACCGTCTCGGCGATGTTGGTCGTGTGGTCGCCGACGCGCTCGATGTTCTTGGCGCCGAACAGAAGGTGCGTGGAGATGCCGATGTTGCGCGGATCCTCCATCATGTAGGTCAGAAGCTCGCGGAACAGCGAATTGTACATGGCGTCGATCTGCGCATCGTTGCGCCACACGGCGAGCGCCTTGTCGGCATCGCGCTCGGCGTAGGCGTCGAGCACTTCCTTCAACTGATGCAGCGCCAGCTCTACCATGTGGTGGATGCCGGACATCAGCGGCTTGGGGTGCGATTCATCGGCGATGGCGAGGGCGCGCTTGGCGATGTTCTTGGCGAGATCGCCGATGCGCTCGAGGTCGGTCGTGATGCGCAATGCGCTGATGATGTGGCGCAGGTCGTCGGCCATCGGCTGGCGGCGGGCGACCATGGAGATGACCTGCTCCTCGATATCGCGCTCGAAACCGTCGACTTGGCGGTCCTGCTGCACGACATCCTCGGCGAGCCTCGGGTCGCGCTTCTCCAGGGCCGCCAGCGACTGGCCAAGCAGTTGCTCGGCGAGGCCACCCATCTGGGCGATCTTCTTGTCGAGCAGCGCCAGCTCTTCTTCGTAGGACTTTACCGTGTGCTCGTTCATGGAAGGCTCTCCTGCCGGACGGGGGGGGCTGGCTGGGGTTGGGGCGGTGGCCGCGGGACGGCCAAAGAGGGTGCGCAGCATCAGCCGAACCGCCCTGTGATGTAGTCCTGCGTACGCTTATCCTTAGGATTGGTGAAGATCTCAGTCGTCGGACCTTCCTCGACCAGGGTGCCGAGGTGGAAGAACGCCGTACGCTGGGAGACGCGCGCCGCCTGCTGCATCGAGTGGGTGACGATGATGATGCAGAAGTTCTGGCGCAGCTCGTCGATGAGCTCCTCGATCTTGGCAGTGGCGATGGGATCGAGTGCCGAGCAGGGCTCGTCCATCAAGATCACCTCGGGGTTGACGGCGATAGCGCGCGCGATGCAGAGGCGCTGCTGCTGGCCGCCCGACATGCCGGTGCCCGGCTCATCGAGGCGATCCTTGACCTCGCTCCACAGACCCGCCTTCTCGAGGCTCGACTGCACAACCTCGTCGAGATCGGTCTTGGAGTGCGTCAGGCCATGGATGCGCGGGCCGTAGGCGACATTCTCGTAGATCGACTTCGGGAACGGGTTCGGCTTCTGGAACACCATGCCGACGCGAGCGCGCAATTGCACGACGTCGAGACTCTTATCGTAGATGTCCTGATCGTCGATGACGATCTTGCCCGTGACGCGGGCAATGGGGATGGTGTCGTTCATGCGATTGATGCAGCGCAGGAACGTCGACTTGCCGCAGCCCGAAGGGCCAATGAAGGCCATCACGGCGCGGTCCGGGATGTTGACGTTCACGTTCTGCAGGGCGTGCTTCTCGCCATAGTAGACGTTGACGTCGTTGGCGAAGACCTTCGTCTCCGTGCCCGCCGCGGCGGCATTGGTCTGAACGTCCAAGGTCGGCATTTTGAGCATCTACACGGCTCCCAAGAAGGCAGATTTTACCAACGCCGCTCGTACTTGCGGCGGAGAATGACGGCGATCAAATTCATGCAGATCAGCAGGGCGAGCAGGATCAGCGCGGCGCCCGAGGTGCGCTCGACAAATCCACGCTCGGCCGATGTGGCCCACATGTAAATCTGCACCGGCAGCGCTGTCGCCGGAGCAAGAGGTGATGTCGGATACTCGACGACGAAGGCGACCATGCCGATCATCAGCAGCGGTGCAGTCTCGCCGAGCGCTTTGGCGAGACCGATGATGGTGCCGGTCAGGATGCCCGGCAACGCCAGCGGCAGCACGTGATGGGTGATCGTCTGCATCTTCGAGGCGCCAACGCCCAGCGCCGCCTCGCGGATGGAGGGCGGCACGGCGCCGATGGCGGCGCGCGTCGCAATGATGATGGTCGGCAGCGTCATCAGCGTCAGCACCAGGCCGCCGACGATGGAGGCCGAGCGCGGAAGGCCCGCGAAGTTGATGAAGATGGCGAGCCCGAGAAGACCGAAGACGATCGACGGCACGGCCGCGAGGTTGTTGATGTTCACCTCGATGAGGTCGGTCCAGAAGTTCTTGTAGGCGAACTCCTCAAGGTACACCGCGGCGGCGACGCCGAGCGGGACGGCGAGGAGCAGCACCGTCATCATCATGAACAACGAGCCGACGAGGGCGACGCCGATGCCGGCCGTCTCCGGATTGCTCGAGGCGCCGTTGGTGAAGAGGCCGGTATTGAAGCGCTTCTCCAGCGAGCCATTGGCCACGGCCTTGTCGATCCAGGAAATCTGCTGGTCGGAGAGCTTGCGGGTCTCAGGCGGAAGATCGCGGTCGAGCTGGCCCTTGAGTAGCATGTCGACGCGGCCGGCTGCGAGCACCCAGATGGGCACCGTCTTGCCGATGAGCGAAGGATCATCGAGCACGACTTTGCGGATCTGCACATCGACGTCGCGCGACAGGAGCTGTCCTACCTCACGCATCTGCGGCTTGCTGTCAGGATCGGCGCCGACAGCGGTGGCGAGCGCCTTGCGGGCGAGCTTGGTGTAGTCGGCGCTCATCAGCGCGCTGTGGTCACGCTGGCCGTCGGGATCGATGACGCCACGGTCGAGGAAGACGTCGAGCCGGAAGGACGACTGCACGAAGGCTGTGTAGCCCTTCAAGACGATCGAGCCGAACAGCAGCCCGAGGAAGAGGAGGCCGAACAGGATGGCCAGCACGCCATAGATGCGGAACCGGCGCTCCGCCGCATAGCGGCGAGAGAGGCTCTTCTTGATCTGCGCGCTGGCAGCAGCACCCGGATCGTTGGGGCCGGACACCGGAGCGGCGAGGGGGCCTGGAACCGTCTCGACAGCCATTATTCGTACTGCTCCCGATACTTGCGCACGATGTAGAGCGCGTAGATGTTGAGCCCGAGCGTGAACACGAACAGCGTCAGGCCGAGCGCGAAGGCGACCAACGTCTGCGGCGAGTTGAACTCAAGGTCGCCGGTGAGCTGGCTGACGATCTTGACGGTGATAGTGGTCACCGGCTCGAACGGGTTGAGGGTCAGATTGGCGGCGATGCCGGCGGCGAGCACGACGATCATCGTCTCACCTATAGCGCGCGAGGCCGCAAGCAGGATGGCGCCGACGATGCCCGGCAGCGCAGCCGGGAGGATCACGCGCCGGATCGTCTCCGACTGCGTGGCGCCCAGGCCGTAGGAGCCCTCGCGCAGCGACTGCGGCACGGCGTTGATGATGTCGTCCGACAGCGAGGACACGAACGGGATGAGCATGACGCCCATGATGAGGCCGGCGGTCAGCACGCTGGATGCGGAGATGTCGAGACCGACGTAGCCGCCGGCGTCGCGCAGATAGGGACCGAAGGTGATGAGGGCGAACAGACCGTAGACGATGGTCGGGATGCCGGCGAGGATCTCAAGCAGCGGCTTGGCAATGGTTCGCACGCTGCGGGTCGCGTACTCCGACATGTAGATGGCGCTGAAGAGACCCACCGGAACAGCGACGAGCAGGGCGACGATGGAGATGTAGAGCGTGCCCCAGAGCAGCGGGAGGAGGCCGAACTGTCCCTCGCCGCCGCCCGAGCTGCCGGCGGCGGAGAACCGGGGATCCCACTCGGTGCCGAAGAAGAAGCGCCACGGCGTGACGTAGTTGAAGAAATGCAGCGTCTCGAACAGCATCGAGCAGATGATGCCGATGGTGGTAAGGATGGCAACGGTCGAAGCGAGGATCAGGGCGACGAGCACCACCGCCTCAACGGCATTGCGGGCGCGCAGCTTGGGATGCACGCGCCAGTTGGCGTAAATGAAGCCGAAAGCGGCAATGGCTGCAGCGAGACCGGTGATGATGAGTGCGGCGCGCGACTGCAGCTCGACCTGGTCGTAGGCGGCGGCGATGACGTAGGACTCGGGCGCCGAGCCGAGCGCGACGCCGCGCTCCTGCAGCACGCGCTGCGCATCGGCCGGGGAGGTGAACCCGTAGCGTGCCTTGCGGACAATGTCGTAGTCATCCCGCGACAGCTTCGGCAGGCCCCGCGCGACGGCATTGATGCGGCCGATGACGAGCGACTGCTCGGCGGGGCTTAGGGCGCGCACGTTCTCCGGCAGGCCACTCGATACCATGTTGCGGATGACAATCGGCTCAGCAGCGCTCCAAGCGAGCGTCACGATCAGCGCCGGCAGCAATGTCCACAGTGCCAGGTAGGCGCCAAAGTAGCCCGGCAGCGAATGCAGTTGCGCATCGCCCTTCTTGGCGAGCGCGTTAGCGCGCGCGAGGCCCAGGACGAAGGCGAGCAGGGCGGCAATGCACAGACCCAAGAGGATGATGGATGTAGGCAACTTCGCGATCCTCGCTGACGGCGCCTCGATAGCGGCACCGCACTCTTACGCCACGGCCACCGGCGTTCAGAAGACTTGGCCGGTCGATGGGACGGTCCGGGCCACGCGAGGCCCGGACCGCTTAGTGCCTTGGAGCAGCGCCGACCTTACATGGTCTTCGCGGCCTTCACGTTCTCCTGCAGCTTGGCGCGCTCGGCATCGGGAGCCGGAACGAGGCCGTACTCGGCGAGCGGACCCTCAGGGCCAATCATCTTGTCCGAGGAGAAGAACTCCACGTACTCCTTGAGGCCGGGGATGACGCCGATGTGCGCCTTCTTCACGTAGAACTGCAGCGGACGCGACACCGGGTACTTACCGGCGGCGACGGTCTCGACCGACGGCTTCACGCCGGAGATCGTGGCAACCTTCAGCTTGTCGGTGTTGTTCTCGTAGAACGACAGACCGAACACGCCAACGCCCTTCGGGTTGGAGGCGAGACGGGCGAGCGTCTCGGTGTAGTCACCGTCGATGTCGACAGCGGCGCCGTCCTTGCGGACCTTCGTGGCAGCCTTGTCGGCGGCCTTCTTCTTGGCGGCGTCGTCACCCTCGGCCTTGGCGAAGAAGAGCTTGTCGGCGCCGGTGGCCTTGGCGCCAGCGTGCAGCACCTTCTCCTCGAACACTTCGCGCGTGCCGTGCTTCTCGCCCGGGATGTAGGCGGTGATCGGCCAGTCGGGGAGCGAGGGGTTCACTTCCTTCCAGGTCTTGTAGGGGTTGGCAACGAGAGCGCCGTCCTTCGGCACCTCAGCCGCGAGAGCAAGGAAGAGATCCTTCGGCTCGAGAGCCCACTCGCCGCCCTTGGCGTCGACGGCGAAGACGATGCCGTCATAGCCGAACTGGACCTCGACGATCTCCTTCACGCCGTTCTTGGCGCACTCTTCGATCTCGTCCTTCTTGATCTTGCGCGAAGCGTTGGCGATGTCGATGGTCGCCTCGCCGAGGCCCTGGCAGAACTGCTTGATGCCCGCGCCGGAACCGCCCGACTCGACGATCGGCGTCTTGAAGTTCGAATAGGTCTTGCCGAACTGCTCGGCAACGATGTTGGCATACGGAAGAACCGTCGAAGAGCCGGCAATATGAATCTGGTCGCGCGCGACGGCAGCGCCGGCGAACGCGAACGAGCCAACGACGGCCGCCGCCGCCGTGCAGGCGATAAGCTTGTTGCTCACACTGATCTCCTGATCTTGGAGGTGATAGCGGGGCGTGCGGCTCAACCCGCACCTCGCGAACCTCCCCCCGCCCGGCGCCTTTGCGCCGTGCGGCTTAGATAGACCAGCGCAGCTATAGTTTCGTGACAGGTTAATATACTGATATTAATGCACTAATCATAGGCTCCCACGTTTTGCGGAATCAGGGCCTGCGGACCTGGAGGGAGGCCTATGGAGCGGTTCCAAGTTCATCAAAGCTGGCCGTGAAAGAGGAGCCGGCGCCAAGCCTGGAAGCGATGCGAAGCTCGCCACGGTGGCGGTTGAGGATGTGCTTGACGATAGCGAGGCCGAGGCCGGTGCCCCCCTTCTCGCGGCTCGAGGCGACATTGACCCGGTAGAAGCGCTCGGTGAGGCGGGGCAGGTGCTCGGGCGCGATGCCGGGTCCGTCATCGGCGACGCTTACCCATACCCTGCCGCCGCTGGTGCCGCGCGGCGCGTCGCGTCCCACGCGCACCTCGACGATGCCGTCCTCGCGGCCGTACTTGATGGCGTTCTGGATGAGGTTCTGCAGCACCTGGACGATCTCCTCGCGATCGCCGCGGATGCGGGCGGGCACCTCATCGCGCACGAGCGTGACCTTGGCCTTCGCAGCGTCGGCAACGGGCTCCAGCGACTGGCAGACGTAGGCAGCCGTCTCGTTGAGATCGACAATGCCACGCGGCGGCAGATGCACGCGCATCTCGACGCGGCTCAGAGAGAGCAAATCGTCGATGAGGCGAGTCATACGCTCGGCCTGCAGGGCCATGAGCTGGAGGAAACGCTTGCGGGCGTTGGCATCGTCGCGCGCGGGGCCTTGCAGCGTCTCGACGAAGGCGCGCAGCGACGCAAGCGGCGTGCGCAGCTCGTGGCTGGCGTTGGCGATGAAGTCCGTGCGCATCTGGCCGAGCCGATCCTGCTCCGTCAGATCGCGGAAGGTGACGAGCACGTGCGGGGCCGTGGGCCGTGCCGAATGGGCAAGACGCGATACGGTTGCCGCTACACGGCGCTCCACGGGAACGCGCTCGATCAGCTCGACGTCTATACGCTCTTCATCTGAGGTGAAGGCGCGGTCGACGGCGCCCAGAAGGTCGGGGCTGCGGGAGACGTGACTCATGGGCACGCCGCCGCGGATCTTGGGAAACATCTCGGCCGCGAGCCGATTGTAGTGCAGGAGCGTGCCGTCGGCGTCGAGCGCCAGGGCTGCCGTCGGGATGGCATCGATGACAGCGCGCCAACTGTTGCGCTCAGATTCGCTCATGCGCGCCCCCGCCGTCAAAGCCGGCCCCCCCGTCAACACGCTCAGGATGATGCCAGGATCGAGCGGCCATACCGCGGCAGCGGCGATCAGCGCGACGATGGAGCCGAGCCCCGCAAGCGGGCCGAGCGCGCCGAGAAACATCAGCACTGCGAAGATGCCGATGCCGGCGAGAACCGGCATCCAACGCACCGCCAGCCGGCGCCTGGCTGCCGCCCAAGCGGCTGCAGCCCACGCCTCCAGCTCCACCTTGCGCTCAGTCCAGCGCACATTGCTGCGCACCGCACCTAGTGACATCTTCTGCCTCGGCTCCGGGTCATTTGCTGATGCCATGGCTGCTAAATAGTCGGGAACATAGCGCCTTTCAAACGCGACGGGCGACGTCATGAGATTCACCTTACAATGGCATCCCATAGCCTAGACGAGTTGACAGACATGATTGCGAAAAGCGCCAAGGGCGGAAAAGGCAAGGGTGCCAAGTCGATCGCCTTCGACATCGACGATCCGCAGCTACCAGCCGAGATCGCCGAACGCGCATTGACCTCCGGCGGCTACCCCTATGACACCGAGATAAAGAAGAAGGTCTACAGCCAGTCGCTGGTTGAGCTGCAGCTCGAATTGCTGAAGCTGCAGTCGCATATCCAGGAGCAGAGGGAGCGTTTCGTTGCCCTCTTCGAGGGGCGCGATGCTTCCGGCAAGGGAAGCTGCATCAACCGCTTCCTGGAACGGCTCAACCCGCGGCATGCGCGCTCCGTCGCCCTTTCAAAGCCGACAGAGGCCGAGCGCGGCGAATGGTACTTCCAGCGCTATGTCAGCCACCTGCCGACGGCCGGCGACATGGTCCTCTTCGACCGCTCCTGGTACAATCGTGCCGGCGTCGAGCGGGTGATGAGTTTTTGCACGCTGGCACAGACCGAAGCCTTCCTGCGCGCCGCGCCTGACTTCGAGCAGCTTCTCGTGCGCGACGGCGTGCACCTCTTCAAGTTTTTCCTCGTCATCGGCCGCGAGATGCAACTGCAGCGCTTTCACGAGCGGCGGCACAATCCTTTCAAGCGCTGGAAGATCACCGACATCGACCTCGCCGCCATCGACAAGTGGGACGACTACACGCGAGCGCAGGACGATATCTTCAAGCGTACGAGCAGCAGCGAGGCGCCGTGGATCGTGGTGCGCGCCAACGATCAGCGGCGAGCGCGGCTCGAGAGCATCCGCTGGGTGCTCTATCACTCCGACTATGCCGGCAAGGACGCGGATGCCGTCGGCGAGCCGGATGCGAAGATCATAGGCAGTGGAGCGGAATACTTCGACGCCCCGTGACGCGCGAGCTCAGCGTACGAGCAGGAGCGGGCATTCGAGTGTCGTGGTGAGCGGGCGCAGGGCCGAGTCGCGAGCGATCAGGCGTCCGCCGTATTGTGCCAGGGCAATCCCAGGCTTGTAGCGCTGAAGCACTGCGGCGAGCGGCGCGGGATCGTCATTGGCCGCCAGCACGCTCTCGAAGGTAGCGATCTCGGCATCGCCACCCACGGCGCACAGCAACCGCGCTTCCCCTTCCATCCAGGCGAGCTCATCGCGCCGGTCACCGACCAGGGTCAGCTTCACCTCGCCGCCGGTCACCGGCGCGAGCCGCTGCGCCGCCTTGAGCATGGGACCTAGGCGCTCGAACTCCTCCACCACAGCCACCACGGCACCTCGCGCGCGGCGCGCCAGCGGACCGATGATGACGGCGCCCGTTGTATCGCGCACCCGGTCGAACAGCTCGGAGAGGCGCGCTTCATCGCCCGGCGCGAGTGGCTCGCCGACAATGACGACGTTCCATGGTCCATTCTCGGCACAAGCGCGAGCGAGGGCACGCAGCGGCTCGTCGCGCACAATGCGTCCGTGGCACGGAACCGAGGCAGCCGCGCCTGCCTCGGCGACCTGGCGATGCAGGGCGGCGGCGGCAAAGCGCATGTCGCGCTCGAGCTCCGACTGGGGCAGCGGGCGCCATCCACCACCCGAGGCGCCGATGGCGCGGGCGAAAGGAAACTCGGCGAGATTGAGGAGCTGCGTGTCCTCGACATAGAGGCTCTCGACCTCGGCCTGGAACGCCTGACCGAGCAACATCGCTGCCTCGATGGCGAGGCGGCTGGCGGCACTCGCGCCAGAGAGCCACAACACGACGCGGCCGCTTCGTTCTTCGGCAGCGGCGACGTGAGCGATCATGACGCTTCCGCCAGCGAGGTACCGGACGGCGAGGCGCGACGCTGGCCCAAAGCGCGCTCAACGTCGGTGGCAGCGATGACCTGACGGTCCTCGTTCCCCGCCCAATGGTCGGCCTCGCGGCATACGTCGATGAGGTCGCCGACGAGCAGCGACAGCTTGCCGTCGCTCCCGGCGCGGTGCGCTGCCTCGTCGATGAGAACCGCAACAGCGTAGGCGTTCATGGGCCGCAGACTGTGCTTCTCGACGATGCCGGCGATAAGGCGCGAGAAAGTCTCGACCGTCTCCTTCGTGCGCTCAACGGCGTGCTCGAACACAGCCTCGACCTTGAACATGCGACGCAACGCGGTGTTGGAGGCGAGACGGCGCTGCGTGTCGGCATTGGCGAAGACGACGAGGCGAACGTTGAGAGGGATGGGCTCAAGGTCCGGCACCTCATCGCCCACTGCGCCGATCGGGCTCGCGGGCGGATCGAAGCGAATTTCCTCGGCTTCAACGGCACGCCGCAACGCCTCGGCCGTCGACGCGTTGTCGAGCAGCGCATCGCCGTCGAGCAACAGGTAGCCGCCATTGGCGCGATGCAGCGCGCCGGGCTTGATCCTGACAACCTGGCTCGCGCCGTCGGCGCTGGTGCCGAGCTCGACGCGCCCGAAGAGATTGGCATAGGTGGGATTGGGCTCTTGCGCGATGGGCGCGCCGGTGCCTGCCGAGCTCGTCGCCATCACGTGCACGGCATAGCGGGCAAAGCGCGGATGTGTAGCCGGCACGCGTGCCGGCTGGCTGCCGCTTGCCCCATTCGCGGCAACGAACAAGCCAGCGTTGCGGATGAGGTCGCGCGTCGCCGCCTTGAGATAGCTTTCGACGCCGGCCACCTCGGCGAACTCTGTCTTGATGTCATCGAGCGCGGCGCGAACGTGGCGGCCGGCGATCTGCTCGTTCAAGGCGACGAGCCGCGCGCGCCGCTCCTTCTCATCCTCGGGACGCTCGGCGAGAATGGTCTCGATCTCAGCCTCGAGCGCGGCGATCTTGGTCTCCACCTCGCGGCGCAGCGCCTCCGGCACGGAGTTGAACACGTCCGTCTTGACTACCTTGCCTTCGAGGACGGGCGCCACCGCGATGCCGGCGGGCGTGCGCAGCAACGCGATGTTCTGCGCTTCCGCCTCGCGGCGCAGCGCCTCCAGCGCATCCTCGCGGCTGAAGCGGAACTCCTCCTCGATGGTGCGACGCTTCATGTCGTAGTCGTCGGCGGCAAACGCGGCGGGCAGCGCGTCGGCGAGCTGGTCGATGGCGAGCGTCATCTTCTCGGCGAAGGGCTTGGCGGTGCCGGCCGGAAGCTTCAGGGCGCGGAAGCCGCCGGTCGGATCGAACGAGCTGACATAGACCCAATCGGCTGGCCGCTCGGCCTTCGATGCGGCCTCCTGCAACTGCGAGCGCGTTGCCGTGCGCCGGCCAGCGCCGGTCGGCCCGACGACGAGCAGGTGATGGCCAGGACCTTTCATGCCGGCGGCGAAGGCGATGGCCTCCATCGCCTTCTCCTGGCCGATGGGACCATACGCGGGCGAGAGATCAGCGGTGGTCTCGAAGCCGAGGCTCGCCGGGTCGGTATCGCCAGCAGAATTCATGTGAGCGCCAAGAGGGAGTGTGGGCTCGGCGCCCTCCGTTCCAGCCGCCGACGACTGACCTGCCTCCGCGTCGGGCGATGCGGCCGCCGGTTCCTCTGCCGCATCCGCGGCCTTGCTTTTGTCTACCTTGAAGCGCTTGAAGAACATGGGGTCAGGCGCTCGTCCCTCGATGAGTTGCCCGCGAACGCTGTTCCTAAGAGCAGATTCGAGCTTGCTTCGGCCAGCCCGAACCGCAGTCGGGTTCGAGGCATGCACGCTGCACAACCCTTCCCCCAATGGAGCCGGCCATTGTCACAGGCGCATGGTGGTCAAATGACGGCGATAGAGGATAATGCCGGCGAAACTGGCATCGGTGTGGCGGAAGTGCTGCGCGAGCCACAGGATGAAGCGCGCGCGGGCGGACGCGATGCCGTCACGCGCGAGGTCTGCCGCGGCGCGGGTCGGCTGCTGCGGGCCATGTCGTTCGCGGTCATCAACGAGCTGGTTCTTCCCAACGGACGGCGCGCGGACATCGTTGGCCTCTCGCCCGCGGGCGAGATCTGGATCGTCGAGGTAAAGTCGTGCCTCGACGACCTGCGCGTCGATGCCAAATGGCCGGAGTACCGTGATTTTTCCGATGCGCTGCTGTTCGCAGTGGCGCCGGACTTTCCGCACGCGATGCTGCCCGGCGACACGGGTCTCATCCTCGCCGACCGCTACGGCGGCGAGATCGTGCGCCCGGCGCCGGAAATGCGCCTCCCCGCCGCACGGCGCAAGGCGATGACGCTGCGCTTTGCGCGCGCCGCCGCGTTCAGCCTGCAGGCGATCGCCGATCCGGGTTTGGAAAATTCTTGAGTCCTACCGACACGAGTGGAGAGAGGCTTTGCATGCGGCCACGGTTGCGCACAAGCTGATGGCCGCGCCTAAGGCGCGGGGCCCCTTGGGCCCTTGCCGCCTTCGGCGGCCAAGAGAGACGGGTTCACGCTTGGGAACGGTAGGGCAAGTAGTGCGCGCCGGATTACTTCGGCGCGCGCTTGGCGAGGATGCGCTGCAGGGTGCGGCGGTGCATGTTGAGCCGACGCGCCGTCTCCGACACGTTGCGATTGCACAGCTCGTACACGCGCTGGATGTGCTCCCAGCGCACGCGGTCGGCCGACATCGGGTTCTCCGGTGGCGGCGCCTTGTCGTCGGAGGGAGCGAGCAGCGCGTCCGTCACGTCATCGGCGTCAGCCGGCTTGGCGAGGTAATCCACAGCGCCGAGCTTCACGGCCGTGACCGCGGTCGCGATGTTGCCATAACCAGTGAGGACGATTGCGCGAGCGTCGGGGCGTGCACGCGACAGCTCGGCGATGACGTCGAGCCCGTTGCCATCCTCGAGGCGCATGTCGACGACGGCGAAGGCCGGGGCGCGGTCGCGGATGAGATCGATGCCTTCGGCGACCGAGTGGGCGCCGCGCACCTCGAAGCCGCGCAGTTCCATGGCGCGCACGAGACGCTGCGCGAAGGCGCGGTCGTCATCGACGATAATGAGCGAGCGATCCTCAGGCAGCTCATCCTGACGGAAGGAAAGGTCTTCTGGTTGGTTCATTGTTCCTCCGGCCAATCCGGATTGGGCGGCAGCGTGTTTTGCCTCCACGGGACGCCTCCTACTCGAAACGAGGGTTGTGCTTCAGGGTGCCGGTGCGGCCGTCGTAGCCGATCCGAGCACAGTCTGCTCTGGGTCGGCCGGTAAGGTTGCACCTTGTCGCAGGTCTGTCAGCCTGAAGATAAGCTTTTTGTCAACGCGGAATTAGCCCCCATCCCGCCCAACAGGCCAAAAAGTACAAAGATTTATGCGGGTTGATGGCTACTGCGTGAGAATAAAGGCCCGCGGCCAGGCAACCGTGACGATCGCGCCGGGGCCGCCGCGGGCCCGGTTGGCAAGGCTGACGGTGGCGCCGGAGCGCTCGAGCAGCGTCTTGGCGATGAAGAAGCCGAGGCCCAGGCCGCTCGAATCCTCATCGAGAACGCCATCCTCCCGCTCGGCTGGCCGGGTGGTCACGTACGGCTCGCCGATGTTGTCCATGATCTCGACGGGAAAGCCGGGGCCGTCGTCGGCAATGGTTACGACGAGGCCGCTCTGGCTCCACTCCGCCTTCACGTCGACGCGCGACTTTGCAAACTCGGTGGCGTTCTCGATGAGGTTGCCGAGGCCGTAGATGACGCCCGGGCGCCGCTCCACCTCCGCCTGGCGGCGCGAGTCGACGACGGCCTCCAGCGCCGGAGCGGCGGAGATGTTGATCGCCACCTTATCCGAGAAGTAGGGCTCGGCAGCCTCCTCCAACATGGCGCGCACGCTCACGCGTGCGTGCATGGGATCCTCCTCGCTCGGGTGGCGCGTCAGCTTCTGCAGGATCTCGCGGCAACGCAAAGCCTGCGTCTTCAGAAGCGCGATATCCTCGCTCAACGGATCATCGGGCTTCAGCGTGTGCTCAAGCTCCTTGGTCACCAGCACGATGGTAGACAGCGGCGTCCCGAGCTCATGCGCTGCGGCCGCGGCGAGACCGTCGAGCGCGTGCAGCCGCTGCTCGCGGGCCAGCACGATGTCCGTTGCAGAGAGCGCCGTCGACATCTGCCGCGCTTCCTTCGTCAGCCGCCACGCGTAGAGGCCGATGAACGTCGTCGATACGCACAAGGCCGCGAAGGCGCCAACCTTGTAAATGACCGGCAGCTCGAGCTCGACACCCGGATACCAGGGCAACGGCTCATGCATGAAGACGAGCACCGCGGTTGCTCCCAACGCGAGCAGCCCGAGCGCGATCGTGTTGCGCAGCGGCAGCGTCGCCGCCGACACGGTGACCGGAGCCAACATGAGCATGACGAACGGGTTGTCCATTCCGCCGGTGAGGAAGAGAAGCGTCGCCAACTGCAGGATGTCGTAGACAAGCAGCCCCGTCGCGTACGGGATGCTGAGGCGGTGACGCGACGGATACCAGATGGCGAGGAAGACGTTGAGCCAAGCCGAAAGCGCAATGACAGTGAGGCAGGCTCCGATCGGCACGTAGAAGCCGAGGCCGAACGACACGACCGAGATGGCGGCGAACTGGCCGAGCACGGCGATCCAGCGCAAGCGGATGATGGTGTGCAGGCGCAGCCGGTTGTTGACCGGATCGGCGAGCACGCGCTGATTTCTCTTCTTCCTGCGGCGGCTGAACGTCTGCAACAACGCTGAAGTCCTTAACACCTATCGAGGCAACCAATTTTACCACGGGGCCGCGGCGCTGCGACACCGGGCGCCGAGTTGCGCGAAGATGGCTTACGGCTTAATTGCCGAGGGGCAAGAGGAAAACTCCCGGATGCGTGCAAAGCTAATAGTCAGTGTCGCCGTCGGACTGCTGATCGGGGCGATCGCAGCGATCCTCGTTCTTCCACAGGTGCGCGAGGCGTTGTTTGCAGGGCCAAACTCGGCGACGTCGGGCAGGGCGCTAATCGGCGGGCCATTCACGCTGACCGATCAGAACGGCAAGCAGGTGAGCGACAAGGACTTCCGCGGCCGCTACATGCTCGTATTCTTCGGCTTCACGCATTGTCCCGACATTTGCCCCGCGGGGCTGCAGCTCATCACCGCGGCGCTCGACAAGCTCGGCGCAAAGGCAGAGAATGTCAGACCCGTCTTCGTCAGTGTCGATCCCGAGCGGGACACGCCCGAGACACTGGCCACTTACGTCAAGAACTTCAGCGACCGCATCGTCGGGCTCACAGGCACGCCCGAGGAGATCGCCGCAGTCGCTCGCGCCTATAGAGTGTTCTATGAGAAGACGCCAAACGAGAGCGTGCCGTCGGACTACGGCATGAACCACACGTCGATCATCTATCTCATGGGTCCTGACGGAGACTACGTCACCCACTTCACACCTATGACCAGCGTCGACGAGATGGCCCAGAGGCTCAGCAAAGTGTTGTAAGAATCAGCAATGCATCAAAGGGGCGGTGAGGCCACAGTGTTGCCGCATCGTCCACGAGAGTCAGCTTTGTCGCTGGCGGGGCGACAAAATTTCGACTAGGTCTGAAGACGCTCGATGGCTCAAAGTGTTGCGCTTTGGCTGCAGCGAGCTTCCGACCAACACCGTGTGTTTGACTTTGCACGAGGGGGAAGTCGGTGCGGAAGACTGTTCGGGGGCATGCATTGAAGCGTCCGCGCATCGAAGAGCTCGATTGCCCGGTTGAAGTCAGACGACACCCGAGCGCGCGCCGCTTGACGCTGCGTGTCAGTCGTACGCGCCGCGCAGTGATCGTCACGCTGCCGGTGCAGTGCGATCTCGGCGAAGCCGGCTCGTTTCTCGACCGCAACATCGAATGGGTGCGCGAGCGCCTCAACTCCATCCCGCAGCCGATAGCGTTCACCGACGGCGCACGCATGCCGCTGCGCGGCGAGTTTCATACTCTGGCATTCACCGGCAAGCGCGCAGCAGGCGGCGGTGTCGTGCGCGCGCATCGCCGCGGCGGCGTGCCCGAGCTGCACATCGCGGGGCGATCCGAGCACGCGGCGCGACGGCTGCGCGACTGGCTCGCCGAGGAGGCGCGCCGCGACCTCGATGCACGTGTCGTGGCGCATGCGCGTGCCCTCGGCGTCAAAGCCAAGCGCATCGCCATCCGCGACCAGGCAACCCGTTGGGGCTCCTGCTCAACGACCGGCGTTTTGTCTTTCTCCTGGCGGCTGATCCTCGCGCCGCCGCGCGTTCTCGACTATGTCGCCGCGCACGAGGTCGCGCACCTCGCGGAGATGAACCACGGCCAGCGTTTCTGGGCGCATGTCGAGCGCCTCGTGCCGAGCATGAAGGACGACAAGCGCTGGCTGGAGCACTACGGCCTCGAGCTGCACCGCTATGGTCCCTGCGCGGACTAGGTTTGCTGACACCATCGGAAGCATCGAGCTTCGGGCCTCGATGTCTCGCGCATCGGTGACCCTGCTTCAGGCGTGGCCCTTAGGCCGCGACCGCGGCAAGGCAGCGGCGGCGCCCTCTGCTCTGGCGGGCGCGTTGCGCCTATCTGCTCCACGCCTCTCCGATGGAGCCAGTGCTCATCGAAGGATCATCAAGCGCGCGGGCGACGAAGTCATCGGCAATGCGCTCGCCCGGATAGGCCATGCCGCCGGCGACCTGCGGGGGCGGCAATGGTGCGCCAGGCAACGGCCGTGGTGTCTTGCCGGCGTGGGCTCCGAGCATGATCGCACGCCACACCTCGGCCGGCAGACTGCCGCCGACGACGCGGTTCATGGGCGCCCCATCGTCATTGCCGGTCCAAATGCCAGCCGTCAGATAGGCCGTGTAGCCGACGAACCAGGCGTCGCGAAAGCCCTGCGAGGTGCCGGTCTTGCCGGCCGCGACATGCGGCGGGATCGCCGCACGGCGTCCCGTTCCGTCGGAGAGGGCGGTGCCAAGCATGTCGTTCATGGCGACGATCTGCGCCGGCGCGATGAGCTGCGCCGTCGTCGCTGCGTGGGCGAGCAGGACCTCTCCCCTCGCGCTCGTCACGCGGCGGATGACATACGGCTCTGCGGCGCGGCCGCCATTGGCGATGACGTTGTAGGCACCCGTCAGCTCGAGCAGCGACACCTCCGAGGTGCCAAGCGAGATCGTCGCGTCCTTGGCAAGGCCCGACCGGATGCCGAGCCGCTTGGCGACGTGAGCTACACGCGCAGGGCCAACCTTCAGGGTGAGGCGCGCTGCAACGGTGTTGACCGACTTGGCGAGCGCGGTGCGCAGCGACAGAGGCCCTAGGTACGCACCGTTGTCGTTGCGCGGCGCCCAGCCCGATACGCTGAGCGGAAGATCGTCCACGAGGCTATCGGGCGTATAGCCGGCCTCGAGGGCGGCGAGATAGACGAACGGCTTGAAGGCCGATCCCGGCTGGCGCATGGCCTTTACGGCGCGGTTGAACTGCGTCTCGGCGTACGAGCGGCCACCGACAAGCGCGAGAAGCGCGCCGTCGCGGTCGAGAACCACCGCCGCCGCTTCGCTGGCATGCAGCTCGGGGCCACGCGCTGCAATGAACTGCTCGATGACGGTCGCGGCGTTGGCCTGCAACTCGCGATCGAGCGTCGTCTCGACGATCAGTCCGTCGGCGCCAGCAGCGACGCCCGCAACGTACGCCGGCGCGAGCTGCTCCATGACATAGTCGACGGCGTAGTCGGCACCCCGAGGCTCGGCACGCTCGGAGCGATCGAATGCGTGGGCGATCTCGCTGGCAGCTTTGCTCTCCTGCTCCTCGCTGATGAAGCCAGCCTCTTGCATCTGCGACAGCACGAGGCGCGCGCGGGTACGAGCGAGGACCGGGTTGGAGAGCGGCGAGTAGCGCGAGGGCGCCTTCAGGAGTCCGGCGATCATTGCCGCTTCTGCGAGCGTCAGGTTGCGGGCAGGCTTGCCGAAATAGCGGCGCGCGGCAGCGTCGATGCCATAGGCGCCGGAACCCAGATAAACGCGATTGAGATAAAGCTCAAGGATGTCAGACTTGGAGAGCTTCATCTCCAGCCACAAAGCCAGCGTGAACTCCTCGAGCTTGCGGGCGAACGTGCGGTCGGAGGTGAGGTAGAGGTTCTTGGCAAGCTGCTGGGTCAGCGTAGAGCCACCCTGCACCGTGCGACCCTCGCGCAGATTGATGACTGCCGCCCGCAGCATGCCGAATGGATCGACACCGTGGTGGTCGTAGAAACGCTGGTCCTCGGTCGCGATCACCGCATCGGAGACATAGCGCGGCAGCAAGTCGAGGGGCACATAGTCGTCGCCGGCGCCGCGCTCGGAGATCACCGATCCATCCCGCGCCAGGATGCGCACGTAGGGTGAGGTCTCCTTCGGCCGCAGGGAAAGCGGGTCAGGATAGATCACCGAGTAATAGACCATCAACGCCGCGATAGCGGTCGCGCCCGTTGCGGCCGCGAGAAGCGGAACGAGCAGCATCCGCCTCAGCGAGGAGCGCTTCGGCTGGCTTGGCGATGACGAAACTAGGCCCATCGGCAGGCCCTACTCCCTCACGGAAATGAATTGCTGAGTGCCCGCGGCGAACGTCGCCCGTTTGAAACAAGCTAACCCGGTCTCGTCTAAGGCGCAGTAAACCTTGCGTCGCACCGGCTAAGTGCAGGAAGTGTCAGGTCTTCTCGCGCAGAAGCACGACCGGGTAGGCGACAAAGGCGAGGATGATGCGGGCGATGACGGTGAAAAACATCAGGAGAAGCTGGCGCTCCTCGAGCAAGAGCTCGAGCCAGATGTTGTATCTGGGATCGAGGCCCGTCGAGGTGATGAGGGCTTTGAAGCTGCGTGCCCAGCCGAGCATCATCGACAGCGTCTCGGGCGAGTAGATGGCAACCACGGCCAGCAGCAAGGCGCCGAGAACGAGCGAAAATACGATGTTGCTGATCGATAAGAGCATACGCAGCACGGAAAGCTCCCCCAACTCGCCGAACAAGAGCACGACGGTGCGAACCTAACATCCAGACGCGCGCCACGAAACATCCCTAACTACGCGCTGCAATACGTTCCCATATGGAACCTCATGTGCGCACTGCCGGTTGGCAGGCTAACGGCGCAGCGTCGCGAAGTGGAGCAGGCACTAGCATGGCTTACATCAAACCTGGCGCTGCCGACACCTTCGAGCGCGTCGAGCGGCTGGACACTGCAGAGGTGGAAGCGGCGCTGGAACGCCTCGATGCGCTCGCGAAAGTCATGGATTCGCTGTTCGCGATCCCCGGCACGCGGATCCGCCTCGGCGTCGACGCACTTCTGGGCCTCTTGCCCGTGGTCGGCGACGTGCTGGCGCAGCTCGTTGCCACTTACCTCATTTGGGAGGCGAGGCGCCTCGGCGTATCGAAGCTCGTGCTCTGGCGCATGGTGGCCAATACGCTCATCGACACGGCCATCGGCGCGGTGCCGGTAGTCGGGGATGCCTTCGATGTCGCCTTCCGAGCGAACGTGAAGAACGTGCGCCTGCTAAAGCGGCACCTGGAGAAGCGCGGCTACAGGGTAGCGACACCGGACTATCGCCGCGTCGGGTGAGAAGTCAGAACGGGTCGCTAGGGTCCCTCGCTCCGAACGCCTTCTAACGCATTTTCCGATCAGACGGGCGCGCTTCACTCCACCCTCCCCTCGACGGGGAGGGTGCATCGAGCGCAGCGAGAGGCCGGGTGGGGGTGAAGGGCCGGGAGCATAGCCTGCGTAGGCTTCTCCAAGCTCGATTCCCCCCCACCCCTGACCCCTCCCGCGGGGAGGCAGGGGAACCGCATATGGCAAATTGCTCGGAGATGGCCGCGTTCGGCCGCACCAAACTCAAGTTTCTCAAGCGGTTCCTGAAGCTCAGGCACGGTGTGCCGTCGCACGACACGTTCTCCAA
>Ga0164243_10005586_pt1 | contig 19184 bp, 13 predicted proteins | sample OricompcompostOP_FD_108781 | JGI IMG/M metagenome (GOLD analysis project Ga0164243, IMG submission 108781) | Organic Plus compost microbial communities from Emeryville, California, USA - Original compost - Organic plus compost (OP) | ecosystem: Engineered > Solid waste > Mixed feedstock >... | reverse complement strand
GCGCCTCGATGGCGACCACTACGTGCTGAACGGCACCAAGACCTGGATCTCCAACGGCGGCATCGCGGATATGTATTGCGTGTTCGCGCGCACCACGCCGGGCCAGAAGCGAGCCGACGGCACCGTGGGCGCGCAAGGCATCAGTGCCTTTCTGGTCGAGCCCGATGATCCGGGATTCAGCGTCGAACAGCGCATCGACGTGATCGCGCCACATCCGCTCGGCACGTTGCGTTTCAACGAATGCCGGATCCCCGTGGCACGGCGCATCGGCGCCGAGGGCGAGGGCTTCAAGATCGCCATGCGCACGCTCGATATCTTCCGCGCGTCGGTGGCAGCTGCGGCGTTGGGTTTCGCTCGTCGCGCACTGGATGAAGCGATTGCCTATTCGCAGCAGCGTGAAATGTTCGGCAAGACGCTGGCCGATTTTCAACTGACCCAAGCGGCGATTGCCGAGATGGCCACTGCCATCGACGCCGCCGCGTTGCTCACGTATCGCGCCGCCTGGCAGCGTGACACAGGGCAACCCGTAACCAAGAGTGCCGCGATGGCGAAGATGACCGCCACCGAGAGTGCCCAGACTGTGATCGATCGCGCCGTGCAGATGTTTGGTGGGCGAGGCGTCGTCCATGGCGCGGTCGTCGAGCGCTTGTACCGAGACATTCGTGCCTTGCGCATCTACGAAGGCGCGACCGAGGTACAGAAGCTGATCATCGCCCGAGAGGTTTTGAAATGACCATTGAAGTGCTGCAACCCGCCGGCTGGCCGCGTCCGAAGGGATATGCCAACGGTATCGCCGCCGAAGGCCGCCAGATCTTCGTGGCGGGGCAGATTGGCTGGGACGAGCAGCAGAAGTTCGCAGTCGGGCTGGCCGCACAGGTCCGCCAGACGTTGCAGAACATCGTCGCCGTGCTGGCCGAAGCGGGCGCCGGGCCCGAACACATCGTGCGCCTCACCTGGTATGTCACCAGCCGCGACGAGTATTACGCCGAGCTGCCGCAGATCGGCCAGGCATATCGCGAGGTCCTCGGCCGGAATTTTCCAGTGATGGCCGTGGTCCAGGTCGTGGCGCTGATGGAAGCGGAGGCCAAAGTGGAAATCGAAGCGACCGCGGTCGTCCCCAGCGCTCGCTGAGCGGCGGAGCTGCTTTCCATGTGGAGGCCGGCGGAGCGAATTCGTTACCAGCCAATCTCGGGTCCGTGGCCCAGCGCCGAGCGGGCCGCGCGTTCGCGATTGTTCAGCCCCGCGCAGCTGGGGCCGCTCGCTCTTGAACAACGCACCTGGGTGCCCGCGATGGTGCCCTGGCGCGCCAGCGAGGACGGCTTCGTCACACCGAACGTTCTGGCCTGGTACGAGCGATTCGCTCGCGGCTGTCCCGGCGCCATCGTCATCGAAGCGACCGGCATTCGCGACGTGCCGAGCGGGCCGTTGCTGCGCATCGGCGACGATCGTTTCATTCCTGGCATTCGCGAGCTGGTCGAGGTCGTCAAGCGTGCCAGCGGCGGTCGCACGCGGCTGCTGATTCAGCTCATCGATTTCCTGGCCATGCGTCGCCGTCCCGAGCGCGCCAAATATCTGGAGCGACTGCTGCGCATCACCGACGAGCATCGCGAAAGGCTGGGCATGCCGGGCGCATCGGAAGCGGCCGCGCGAGAACGATTGGCTCAGCTGGATGACGAAGGATTGCGCAATGTGCTCACGCCTCGCGAAATCGAATCGCTGGAGCGTGGCTATCGAGAGCGCGTAACCGACGTCGAGCTGGAACATATAGCGAAGCTGCCGCAGACACTGCCGAAGTTGTTTGCAGACGCGGCGGTTCGCGCCGAAGCGGCCGGGCTGGATGGTGTCGAGCTGCACTATGCTCACGCCTATACGATGGCATCGTTTCTTTCGGCGACGAACAGTCGAACCGATGGCTATGGCGGCTCGCGCGAGGCGCGCGTGCGTCTGCCATTGGAAGTGTTCGCCGCCGTGCGCGCGGCCGTCAGCAGGAGCTTCGCGGTCGGTTGTCGATTTCTCGCCGAGGAATGTATCGAGGGCGGCAGCACCGTCGAGGACTCGATGTGGTATGCGACGCAGTTTGCGGGCGCGGGCATGGATTTCATTTCCGTCTCACGCGGCGGCAAATTCGACGACGCAAAGCAGCCCAAGGTCGGCGAGGCTGCGTATCCGTACACGGGCAAGAGCGGCTACGAGTGCATGCCGTCGTACTACTCCGATGCGACCGGGCCGTTCGGACGCAACCTGCCGCCATCGAAGCAGATCCGCAGCGCGCTGCGGGCGGCCGGACACTCGACCCCGCTGATCACGGCCGGCGGCATTCACAATTTCGAACAGGCCGAAGCCGTGCTCGCCGCGGACCAGGCCGATGTGGTCGGCTTCGCCCGCCAGGCTTTGGCCGATCCCGATTGGTTCACGAAGGTACTGAGCGGGCGGGGCGCCGAGGTGCGCCTGTGCATGTACACCAACTATTGCGAAGCGCTCGACCAGCGCCATCGCGAAGTGACCTGCGAGTTGTGGGATCGCGAGGGCCTCGACCAGCCCGGTGTGGTTCGTTCGGTGGACGGCAAGCGGCGGCTGCTCGCGCCCGACTGGTCGTAGGCTTCACGGGCCCGGCGGGCTCGATACAGTGTTCATCGCAATTGACGCTGGCGCGGCGACTGCCGGCACAATGGCGGCGCTGCGGATCGAGCTGGTCGGGAGTGAACGCCATGACGACGCGCCGGGAAGTTCTGCAAAGTGCCGCTGTGGGAGCCGCGATGCTCGCCACCACCGAGGCGGCGGCCCAACAGGGGGCGGAGCCCGCGGGCCCCGCGTGGACTCGCACGATCGAGCCCAAGGGCTTGCCTTTCGATCCGAAGCGTCTCAATGGGCTGTCGGCAAGGCTCATCCAATCTCATTGGGAAAATAACTATGTCGGCGCCGTGAAGGCGCTGAATCTCGTGCGCGAGAAGCTGCGCAGTCAGCTCACCTCGCAAGACCCGCCCTACCTGTACGACGATTTGAAGCGGGAGCATCTGATTCGCACCGGCTCGGTGGTGCTGCACGAATTGTATTTCGGCAATCTCGGCGGCGATGGCAAGCCACCGGCCGAGCTCCGGTCGGGCATTGCGAAATCGTTCGGCAGCTTCAGCGCGTGGGAGAGCGAGTTTCGCAAGATCGCGCAGGGGCTCGGCGGCGGCTCGGGGTGGGTGGTGCTCGGTTACAACCAGCACTTGCAGCTGCTCGAGAACTATTGGCTGGCCGACCATGCTCACAATCCGCCGCACACGCTGCCCGTGCTGGTGATGGATATGTACGAGCATGCCTATCACCTGGACTTCGGCGCGGCCGCCGGCAAGTACATCGACGCGTTCTTCACGAACATCAACTGGGACCAGGTGGGCGAGCGCTTCCAAGTGTAAGGTCGCCGGGCGGCTCGCGAGCAGCACGTATGAGCGAGAGAGTGAGCCCTTTCGGCTTCGCACGCGACTTCATCACCGGCTGGGATGCGCTGGCGACGATGATCGTGCTGGCCCTGCTCGTGTTCTTTGCGGAAGCGAGTAGCGGATTGATGCAGCCGTTGGCGGAGCTTCAGGCCATGCCGCTGTCGCTCGATCCATCGCACCTGCCCGAGTACGCGGCGCGTACCACGCTGCGCATGTTCGCGGCGATGGCATTGTCTCTTGCATTCACGTTCACGTATGCAACCTGGGCGGCCAAGAGCGAGCCGGCGGGCAAGCTGCTCATTCCTCTGCTCGACATTCTGCAATCCGTTCCGATCCTGGGGTTCATTTCGATCACCGTCGTTTTTTTCATGTCGCTGGCGCCGGGGCGCGTGCTCGGCGCGGAGCTCGCGGCGGTGTTTGCCATCTTCACCAGCCAGGCATGGAACATGGCATTCAGTTTCTATCAATCGCTGCGTACCGTGCCGTCCGAGCTCAGGGAAGCGGCCGACTCGTTCCGCCTGTCGCCGTGGATGCGGTTCTGGCGCCTGGAAGTTCCATTCGCGGCTCCAGCGCTCGTCTGGAACATGATGATGTCGATGTCCGGCGGCTGGTTCTTCGTGGTCGCCTCGGAGGCGATCAGCGTTGGCCACACGTCGGTCAAGCTGCCCGGCGTGGGCTCGTACATCGCGCTCGCGATCGAGCAGCGCAATCTGGTCGCCATCGGCTGGGCGATCGCCACGATGCTGATCGTGATCCTGTTGTACGACCAGTTGTTCTTCCGGCCGCTGGTGGCCTGGGTCGATCGCTTTCGGGTCGAGCAGGAGCCGGGCTCGCGCGCCCCGCAGTCATTCATTCTGACCATGCTGGTGCGATCGAGATTGATACGGAGTTTCACGCAGCTGTTGCGCACGCTGGCGCAATGGACGAATCGTCTGGCGCCGCGAGTATCGAGCACTCGAATATCACATCCCTCGCGCACGCACCGCCTGGCCAATACGATCTGGTTGAGCGTCATCGTCGCCGTCTTGATCGTCGTCGGCTGGCAGGGCGCGCGAGGGCTGGTTGCGCACACGAGCTGGTCCGACGGATTGGAGGTGATCGAGCTCGGCACGATCACGATGCTGCGAGTGTTCGTGCTGATCGCGATCGCGAGCCTGATCTGGGTGCCGGTCGGTGTCTGGGTCGGGCTGCGGCCCAAAGCGACCCGGATCGTGCAGCCGATCGCCCAGTTTCTCGCGGCGTTTCCGGCGAATCTGCTGTTCCCGGTGGTCGTGTTCGGCATCGTCCGAGGCAATCTCAATCCCGACCTCTGGCTGAGCCCGCTGATGATTCTGGGCACGCAGTGGTACATCCTGTTCAACGTGATTGCCGGCGCATCGGCCTTGCCCGGCGAGCTGCGCTACGCGGCGCAAAACCTTCAGGTGCGCGGCTGGTTGTGGTGGCGCAGGGTGGGATTGCCTGGAATCTTCCCGTTCTACGTAACCGGCGCGATTACCGCTTCGGGCGGCTCGTGGAATGCTTCGATCGTTGCGGAGCTGGCGAGCTGGGGCGACAGCAAAGTGAGAGCGCACGGTCTGGGCGCCTACATTGCCTCCGCCACTGCCGAGGGCGACTTTCACCGCACCGTGCTCGGCGTCGCCACCATGAGCCTGTTCGTCGTCACCATCAATCGATTGTTCTGGCGTCCCTTGTACTACTACGCTGAGCGAAGCTTTCGTCTCGCCTGAAGTTGTGGAGGGTCGATGAGCGCTGCCGAGCCGCTGCTGCAGATCGAGCAGGTCCGCAAGGCTTTTCCGAAGCCGGACGGAGGCGAGCTGCTGGTGCTCGATGCGGTCGACCTGGAGCTGCGGCAGGGGCAGATCCTGGGCTTGCTGGGCCGCTCCGGGTCGGGCAAGTCGACGCTGCTGCGCCTGATCGCCGGCCTGTCGAGCCCGAACGCCGGGACGCTGCGCTATCTGGGCAAGCCGATCTCGAGTCCCGCGCCCGGCGTGGCGATGGTGTTCCAGAGTTTTGCCCTGTTTCCCTGGCTGAGCGTGTTCGAGAACGTGGCGCTGGGGCTCGAAGCGCAGCGCCTGCCCAAGGCCGAGATTCGTCAGCGGACGCTGGCGGCCATCGATCTGATCGGGCTCGACGGTTTCGAATCGGCCTATCCCCGCGAGCTTTCCGGCGGCATGCGTCAACGCGTCGGTTTCGCGCGGGCACTGGTCGTGCATCCCGACATCCTGCTCATGGACGAGCCGTTTTCCGCACTCGATGTACTGACGGCCGAGACGCTGCGTACCGACTTTCTCGATTTGTGGTCCGAAGGTCGAATGCCGATCAAGGGGGTCATCCTGGTCACGCACAACATCGAGGAGGCGGTGCTCATGTGCGATCGCATTCTCGTGTTCGGCAGCAATCCGGGCCGGGTGCTTTCCGAAATCGGCGTGACACTGCCGCAGCCACGCAATCGTCTCGACCCGGCCTTTCGCGCCCTGGTCGAGCGCATTTACGTGGAGATGACGGCGCGCGCGCGACCGGGCGCGGCCGGGCTTCGGCCCGAAGGCTTGCAGGGATTGGGCATCGGCACGATTCTCCCGCGCGTATCGTCGAATCTGCTGTCGGGCCTGATGGAGGCGCTCGCCTCCGAGCCATTCGACGGCAAAGCGGATCTGCCGGAGATCGCGTCGCGGTTGCAGATGGAGATCGACGATTTGTTTCCTGTCGCCGAGACCTTGCAGATGATGCGGCTGGCGGAGGTCGAAGGCGGCGACATCCGGCTGCTGGAGCCGGGCATGGCGTTTGCGAGCGCCAGCGTCGATGAGCGCAAGCGGATCTTTGCGAGCCATCTGCTGAGCTATGTAGCGCTCGCAGCCCACATCCGGCGCATTCTGGATGAGCGTGCCTCGCATGTGGCGCCGATGAGCCGTTTCTCCGACGAGTTGCAAGACTACATGACGGCGCAAGCAGCCGAGCAGACGCTGCGAGCAGTGATCAGCTGGGGTCGTTATGCCGAAATATTTGCTTACGACGATGACAGCGCGACCTTCAGCCTGGAGAACCCGAGCTAGGTTGACGATCTGCGTAGCCGCGGCTGCGTCGGCGCAGGCCCAGGAGAAACCGGGGCAGAACCGCGCGGAAGCATTGGAAATGCCGACAGTGGTGGTGGTCGGGACCACGCCGCTGCCGGGCCTCGGCACTGCGCTCCGCGACGTGCCCGCCAACGTGCAGATCTACACCAGCAAGGATCTGGCGCGACAGCGTCAGGCCACGGCGACCGATTATCTGGAGCAGAATCCGACGGGGATCTCCTCGAATGCCGCGCAAGGCAATCTGTATCAGCCCGACATCAGCTTGCGCGGCTTCGCCGCATCGCCGCTGCTGGGGACGCCGCAGGGCGTCTCGGTGTTTCAGGATGGAGTGCGGGTCAACGAGCCCTTCGGCGACGTCGTGAACTGGGATCTCATTCCACAGTCCGCCATCGCCAGCATTCAGCTCATTCCGGGCTCCAACCCGGCCTTCGGCCTGAACACGCTGGGGGGCGCGCTGGCCGTTTACACAAAAAGCGGAGCGCAGTTTCCCGGCGGCGGTGTCGAGCTGTCGGGCGGCTCGTTCGGTCGCAAGTCCGGTGAATTCGATTGGGGCGGCTCGCGCGGCGAGCTCGACTGGTTCATCACTGCCGATGCCACCGACGATGACGGCTGGGCGGATCACAATCCCAGCCGGGTCCGACGGTTCTTCGGCAAGGTTGGCTGGCAGAACCAGACCAGCGATCTGGATGTGAGTTTTACGGCAGCGGACAACGAGCTGCAGGGGACACAAACGCTGCCGCGCTCGTTTCTCGACGACATCCGGCAGGCCTATACGTTTCCGGACGAGAACGAGAACGAGTTGGCATTCGTGACCGTCAAGGGCAGTCACTTCTTTCGCGACGAGGTGCTGTTCGGCGGCAACTTGTACTACCGCAACTACCGGACGAGCAATCTCAGCAGCAACGTCAACGACGATTTCTTCGAGACCGGCCTCCAGGCGACCAACGATGCGTCCGATATCGAGCAGGAGAGTTACGGCGGCGGCCTGCAACTGGTGCTGAACCACGAGTGGGGCAGCCGCAAGAATCAGCTCATGCTCGGTGCAACCGCAGATAGTGCCGACGCACGCTTCACGCAGCGCTCGCAGGATGCCGAGTTCACTCCAGATCGAAACACGATCGGCATCGACGACTTCGAGCTGGAGACGGACGCCGACACCAGCACGCGCTACCTCGGCGCGTTCCTTGCGGATACCTTCAACCTGAATGCCGAGTGGACGTTGTCGGCATCGGCTCGTTACAACCATGCCCGCGTTCGCATCGAGGATCGCAGCGGCGAGGCGCCCCTGCTGAACGGCGAGCACTCGTTCTCGCGGCTCAATCCTGCCCTGGGCATCAACTTCAATCCAACGCAGGACCTCACCGCCTACGCGAGCTACAACGAAGGCATGCGTGCGCCCACCGCGATCGAGCTGACGTGCGCCGACCCGAATGCGGCGTGCAAGCTGCCGAATGATTTTCTCGCCGATCCGCCGCTCGCGGCGGTGATATCCAAGACCATCGAAGTCGGGGCCCGCGGGCGCATGGCGACATCGTGGCGCTGGAGTGCGGCCGTGTATCGGACGCGCCTGGAGAACGACATTACTTTCATCAGTGCCGGTGCCGGCGCGACCAATGCAGGTTTTTTCGCGAACGTAGGCGGCACGCGGCGCCAGGGCGTGGAGCTGGGGCTGGAAACTCAGCGCGAGCCCGTATCGTTCGCGGTTCGCTATACGTTTCTCGACGCCACCTTTCGTTCGTCATTCGCCGAGAACAGCCCGGCGAACTCCAGTGCGGATGAAGCAGGGATCATCCAGGTCGAACCGGGCGATCGAATTCCGAGCACTCCACGGCATGTGCTCAAAGTGCGGGCCGACTGGACCGTCACACCGACCCTGTTCATCGGTGCGAATGTCCTGACCAGTGCAGGGGTCTATGCTCGCGGAGACGAGAACAATCAGGACCGCAACGGTCAGCTGCCGAGCTACACGGTCGTGAATCTCGACGCGCGCTATCTTGCTACCAAAAGGTTCGAGGTGTTCGCCCGTATCAACAACCTGTTCGATCGGCGCTATTTCAACTTTGGCGTGGTGGGCGAGAACTTCTTCACAGGTCCCGACCGAACGTTCGGTCCCGCGCAGGGTCTGGAGCCCGCCCCCGAGCAGTTTCGCGGCCCCGGTGCGCCGTTCGGCGCGTGGCTCGGCGTGAGATATTCATTCGGCGAGGCGCCGGCAGGTCGCGCTCGCGACACCGACTGACGCGAGCTCACCTGGCTCAGTCGGCTTGCGGGTAGGGCACGCCAAGTGCCTTCAATGCATCGATCAGCGCGCGCCGATCGAACGGTTTGGACAGCACTCGCAGCCGTGCATCCTGCTGGAATTGCTCACGCACCTCGGCCGTGGCACCACCGGTTGCGACCACGATGGGCAGTCGAGGCCGGAGGCGCCGGATCTCGGACACGATCTGCGCGCCGGACCGGTCCGGCAAAGTCAGATCGATGATGGCGCCCGACAATCGGTCCCCGAGCGTGTCGAGTGCGTTCAGCCCGGCCGCGAATGTTTCTGCTGCTTCGACCTGCAAGCCGTCGTCGGCAAGAATGTCTGTTATGTACATTCGCACCAGCGGTTCGTCTTCTATCACCAGGATGCAGGCGTCCGAGGCTGGCCGCGCCAACAGCTCGTGAACGCGCCGGGCGAGCGAGGGCAGCGTGAACGGCTTGTTGAGCAGCTCGAAGCTGTCGTCCAGCCGCCCGTCCGCTTTCAGTAGATCGTTCGCATAGCCGCTGGTGATCAACACTGGCAGCCTCGGACGCAGCTTGCGGGCTTGCTCCGCGAGCCTCTTGCCGTCCACGCCGCCGGGCAGGCCCAGATCGGTGAACAGCATGGCAATCGCGGGCTCGCGCTCGAGAATCTGGAGGGCCGCGAAGGCGTCGGCCGCTTCCATCACGCCATACCCCAGTCCGCTCAGGCTCGCCACTGCGTAGTTGCGAACTTCGGTATGGTCTTCGACGACCAGGATGATCTGATTCTGGCTGCCGCGCGCGATCGGGCCTGCAGGCGCGTCGATGCTTTCGCGGCGTGGCAGGCTTGCGCCAGTTTCGGCGGCCGGCAACAGAATTCTCACACTCGTGCCCTTGGCCGGTTCGCTGGCGAGCTCGACGCGTCCGCCGCTTTGCCGGACGAATCCATGGACCTGGCTCAGGCCGAGGCCGGTGCCTCCGTAGCTGGACTTGGTGCTGAAGAAGGGCTCGAAGGCGAGTTTCAAGGTGGCGGGCGACATGCCCGAGCCGCTGTCGGTGACCTGGATGAGCACGTAGGGGCCGGGGGAGATGTCGCCGGCACGCGCGGCTGCCGCGTCGATCTCCAGGTTCCTGGTCTGGATCGTGAGCTTGCCGCCCGAGGGCATGGCATCTCTGGCATTCACGGCGAGGTTCAGGAGGGATGTTTCCAATTCGGTGGCGTCGACCTCCACGCTCCAGAGCCGCAGCTCCTGGATCGTGCTCACCTGGATGTCTTCGCCGAGCGAGCGGCGTAACAGGTCGGCGAGTCGCTCGACCAGTGCGCTCACGTCGAGAATGGTCGGCTCCAGCGGCTTGCGACGTGAGAAGGCGAGCAGCCGGTCGGTGAGCACGGCGGCGCGTCGCGCGCCATGAATCGCGTTGGCGATGGACCGGTGCACGGTCGCGTCCGCATCCTTGAGCAGTCGCTGTGCGCCGTCGAGATTGCCCAGCACGACCGTGAGCAGATTGTTGAAGTCGTGCGCGATGCCGGCGGTGAGGCGGCCCACGGCTTCCATCTTCGTCGCATGTCTCAAATGCTCCGCGCTCGGAGGAACGCCGATCCGCGTGCCGATCAGCGCATGCGCGGGCCGTCCGAAGATATGTGCCGCGGCCGGATTGGCGGACACCACGACGCCCTCGGCGTCGACCACGATGATGCCCTCGGCGCGGTTCTCGATCAGCAATTTGATCTCGGTCTCATCTCTCATCGGCCCGGGGCCAGCCCCTGGGTGGGCGGTCTCATGCTGAGGTCACGATCGTTATCCGTGCAGCAGAACACCCCGGCGGGTGGGCGCGCAAGAGAGCGCCAACTACTATGGCTACTAGTAGGAGGGCGCAGGCGCAGAGCGCCGGAGCTAACCGTCGCGGCGGGTGATGCCGCGCTCGCGTGCCCAGATGACGGCAGCGCTGCGTCGGTTCACACCGATTTTTCGAAAGATCGACGCGACGTGATTGCGCACCGTGTTCTGCGACAGGTTCAGCATGCGGCTCATGTCCGCGTCCGAGCGAGCTTCGCAGATCAGGCCCAGAATTTCCCGCTCGCGCGGCGTGAGCGCCGCGAAATCCTCGTCGCGTGCCACCGGCTGCGTGACCTGGCACCAGGCCCGCAGCTTTTCGCTGAGCGGCCGTGCCAGCCACGAAGGATCCTGGAGCACATCGTGGACGGCGTCGTTGATCAGGTGGTGCAGATCGCGGCGTGCTGCCTCCTGCGCCGGCACCGCTTGCACGACGCTCAACGTCTGCATCCGACCGTTCACTGGAATCTCGACCGCCGAGATGAAACAGTCGAGCGCGTTCTCGTCCCTGCTCAGCGGCAGCCGCAGGTGGCGCAATTGTCCATCCACGCAACGGCGCGTGGTCTGATCCATCCAGCGAATCTCACCTTGCGGATCCACCAACAACCAGCCCCCGCCCAGCTTGGGCAGGATTTTTTCGAGGTTCTGCTGGCTGCGTACATCTTCTCGCATCAGGACCTCCTCGAGTGCTTGTGTATGATCGACATCTGCCATTAAACGGCAGGCAATGTGGAGTGGTTCCTCTGGACCATGGCGTAGTACGGCGACACCACCAGCGCGGGCGTTGCGAAAAGTTCCCGGTCGCACGAATTGCCGGATCGTCTGGCGCCGGCCTCAAAAAGTCACGCCGCAATCACACCGCTGACTCTATTGTGCTCCTGGGCCGATCCGGCCGGGCTCGCCGAAGCGACCGGCCCGCGACCAACCGGCCCGGGGGAGAAGGGAGGGCGCGTGGCAGTGGGGGCGCGGCTGAGAAGAACGGTTCGGCACGCCGATCTGCGGATGATCATGCATGTTCTGACCCTGGTCGCCGCGGCGTTGCTTGGCTTGCTGTGCGCGGCCTCTCTGTGCGTCGCTCCTCCTCATCGCAATCCACCCCATCCCTCCTACCTGCCCGAGGAATAACCCGGCAGCATTCGAGTCAGGGCTAAGGAATGAGTCAAAGCACCAGCGTCGTCGCTCCGTCCGCGGCAATGACGACGGCCGCTGCCGAGGTATCGACCGGCAGGGCACGGTTCGAATACATCGACGGCCTGCGCGGCCTGGCGGCCATCATGGTGGCCATCGGCCATCTTGCGGACGCCGCTGCCGACCGTCATCCCGGCATTCTCGGCCCCGGCGTCGAGGCGCTCGCCTCGCTGGGCCGCTACGGGGTGCAGATTTTCTTCGTGCTCAGCGGCTTCGTGATCGCACACAGCGTCACGGGCGGCGAGTACTCGTTCAAGTATCTCGGCCGTTTCGCCGCACGCCGCTTCGTGCGCCTGGACCTGCCTTACTGGTCGGTGATTGCGCTGGAACTGGTGTTGCTGTGGCTCAGCGGACAGCTCATGGCCCAGTATGCCCGGGAGCTGCCCTCGCTCGGGACGATCGCGGCAAACGCATTCTATTTACAGAATTTCCTGGGCTATCCGCACATCCTGCCGATCTTCTGGACGCTGTGCTACGAAGTGCAGTTCTACCTGGTCCTGGTGCTGTCGCTGGTGTTGCTCGCCCAACTGCGTGATGGGGGCATGTCCGCTGCACGCACTCGCATGATCGCAGCCGCCGGGCTCGCGATCGGCTTCGTCTGGTCGCTGTGCCTGTTCGTCGGAGTGCTGCCGGCGGTCCACCCGGCGCTGTTCCTCGACCGCTGGTTTCAATTCGCGTTGGGCGTGCTCGTCTATCTTTATTATCGCAGCCAGGTCCGGCTCGAGGTGTTGGTGGTCGCGGTGGCGCTGTGCATGGGTGCCGCGGTGCTGTTCGGCGCGGACGCTTATCGAGTGACGGCGCTGCTCGTGACCGTCGCCACGGCCATTGCGATCGTGTGCAGCTTGCAGTTTCGACGGCGCGGAGTGTTCGAGGGAGCAACGATGCAGTTCCTCGGGCGGATCTCTTACAGCGTGTATCTGCTGCACGTGGCTATCGGCTGGCGCGCGACCGTGCTGGTTCGGGAGCTGATCGGCAGCCACTATTCCACCTTCTGGGCCTATGTTGCGTTCGCGGTCGGGATGCTCGCGAGCATTCTCGCAGCGTGGATCGCGTTCCTGCTCATCGAGCAGCCCGCCATCAAGCTGGCCCGGACGATCGAGCTGCCCAAGCGCGGGCAGAACAGCGCTTTGCTCACCACGTAATTCTTCGCGGCCCAGCGGCCTTGCGCGGCTTTGATATGCTTGCTCGTCAGCAATCCCGCACACGCCGAGCATGACCGATGTGAGCACCGACGCCGACCGAACGTTCGTCGAACGCATGGCGCTGCCGGTCGGTCGGAAACAACGCGTGCTGGTGGCGGTCGCAGCGGATTCGCAAGCGGAGCGGGTGATACGCGCGGGCAAGCGCATGGCCGACCTGCTGGCCGCGCCGTGGACCCTGGTTTTCGTCGAAACGCCGGAGTTGCTCCGCCGGCCCTCGGATTCGCGCAATCGCTGGGCAGGCCTGCAGCGCCTGGCGGGTTCGCTCGGCGCTCATGCAGTCACCTTGGACGGTCTGTCCGTCGTCGACGCGCTGCTGGAGTACGCGCGGACTTCAGAAGCTACGCACCTCGTGATCGGCGCCCCGAGGCGACGCGGATTGATTGCCTGGCTGCGCCGGTCGACGCCATCGCGACTGGTCTCCCGAGCCCAGGAGCTCGTCGTCATCACAGTTGGCTCGACGCATGAGGAGCGCTCCGAGGAGCAACTCGTCGACGCCCCTCCTGAGCGAGCCCCCATCCAATGGGCACGCTATGGGTGGGCGCTCGCGATCAGCGCGCTCACGACCGCGATCACCTATGCGATGGACCCGTATTTCGCGGTTCCCAACCTGCTGATGACCTATCTGCTCAGCTCGACGCTGGTCGGCATCAGGTTCGGCCGCGGCCCGGCGGTGCTCGCCTCCGTTGCGAACGTCGTCTCGTTTGCGGTGTTCTTCGTGCCGCCTCGCTACACCCTGTCGATCGCCGACGCCCAATACGTGGTGACCTTCATCGTGATGCTGATCGTCGCGGTCACCATGGCGAACCTGATGACGAGCGTGCGCCGGCAGATTCGGGCCACTGGCGCGCGAGAGCGTCGCACGGCGTTGTTATATGCAATGAGCAGGGACCTGAGTGCCACGCGCGGTGTCGCGAACATGGCGCGCGTCGCGGTCAGGCACATCGCGGAGGTTTTCGATTGCGCAGCGGTCGTGCTCCTGCCGGATGCGGCGGGAAAATTGGTGTATCCGCGCGCCGCGCCCATCGAAGGCTCGTTCCAGAACGCGGATCTGGGGCTGGCTCAATGGGCGTTCGAGCAGCGGCGCCGCGGGGGGCTCGGGTCCGAACACAGAGCCGGCGCACCGGCCATGTATCTTCCACTGACGCACGACCAGCAGCGCTTCGGTGTGCTCGCGGTGCGGCCACACAATCGCCGGCGCCTGCTAGTGCCCGAGCAGACGCGGTTACTCGAAGCATTCGCCGAACAGCTGAGCCTGGCGGTGGAGCGAGCCGGCCTGTCGGCTGCAGCCGAAGCCGGGCGGGTCGCTGCGGAGACCGAAAGTCTGCGCAACACGCTCCTCGCTTCGATATCGCATGATCTGCGCACGCCGCTGGCGGCGATTGCCGGCGCGGGCAGTACGCTGGCTGAGCGCGGCCGGGATCTCGACGATGACATTCGCACTTCGCTGGCGCGCTCGATCGAAGCCAAGGCGGTGGAAATGTCCGAGATCGTCTCCAACGTGCTCGACCTGATGCGATTCGAATCGGGTCAGATCGTGCTCGGCCGCGACACGCATGCGCTGGACGATCTGATCGGCTCGGCGCTCGGGCGGGTCGAAGAGCGGCTGCGCAGCCACCCGGTACGCATCGATTTGCCGAACGAACTGCCGGTGCTGCACGTGGACGGCACGCTGATCGTGCAGGCGCTCGTGAATATCTTCGACAACGCCGCGAAGTACACCCCGGCAGGTGCGGTGGTTCATGTCAGAGCGCGGCACGCCGACAACCAGTTGCTGGTGCAGATCGAGGATGAGGGGCCGGGATTTCCCATGCCGGATCCCGAGCCCTTGTTCGAGAAGTTTCGTCGCGGCCAGGGCGAAGGCGCGGTCGCGGGTGCCGGTCTGGGACTCGCGATCTGTCGCGTCATCATCGAGGCGCATGGAGGCGAGATCCGTGCGACCAACCGGCCCGGAGGCGGGGCGCGTGTGGAATTTTCTCTTCCCGCCGCTGCCGGTGCGCCATGACGCAAGCCATGCACCGCATTCTGGTCGTCGAGGACGATCCAACCATTCGCGCCGTGCTTCGCGCGCTTCTGCAGTCCGAACCCTATCGTCTGGTCGAGGCGGAGACCGCCGCGCGGGCGCTGATCGCCGCGCGTACCCATCGACCGGATCTGCTGCTCGTCGATCTGGGTTTGCCGGATGCCGATGGCATGAGTGTGATCCAGGGCGTGCGCGGATGGTCCGCTGTGCCCATCATCGTGCTGTCGGCGCGCACGATGGAGGCACAGAAAGTGGCGGCACTGGAAGCCGGAGCGGATGACTACGTCACGAAGCCATTCAGTGCGCCGGAGTTGATCGCGCGGGTGCGCGCCGCTTTGCGCCGAAGCGCGCGAGGTTCGGATCGCACGGAAATCGTGCGGCTGGGCGATGTCACGATCGACCTCACTCGCCGCGAGGCGCGCGCCACCAACAAGGAGGTGCGCTTGACGCCGCTCGAATATCGGGTGCTCGAAGCTCTGGCGCGTCAGGCGGGAATGATCGTCACTTCCAATCAGCTGATCCGCGAAGTCTGGGGTCCGGATCGGACGCACGACACGCAGAGCTTGCGAGCGTGCTTGAAGCATCTGCGCCAGAAGCTCGAGCCCAACCCGGCCCGCCCCGTATTCATCATCACCGAAACCGGCCTGGGCTATCGACTGCGACCGAGTGAACCGCCGGGCCCGCCGCCGTAAGGCTGCAAGGGTGCATACATTCGCGGGGCATTGGCCAGAGACCTGGTGCGCGCCCGTGGTCGTGAGCGATACGTGGGATTTTGCGGAGAGGCTAGGGGGATTCACCGGTAGCAGGGCCGGCCGGGTCCACTGAGACTTGCAAACATCACTCGCATGTTGGGGCCTGAATGCGCATTTCATTTCGAGCGCCTGCCTTCCTGCTGGTCTGTGTGCTCGCGACCGGCGCGTCCGAAGCTGCGCCGCTGAGCGTCGACCAGAAAGTGCGCAACGCTCTGCAGCTGGATCAGAACGCTGCAAATGGCAAAAAACTCTATGCGACCCACTGCGCTCAGTGCCATGGCGAGCAGGCGCTCGGCAGTGCCGCCAAGGTGATTCCATCACTTGCCGGCCAGCGGCGCGCTTACCTGATCAAACAACTGGCCGATTTCAGCGAGCTGGAGCGCGACAGCCGCGCAATGCATGCGGTGGTCTCCAAGTCCGCTGTGGCGAACGAGCAGGCCTGGGCCGATGTGTCCGGCTATCTGAATGCTCTGCCGCGCATGAGCTTTCCAGAGACCGGCGAGGGCCGCGGGCTCGAGCTGGGAGAAGCCATGTTTCAGGATCAATGCGCCTCCTGTCATGAGGAAGACGCACGCGGCGACGACGACGGTTTCATTCCTTCGTTGCGCGACCAGCACTATTCGTATCTGGTTCGCCAGATGCGCAGCATCGCTTCGTGGCACCGGCTCAATGTGGATGCCAACCTCGTGCGCTATCTCGACAGCCTGGATACGGAAGAGGCCACCGCGGTCGCCGACTACCTGTCGCGCATGCGGGGACCCATCCAGGATCATGACAGGATGAACAGCGACGGGACGGTCAACAACTGAGCGTGCGCGCTCATTTCTTCACCAGTTCTTTCACACCGCCGGCGATGAGCACCGAGATGTCGGCCAGCACCCGCGGCAGCACCAGCAGGCCCGGCGGCGCGGCGAGATATCTGGCGTTCCAGACCGGACCGAATTTCGCCTTGTAACTGCGCAGCCCCTCGAAGTTATAAAAGTGCTCGCCGTGACGGAACACGAAGCTGCCGATGCGATGCCACGCCGGGGCGAGCGGATGCTGGTCCAGGCCGGCCAACGGTGCCATGCCCAGATTGAACCACTGATAGCCCTGCTCGCGTCCCCACAGCATCAGCTCGGTGAACAGAAAGTCCATGACGCCGCGCGGCGCGCCCGGGGTGAATCGCATCAGATCGATCGACAGTTCCGCCCGGCTGCGCGCGGTCCACAGATTGGCGAAGGCGACGGTGCGGCCCTGGCAATGGACCACTGCGACCGGAAATTGTCGAATGTAGCCTTCCTGGAACGCGCCGATGGAGAAGCCTTTCTCGCCGGTCGCTTTTTGTTTCAACCAGGCATCCGAGATCGCTCGCAGCTCGGGCAGTAACGGTGGCACGGCTTCGACGGGTACGACTTCGAAACTGGCGCCGTCGCGCACCGCCCGTGCATGCGCCTGGCGAATCTCACGTCGCTCGCTGCCCTTGAGGCAGAACTCCGCCAGGGGGACGCGCGCCTCTTCGCCGATCTTCACTGGCGTGAGCCCGAAGTCGACATACAGCGGGATGCGCTCGGCGCTGGCTTGATAGAAAACGCTCCAGCCGCCGTGCCGGTCGGTGATCTCGCCAAAGCGCCAGATCAGCTCCTCGTAGCGCGCCGGTTCGCCGACCGGATCGCCCAGCGCCACCCAGCTGCGGCGAGCCACTTGATACATGATGAATGCGTCGTCGCTGGGCGCAAACAGCAGACGTTTGTCCGCGCACAGAGCGGCATTCGCAAGCACGTCATCGCAGCGATCGATGATGGCACGCGCACGTTCGAGCTCCGCCGCGGTCGGCAGCGCTGGTTGCGGCCGTGCCGGACGCAACAGGTTCATCGTAAGAAACGTCGCCGCCGCCAATGCGGTCAGCAGCAGCGTCCGGAGCGCTCTCGGCGCATCGGCGGAGAATGCGAACGTCCACCACAGCTCGTGCGAATATTGCACGTGTCGATGGGCGAAGTAGCTGATCCAGGCGACCGCGCCGATCGCGCCGACGATGCCGATGGTCCACATCGGAGTGAAACGTTCCTCCATGATCGACGCCGGCCGGTGGAATGCGCTGCGACCCAGCCAGAGAACCCCGAGCACGATCGCGAGAATCAGCGCTTCCTCATAGTCCAGCCCCTTCAACAGCGATGCGACGATGCCCGCGATCAGCACTCCGACCGCCAGCTGATAACCTTCTCTGACACGTCGATACAGCGCCCGCGCGAGCACCAGCAGTCCCAGACCGCAGATGCTGCCGATCAGATGCGACATCTCCAGCACCGGTAAGGGCAACAGGCCTCGCAAGATCGACAGGCGCGATTCCATGACCGGGGTTGCGCCGGAGATCAGCAGCACGACACCGGCGAGCAGTACCAGCGTTCCCACGATCTGCGGCGACACGCGCGTCACATAGCCGCTGACCATCGATCCGACTCGACTGAAGCGGTGCCGGTATGCGTAGATTTCCATCGCCGCGAACAGCACGCCGGCGGCGATGAGAGGCGCCACGTAATAAATGGCGCGATAGGCGAGCAACGCACCGAGCAACTCATTGCGTGGCGCGTTCGGCAGCGCCAGCAGCACGATCGATTCGAACACGCCCACGCCGCCGGGCAGATGGCTCGCGATTCCCGCCGCTACCGCGACTGCGTAAATGCCAACGAAGGCGGGCAGTCCGATCCGCGCGTCCGGTGGCAGCAACGACCAGAGCACCGTGCAGGCAATCGAGAGCTCTACCGAACCGAGCACCACTTGCAGCGGCGTGAGCAATGGGCCTGGCGGTCGCAGCGACCAGCCGCGAAGCACCACGCCGCGAGTCGCGAAACTGCCCCAGCCGACATAGGCGGCAATCGCGCCGAGCAGCAGCACGCCGCAGACCCAGGTCCAGGGCCCCAGCAAGTTGAAGATCGTGGCCGGCTGGTCACGCGCGAACAGAATCGAGAGTGCGATCAGCGCGCCGATGCCGAGCGCGTTCGTGAGACTGCAGAATCCCTGCAGCGTGGCGACCTCCGTGCCATTGAGCCCTTGCGCCGTGTACAGGCGCAAGCGCATCGCTGCGCCGGTCAGTGCGCTCGCGCCGGCGTTGTTGGCGATTGCGTAAGCAATGAACGAGCTGAGCGCGACGCGTCCATAGGGCAGGCGCTTTTGTATGTAATGCAGGCCGGAGAAATCGAACAAGGTCAACAGCGAATAACTGCCGACAGTGCAGAGCGCGGCAGCGATCAGCTCCGACGCCGGAATCCGGCGCAAATACTCGAGCATCGCGCGCAGATGAAAATGCTGGATCTCACGATGCACCACCAGCACCACGACGCATAGCAGGAGCACGCTCAGCACCGGTGCGATCCAGGAGTGCCAGTTGACCGTCAGTCGGGTAGGGATTGCGCTCATGAATCCTGCACTCTGAGCCGTTGCGGACCCGTCGCCATGCGCAAAACGTGCGGCCGGTCCCGGTTGTTCAGCGTAGTC
>Ga0164243_10005585_pt1 | contig 19199 bp, 10 predicted proteins | sample OricompcompostOP_FD_108781 | JGI IMG/M metagenome (GOLD analysis project Ga0164243, IMG submission 108781) | Organic Plus compost microbial communities from Emeryville, California, USA - Original compost - Organic plus compost (OP) | ecosystem: Engineered > Solid waste > Mixed feedstock >... | reverse complement strand
TGCTGCGGCTCGTTCGACAGGTCGAGCAGCTCCGGCACTTTGCCCTGCATGCGGAAGGCAAGTTCGTACGACTCGATCACGCCGTCGAGCTCCGCCGGTGCCGCTGGGTTGCTCGCCAGGTCGCGGTTCATCGCCTGCACCAGGTCGAGCTGCTTCCGCTGCAGCGGCGTGAGCGTCTTGGCCTTGAGATTCGGCACGTAACCCGTGTCGGCAATTTTCGTCCCTTGGAAGTGAGCGGGCAGAAACGCGCTGCCGTAGTTCACCGCTCCGCCGAAGTTCGGCGGCGGGTTGATGGTGATGTAGCCCGGCAGATCCTGGTTTTCCGTGCCGAGGCCGTACATCAGCCAGGCCCCCATCGACGGCCGGGTGAGCGACGCGAGGGCCGCCCCGGTGTGGAGTTGGATGACCGCCTGCGGGTGGGCCGGGGTGTCGGTGTGCAGCCCCCGGATGAAGCAGAGCTTGTCGACGTGCTGGGCCACGTTCGGGTACAGCTCGGAGACCCACGTGCCGGTCTCGCCGTACCGGGCGAACTTGAACTTCGAGGCGGTCAGCGTGCCGCCGCCGGGGCCGACCTTCCCGTCGTCCTTCTGGAGCTTTTCCTTGTACTCCCAGGTGTCCATCTGGGAGGTGGCCCCCTGCATGAACAGGAAGATGATCCGCTTGGCCTTCGCCGGGAAGTGCGGCGCCTTCGGGGCGAGCAGGCCGGGGGCGGCGGCCGTCTGGCCGGTGCCGGCGAGCGCCCTCGGGGCGTTCTGGCCGAGCATGCCGGCCAGGGCCAGGTAGCCGAATCCGGTGCCCGCGGCCTTCAGGGCCTGCCGGCGGGAGAGGACGCCGCCGGCTTGAATCAATTCGGGATCGTGCATGAAATTATCCTCGAAAATCGGTCGCGTGTGCGTGCGTAAGGACGGGGTCGGCCCCGGGGGTCACTGGAGGTAGCGGAATTCGGCGGTCCCCAGCAGGGCCTGGCAGAAGCTGGCCCACGCGGCGCTCTTCGGCGAGGAGGGGCGGATGACCTCCTCCTTGACCGGCGCCTCGACCGGGATGACCTGGTCGGGGTCGAGCGGCGGCGCGGCCTTCTTCGCGGCGGCCCCCCCCTTCCCTTTCCCCTTGGCGCCGGGGGCGGGCTTCGCGGCGTCGGCCGCGTTCGCGTCGGCCGACGAGGCGCCGCCGCCGGACGCCTGGGCGTCGTTGCGGGCGACCGTCTCGGCCGGCTCGGGCTTGACCTCCTCGGGGGTCGAGGCGAGCACCTCGGCCGCGGCCGGCTCGTAGTCCGCGAGGTAGCCCTTCGCCCGCGCGACCTCCGCCTCGGTCGCCCCGCGGCCGACCGTCAGGCGGTAGGCGAGGTTAACGCGGGCGTCGTCGTCCAGGTCGGTCCGCGCCAGCAGGCGGTCGGCCAGGGCGAGCGACTGGCGGCGGACGAACGGGTCGTTCAGCAGGTAGAGGGCCTGGGTGGCGACCGTCGTCGCGTCGCGGCTGCCGGTGACCATCCCCTGTTCGGCGAAGTCGAACACCTCCAGCGAGGTCGGCGTCAGGCCGCGCAACAGGGGGAGGTAGAGGCTGCGGTGCAGGCTGGCGCGGGCGTCGTCGGCGAGCTTCCGGGCCAGGGGGCCGTTGTTCGGCAGCTCCATGACCTTCATGTCCTTGGCGGGCGACGCCTCGGGCCGGGCCGGGTTGAGCTTGCCGGAGGCGGCGAGGGTCGCGTCGCGGATCTCCTCCGCTTCGAGCCGGCGCGGGCTGTGCCGCCAGACGAGCCGGTTGCCCGGGTCGACCGCGTGGTTCGCCTCGCGCGACTCCGCCCCGAGCCGATAGGCCCGGCTCAACGCCACCGTCCGCACGAGCGACTTGACCGACCAGCCGTTGCGGACGAACCGGTTCGCCAGGTGGTCGAGCAGTTCGGGGTGCGACGGCACATCGCCGGTCACGCCGAAGTTGTCGACGCTCTTGACCAGACCTTCGCCGAAGAGGTGCTGCCAGACGCGGTTCGCCAGGACCCGGGGCGTGAGCGGGTTCTTCGGGTCGGTCAGCCACTGGGCAAGTTCGAGCCGGCCGCTGTGGGCGGCGTCGACCTTGGGCTGGCCGGGGAACTCGACGACGCTGAGGAACCCGCGGGGGACGGTCGGCCCGAGCTTCTCGGCCTCGCCCCGGATGCGGACCTCGGTGTCGCCGACGGTCTTGGCCTCGCGGACGCCCAGGGCCATCTTGCCGCCGTTGGCCGCCGGGTCGGTCAGCGCCAGCAGCTCGGCCTGGAGGCGGTTGAGCTTCTGGCGGGCCGCGGCGCGCTTGGGACGGCCGTCGGGGCCGGGGGCGGTCGACGTCGGGTCGTTGCGGAGCACCTCGAACTCGGCGCGGGCCTTCGCGACGGCCTCCTTCGCCTTCTCGATCTTCTCGGCCGCGGCGGGGTTCGGTTTCACGTCCTTGCCGACGTTCAGGAGCATCTGCGCGTCGTAGTAGTCGAGGCCGCCGCCCCCCATCTTGTTCCGCACGCCGGCGCAGAGGTCGGTGCTGTTAAAGATGCCGGCCAGGGCGTAATAGTCGGCCGTCGGGATCGGGTCGAACTTGTGGTCGTGGCACCGGGCGCAGCTCGCGGTGAGGGCCAGAACCGACCGGCTGACCGTGTCGATCTGTTCGTCGATGTTGTCCATGATGAACCGGACCTTGAACCGCTGGTTCACGTCCTTCACGCCCAGGGCCAGGAAGCCGGTCGCGACCAGGTGCTCCTCACGTTCCTTGTCGGAGGAGGCGGGGAGCAGGTCGCCGGCGACCTGCTCGCGGATGAACTGGTCGAACGGCTTGTCGTTGGTGAAGGCGTCGACGACGTAGTCGCGGTACCGCCAGGCGTGCGGGTACGGCACGTTGCGCGACGAGCCGGTCGACTCGCCGTACCGGGCGACGTCGAGCCAGTGGCGGCCCCAGCGCTCGCCGAACGCGGGGGAGGCGAGGAGCCGGTCGACGACCTTTTCGAAGGCGTCGGCCGAGCGGTCGGCGACGAAGGCGTCGACCTCCTCGGGCGTCGGCGGGAGGCCGGTCAGGTCGAACGTGACCCGCCGGATGAGGGTCTGCGGGTCGGCGTCGCGGACCGGTTCGAGCCTCTTCTCTTCGAGACGCGACAGGATGAAGCGGTCGATGTCGTCGCGGGGCCACGAGGCGTCGCGGACCTCCGGCGCCTTCGGGTCGCGCAGGGGCTGCCAGGCCCAGTGCTCCTTCTTCAGCGCGTCGTACTTCGCGTTCGGCTTGCCGACCGACGCGGCCCCGCGCACCTCGGGCCACGCCGCGCCGTCCTTGATCCATTTTTCGAGGACGGCCACCTGCTCCGCCGTGAGCCGCTTCTTCGGAGGCATTTTCAGGCCGGGGTCGTTGTAGGTCACGGCCTGGATCAGCAGGCTGTTTTCCGGGTCGCCCGGGACGACCGCCGGGCCGCCGTTGCCGCCGACGATCATGCCGTTGCGGTCGTCGACCCGGAGCCCCCCCTTGGCGTTGGTGTCGGCCGAGTGGCAGTTGTAGCAGTTGTCGACCAGCAACGGCCGGACCTTCTTTTCGAAGAACTCCACCGCCTCGGCGCGGTCGCGCGGGGCGGTCTTATCCGCCGCCGCGGCCACCGGCGCGGCGGCGAGGAGGGCGAGCGAGACGGAGGCGATGCGTCGTGATCTGGTATGCATGAAGGTCTAACCTCGATCGGTGAACCTGCCGGACGGCCTGGCCCCGCGGTTCCGACCGCTCGGGCGTTCGGCGGGTGCGCCGCAGGTCCGGTCCCGTCGCCGGCGCGGGGCCGGCCTCGTTCGATTGCGGGTCTCGTTCCGAAAGTCAGGGCGTAGCGGGGCCCGCCCCGCCGGCCGCGGCGTGGGGCCGCGGTCGGGACGGGGTTCGCTCGTCGTCCGGTCCGCCGGGCGTCTTACGCGCCGGCGGCGCCACAACAGCGGCCCCGCGCGGGGCGGCGGGTCGGGACGCCGGCCGGGTCGGGCCGTCCGTACTGTTGTGGGCGTTGCATTGGGTGAACTCCGTCGGGCCGCCGCGCCTCCGGCCGTTCCGGTCGGCGCCCTGCGGGTGTTGATGTCAACACGCCTCTCGAAGACGAGTCGGCGCCTCGGGACCGGTCGGACCGGCCGGCCCGTTTAACGCAGCCTTTGCCTTTCCAGCCGATCGATCTGGACGATCACGCCGTCCTGGATGATCACGCGGACCTCGCCGTACCGGATGCCCCGGACGGCCCTGCGGACCTGCTCGAAATCGGGGTCGCCGGTCGACGGCGGTCGGACCGACCGCCCTTCCCCCGTCGCGGAACGTGTCTCGTGTGCCATGCCCGCCCCACCGCGTCCGCCGGTCCGCGCCCGAATCCGTGACCGATGCCTTCCGACCGGGTTCGCGCCCGGATCGGCGAATGTCTGCGACATTATTCCTTCCTCTTCGAAGCCCGGTCAAGAGAATTATCGACGTTCTTGATCGGTTTGATGAGGATTCGGGGCCGGCGCTCAAAAATTTCGGCAAACGGGAGGGCCGTCCGGGTCTTGTGTGGGGGCGAAACGTGGGCCGGAGAGACTTCTGGTGAACGCGGCGTCACGGGCGTCTGAAAACGGCGTCGGTTCAATGGATGTGTGTTATGGTTGGACGATCAACATTCCCCCCTGTTGGAGAATCGCATGAGCGCCCTCCGGTTGATCGGGACCGGCCTCCTCGTATGGCTCTCCGGCCTGCCCGCGCGGGGGCAGGCGCCGTCGTACACGTTCACGAAGATCGCCGAGACGGGCGAGCGGTTCGGCAGCTTCAGTTCCCCGACGATCAACGCGAAGGGTCAGGTCGCCTTCGCGGCCGGTAAGATCGGCGGCGGTGGCGGGATTTACGTCGGCGACGGGGGGGCGTTGACAACCATCGCCGAGACGGGCGAGCGGTTCAAGTCGTTGCCCCTTCCCCCGCCCGTCAACGGCTCGGGGAGGGTCGCGTTTTACGGCGAGCTTCAGTCCGGGGCGACCGGGATCTTCGCGGGGAATGGGGGGCCGGTCGCCACGATCGCCGAGACGGGCGGTACGTACGAGCGGGTCGCCGGCACGGTCGCCATCGACGACTCGGGCCGCGTCCTCTTCCGTGCCGACCTAAAAGGCGGCGGCAACGGGATCTTCGCCGGAAGCGGCGGCCCGGTTTCGGCGGTCTACGACTCGAAGACGGGGCCGTTCCGCTGGCTGGGCGAGCCTTCGGTTAGCCCCAAAGGGGTGGTCGCGTTCAATGCCGAGCCCGACGGGATCTGCGTCGGCAACCCGGCGAAGGTGGTCGTCCGGCCGGGGAAAGACGTCCGCGGGTATTCCGGCACCCTGTACGTCAACGACTCCGGCACGGTCGCTTTCAGCGCGCAGCGGGATACGGTCAGCCGGTCCGTGATGAAGGCCGACGGCAAGGCGCTCGTGACGGTCGTTGACGACTACGGCCCGTTCCAGTCTGCCGGACCCGCCGGCATCAACGCGGCGGGGACGGTCGCCTTCCACGGGAAATTGAAGTCGGGTCCGCGGGGCGTTTTTACCGGCCCCGACCCGGTCGCCGACAAGGTCATCACCGACGCCGACCGACTCCTCGGCGCCCCCGTGAAAGACCTGACCCTGGGCGGGCTGAACGACGCCGGGCAACTCGCGATCCTCGCCACGCGGGAAGACAACCACCGCGTGATCGTCCGGGCCGACCCGATTCGGGGCCGTCCCGTCACCGCCGGCCGGGGCACGCCCCCGCCCGCCCGGTCGGCCGACGCCCCGCGGTACGTCGTCCTGGCCGCGTCTGAGGAGGCCGGCGGCGTGCCCCGCGGGGAATTTCGGGGCCTCCTGGTCCGGGAACTCGTCCGCCAGACGTTCCTCTCCGCCGCGCGCGACGGCCTGGGGCTGATCACTCGCGACGCCGCCCTCGGCGAGTCCGCGCCGGCCGGCGCACCCGCCGCGACCTTCGCGATGGATTTCACGTTCAACGGCGTGAAGGAGGTCCGCCTGACCCTCCGCCGCACCGATACACCCGGCGAGGCCCCGTTGCCGTTCGCCCTACCCCTCGGGATGGGCGAAGACGTCGACTACCGGTTCATCTCCGGCTTCGTCGGGATGGGGGGATTCGACACGTTCCGGGATTACCTGAAGCGGGCCGGCCTCCGCGGTGAGCCGAACCCGGTCAAGGCCGACGGCGGCGTGACGGAAGGGACGGAGAGCCTCCTGCGCGACATGAACGTGATGGCCCAGTATGCGGCCGTCCGCGCCTTGCACAAGTCGATCCGCGCCGACGGCGAATCCCCCGAACGGCTCGGGGCGCTCGCCCGGGCGTACGCCAACCTGGGGTCGCACACCGAGTTCTACTGGCACCCGATGCCCAAGGTCTTCCAGGCGAGGGCGCTCGCCTACGCCGAGCGGGCGATCCGACTCGACCATAAGTCCCCTTGGGGCTTTTGGAGCCGGGCCTACGCCCTGGCCTTGGCCGGCAACCCCGCGTCGGCCCTCGGCGACCTGGAAATCGCGGAGGGGCGCCGAAGGTTCGGCCGGTTGAACGCCCCCGGTTGGTTGGAACTGATCCGGGCGTACTGCCGGTACGACGCGAAGGCCCTGGCCGACGCCCGGCCCGCGGCGGCCCTCGCCCCGCTGGCCGACTGGCTCCGGTTCCTCTCCACCGAGAACTCGGTTTTAAACGGCCAGATCGAGAAGGCGGGCCTGGCCGTCCTGGAGAAAAGCCCCGAAGCCTATCGGGTGTATCAACGGCTGACCGAGGTCGGGCAGATCAACATCGTGCACCGGGTTTCCGTCCTGAACCTGAGCGTGCTCTCCGCGACGCTCGACGACCGGCTCCGGGCGCTCCCCGGGGTGCCGCCGGAAGCGGTCGGCGGACCGAAGTCGGTCGAGGGCGAGGTCGCGGCCGTCCGGGCGCTGGCCAAGGCCGGGGAGGAGGACGACTCCTTCGCGCCGTCGTGGTCGGCGCTGGCGACGGCCCTCCGCGAACTCCGGTTCACCCAGGTCCAGGCGCGGTTGCGGTTCATGCGGCGGATGTGGGGCGTCCCGACCGACGAGTTCTGGGAGGCGGCCGAGCCGCTCGTCGCCGGCCACCGCTACCGGGCGTTCCTGGAGTGCTACGGGATCGACCTGCAACGCTCCTACCAGGCGTACCTGAGCAAGCTGAAGACGGTCGCCGTCGACAAGAACGACGTCATGCTCACGGCCGATACGATGCTCAAAGCCCTTCAGGAGGCCGGCGTCGTCGCCCCCCGGATCTGGGCGATGGCCCACGCCGACCATACGGAGGCGGACCTGATACGTCTCTCCGACGCCGCGAACAAGGCCGTGAAGCCGGAGGTGGCGCGCCGGATGCTACGGGTCTGTCCGGGCTCTCCCGTCGCCATCGGGGAGCTAATCACGCGCGACTGGGAGGCCGTCTCGGGTCGCGCCGCCGCCTGGGAAAAGGAAGGGGCGGACCAGCCGAATGTGCTCCTGACGCTGGCCTATCAGTACGGCGACATGAAGCGTTGGGACGACGCCGAGCGCTGCCTGCGGGCCGTCATCCGGATCTCGCCCGATTTTCGGGTCTACCAGCAGCTCGCCAAGAACTACAAGGCCCAGGGCCGGCGCGACGAGTGGAAGGCGACCCTCGACGAGTTCCTCCAGAACGAGGAGCGCGGCCTGGAACACGCCACGGTCCGGGTCGAAATCGCCCGCGACCTGATGGCGCGGGGCGAGTACAAGGCGGCCTGGCCGTACGCGGAGGCCGCCGCCCAGACCTGGGCCGCCTGGGCGATGCTCTGCGCCGCCGACTGCGCCGAGGGGCTGGACGACTGGGAAAATGCCGAACTCTGGATCCGCCAATACGCCGATCGGTACAACGACCCGCTCACCTGGTACCTCTGGTGCAAGCGGCTCGGCCGGGGCGACGTCGCGACCGCCCGGGCCCAGATGGAGGCCCAGAAGGTCAACAACCCCGGTCCCGCCAACCCCTGGCTCGACGCCATCATTGAGCTTCTGGAGAACCGGAACCATAAGGCGATCGAGATTCTCAAGAAGGGTTATGCGGAGACGCAGCGGAAGGGCCAGGGGTTCCTGCTCGCCGTCCTGGCCGACGAGGCGGGCGACCGCGCCCTCCGCGACCAGACCTGGGCCTCGCTCGTCGCCGCGTCGTCGCAGGAGGGGGTCGGCGGTCAGATGGGCCGGCTCGCCGCGGTCTTCCGCGGGTCGCTCGCGCAAGGGGACGGCGGCACGTTCGACAAGGCGGCGCTCGACGCCGTACTTAAGTCGGTCGACCCGGTCGTCGTCGCCGACTCGGGGTACTACCTGGGCCGCTTCCTGGAGTTGCGCGGCCGGCGTTCCGAAGCGATCGGGCAGTACCGGCGCTGCCTCGCCGCGACCGGGGGGAACCCGCCGCTACGGGTCCTGGCGTCGATCCGCCTGCGGGCGCTGGGGGCCGCGACGGGACCGAAGCGCGAGGAGAAGGTCGGCGACAAGGTCCGCGACTGACCGCCGCGTTTCCCCCTCGGATTCGGACGGCAAGCGCCACGACGGGCTCGCGTGGCGCTTGCCGGCGCGTGTAGAATGGACATTGTTTGGGCGGCTTAGGTGATCCGCGGACAGGTTCCGCTGTGTCTTGAGACTCTCGGGATGCGTCCCCTGAACGGGTGGCGAAACTCCTCGGTCGGGTCGGTCCTTTACGCGGGCCTGATTGCGCTCGTCCTCGTGTCGGGCGCGGACGACACCTTAATCCTTACGCTCGGCGGGGTCGTGGCCGGGTCGGTCGACCCGGACGAGCCGCCGCCGACCGAGGTGGAAGACTACTGCCGCATCCGCCGCGACGCGGCGACCGAGATCCTTTCGGTCGCGCTCGCGTCGGTCGGCTTGTTAGAAACCTTGTGCGGCGGGGACGCCGACCTGCGGCGGCAATCCGCACGGTTCGACGCGCAGACCCCGTCGCCTTCGCCCATGCCCGAGCACTGGCCGCGCCTGGTCCGGCGGTCGCGCGCGCCCGGGACACCCCTCCTCTCCCTCTCCGTCTGAGGCGTTTCCCCGCCTCACCCGCTACCGCTTGCCGATCTCCGCGCCCTCTCCCCCTGCGAGGCGTTCGCCGCGGGTCCGTTCGACGGACCGCGGGCGCCCGACCGTAGGCCCCGCGCGGGGTTCGCCCCCCATCCCTCCCCACCTCTTCATTTGGGCGAACGTTCCATGCGCTTCCATGTTTCCGGAATCAGTTGGCGGCACGGCGTCGCGGCCGCCGCCGTGTTGGCGGCCGTCGCCGTCGGGGCCGTTTTCCTCACCCAGCGGGGCGGGCGGACCCCCGACACCCCCCCCGCCCCGTCGCACCCCCAGCCCAAGGCGGCCGTCGCCGCCCCGAGCCAGGACGCGACGAGCGCCCCGGCCGTCGGCTCGGTCGTCACCCTCTCGCCCGACCAGGAGCGGGCCATCGGCCTGGAGGTCGAGCGGGCCTCGCCCGGCACCGCCTCCGAACTGCTCCAGGCCCCCGGCCAGGTGACCCCCGACGAGACCAAGTTCGCCTACATCACCCCCCGCGCCGCGGGCCTCGTCCGCTCGGTCGCCGCCCACGAGGGGCAGCAGGTCAGCGCCGGCGACCTGCTCGCCACCGTCGACAGCCCCGAGGTCGCCCAGGCCCGGTTCGACCTGTACACCCGGTCGCAGGAGATGGACGTCGCCAAGGACCAGGCCGCCTGGCAGGAGACGATCTACACCAACACGGTCGCCCTGCTCGAACGGCTCAAGGCCGGCGACTCGCCCGACGAGATCCACCGCAAGTTCCAGGACCGGCCCGTCGGCACGAACCGTGAACAACTGATTACCGCCTACGCCAACTGGCGGCTGGCGCGGGCGACGTTCGACCGCAAGACGGCCCTGAACAGCCAGAAGATCATCTCGGCCGAGACGTACCAGCAGGCGATGGCCGCGCACGAGTCGGCCGAGGCGGCGTACACGAGCCTGGTCGAGCAGATGGAATACTCGGCGCGGCTGGCGAACACCCAGGCGCGGCAGGCCCTGCGCAAGGCCGAGACGGCCTTGAGCGTGGCCCGCGAGCGCCTGCGGGTCCTCGGGGTCCGCCCCGACGGCACCGAGCCGCCGGTGAAACAGGGGAAGGTCGTCGGCGTCGCCCCCGACGGCACCCTCGCCCCCGGCGCCGACCGCGTGAAGCCCGACGCCATCCTGCCGTCGGCCGACCCCGCGACGGCCCGCACGGACGACGGCCGGCCCGTGAGCACGTATTCCATCTGGGCGCCGTTCGACGGCACGATCATCGACCGGATGATGATCGTCCCCGGGGTCTCCGTCGACACGACCCACCGGATCTTCACGCTCGCCGACCTCTCGACCGTCTGGATCGAGGTGCACATCCACGAGAGCGACTACGGGCACCTCGTCCGCGGCCGCGGGGCCAAGATCCGGTTCACCTCGCCCGCCTACCCCGGCCAGGCGTTCGACGCCGAGCTCCTTTACACGGGGGACCTGATCGACCCCAAGAGCCGCCGGCTCAAGCTGCTCGCCCGCGCCGAGAACCCGGGCCGGCTCCTCAAACCGGGCATGTTCGTCGACGTCGACATCCGCATCCCGAGCGACCGCCCCGCCGCGCTCGTGCCGGCGTCGGCCCTGCTGAGCGAGGACGAGGAACGCCTCGTGTTCGTCCAGGTCGGCCCGGGACGGTTCGAGCGGCGGACGGTCGAGACCGGCCCGACGGAAGGGGGTTTGGTCGAGGTGCTCAAGGGGGTTGAGCCGGGCGAACAGGTCGTCTCCGGTGGGGCCTTCAAGCTCAAGGCCGAGTCGATCCGAGAGGCGGCTTCGGCGGCGTCCGCAGCCGCGCCGGCGGCCGGGGCCGGGAAGGTGGTGGCCCGGTGATCGACGCCCTGATCCGTTACTCCCTCGCGAGCCGCGGCTTCGTCCTGTTAACGCTCGTCGCCCTGACCGCTTCGGGGGTTTACTCGCTGCTCAAGCTCCCGATCGACGCCGTGCCGGACGTCACGAACGTCCAGGTGATGGCCGTCACCGGCGCCCCGGCCCTGGGGCCGGAGGAGGTCGAGCAGTTCATCACCGTGCCGGTCGAGAACGCGATGAACGGCATCCCCCGGATCAAGGAGATCCGCTCGTTCTCGCAGTTCGGCATCTCCGGGGTGACGGTGATCTTCGAGGAAGGGACCGACATCTACTGGGCCCGGCAGCAGGTCGGCGAGCGGCTCGCCCTGGCCCGCGCCGACATCCCCGAGGAGTTCGGCTCGCCCGAGATGGGGCCGATCGCCACCGGCCTCGGGGAGATCTTCCAGTTCGAGGTCCGCAACGCCGACAACGCCCCGCGCCGGCGGTCGCTGATGGAACTGCGGACGATCCTCGACTGGGAGGTCGCCCGCGCGCTCAAGAGCGTGCCGGGCGTCATCGAGGTCAACGCCCTCGGGGGCGAGTTGAAGACGTTCGAGGTCCGCCTCGACCCGGAACGACTCTCGGCGCGCGGGATCGCCGTGAACCGCGTCTTCGAGGCGGTCCGCCGTAACAACGCCAACGCCGGCGGCGGCTACATCCAGCGCAACGGCGAGATGCGCGTGATCCGCGGGGTCGGCCTGATCGAGACCTTGAAGGACCTGGAAGAGGTCGTGGTCGAGACCACCCCCGGCGGCACCCCGATCTTCGTCCGCGACGTCTCCGACGTCCGCCTCGCCCCGATGATCCGCCAGGGGGCCGCCACCCGCGACGGCCGCGGCGAGGCCGTTACCGCGATCGTCTACCTGCTGGCCGGCGAGAACTCCCGGGTCGTGGTCGACCGGGTCAAGGAGAAGGTCGCCGAGGTCCAGTCGCGGCTCCCCGAAGGGGTCGTCATCGACGCCTATTATGACCGCAGCGTCCTGATCGAGAAGACCGTCGCGACCGTCATCCGCAACTTGAGCGAAGGGGGCGTGCTCGTCATCGTCGTGCTCCTCGCGCTGCTGGGGAACCTGCGGGCGGGCCTGATCGTGGCGCTGGCGATCCCGCTGTCGATGCTCTTCGCCGGCAACCTGATGCTCTCGTTCGGCGTGGCGGGGAGCCTAATGAGCCTCGGCGCGCTCGACTTCGGCCTGATCGTCGACAGCGCCGTGATCGTGATGGAGAAAGCCGTCAGCCACCTGGCGCACGCCGACCCGTCGGCCCGGTCGGTGGACGTGGTCCGCCGGGCGACGCTGGAGGTGCGCAAGCCGGTCGTCTTCGGCGTCGCGATCATCACGCTGGTCCACCTGCCGATCCTCGCGCTGGAGGGGGTCGAGGGGAAGATGTTCCGGCCGATGGCCCTGACCGTCGTGTTCGCCCTGACCGGGTCGTTGTTGCTGTCGCTGACGGCGACGCCCGTGCTCGCGTCGTTCTTCCTCCGACCGGGGACGGCGGAACGCGAGACCTGGCCGATCCGCCTGGCGAAGTGGGTTTACGCCCCGGTCCTGGATTTCGCCCTGCGCCACCCGGCGGGCGTCGCCCTCGCGGGCCTGGCCGGCTTCGCGGCGTGCGTGCCGGTGGCCCTCGGGCTCGGCGGCGAGTTCATCCCGCAGCTCGACGAGGGGGACATGGTGATCGCCGCCGTGCGCGACCCGAGCGCCTCGCTCGACGAAGGGATCGCCGACGCGACCCGCCTCGAACGCGCCCTCCGCGAGTCGTTCCCCGACGAGGTCCGCACGGTCGTCAGCCGGATCGGCCGCCCCGAGATCGGCCTGGAGGCCGCCGGCGTGAACCTGACCGACCACTGGGTCTTGCTCAACGAGCCCGGCCGGTGGAAGAAGGCCCACGACAAGGCCGAACTGATCCCGCAGATCGAGGAGGTCTGCCGCCGAGAGATCCCCGGCACCTACTACAACTTCAGCCAGCCGATCGAACTCCGGTTCAACGAACTCCTGGCCGGCACCCGCGGCGACGTCGGCCTCGGCATCTACGGCGACGACCTGGACGTCCTTCAGTCCAAGGCCAACGCCCTCGCCGACGTCCTCCGGTCGATCCCGGGGTCCAGCGAGGTGAAGGCTCAAGTGCTGGGCGGTTTGCCGTCGCTCCGGATCAAGGTCGACCGCGAGCGGATCGCCCGCTACGGGATCAACGCGTCCGACGTGCTCGACGTGATCTCGGCCCTCGGCGGTAAGATCGTCGGCCAGGTGATCGAAGGCCAGCGCCGGTTCGACCTCCAGGTGCGGTTCGGCGGCGACTATCGCAACGACATCGAGACGATCCGCGGCCTGAAGATCGCCGACCCGCAGGGGCGGATGATCCCTCTGGAAGACCTGGCCGACATCACCCGGGAGGACGGGATCTACGAGATCTGGCGGAAGAACCGCCAGCGCCGGGCGATGGTCCAGGCCAACGTCCGCGGCCGCGACCTCGCCTCGTTCGTCGCCGAAGCCCAGCGCCGCGTCGCCGCCGACGTCCAACTCCCGCGGGGCTACTCCCTGGAATGGGGCGGGACGTTCGAAAACCTCCAGTCGGCCACGACCCGCCTGACGATCGTGGTCCCCCTGGCGCTCGCGGTGATCTTCCTCCTGCTCTACGGGACGTTCCACTCGATCAAGCTGGGGACCTTGATCTTCCTTTCGGTCCCCCTCGGCGCGATCGGCGGCGTCCTGGCGCTCTGGCTCCGCGGGCTGAACTTCAGCATCTCGGCCGGCGTCGGCTTCATCGCGCTCTCGGGCGTCGCCGTGCTCGACGGCCTCGTGCTGGTGGCGGCGATCCGCCAACTCGTCGAGGAGGGCGTGCCGGTCCTCGAATCCGTCTCCCGCGCCTCGATGGCCCGCCTCCGGCCGATCCTGATGACCGGCCTCGTCGCCAGCCTCGGGTTCGTGCCGATGGCCCTCTCGCACGGCGCCGGGGCCGAGGTCCAGCGCCCCCTGGCCACCGTCGTTATCGGCGGCCTGATCACGAGCATGCTCCTGAAGCTGGTCGTCCTCCCCGCCATCTACCCCTGGTTCGACCCGGGCCCCACCCCCGCCGAGGAACACGAACCCGCCGTCGCCTGACGCCGGCCTCGACGTCCGGGCCTCCCCCGCTGACCGGGCGGGGGCCCGGGCGGCTCGGCGTTGAGCCGCCCCCTGCCCTGTCAGCGCCGGGCGCCCGAGATCCGGGCGTGGGAAGCCGCCTTCGCGTTCGCCGTCCCCACGGCGCCGCAGGGGCGTTGCGCGCCGGCCTCGCGGCGCGTCACGGGTCGGAGAACCTTATACCGCCGGGCGCCCGGCGGGTCGCCAACCCGCCCGGGAACGTGTCGCCCGTGGCGGCATTCGCATAAGGGTTTCGGGCATTCGGTCCCGCTCGTTCGTCGCGCCGGCTGTTCCCCGTGGGGCCTACCGGGGGGCGGACGGCACCGGACTTGCCAGCAAAGAGTTTTCCGTTTCGAGCGTGAATTTGATCATCTTCGGATGGGCAACGGCGGGCGTTGACGGCCGACGCCCTCGAATTTACCGGAAGGAGCACACCATGATCGGCACGTCGAATCGACCGGGGTGGGCGACGTCGGAGGCCCGGGAGCATTCGGAAGGGGTCGTGGCACGCACGATCGAGGACCGGACGGCCATGATCCCGTCCGACCTCTGGCTGTGGGCGGCCGTCACCTCGATGGGGGTCTCGCTCGCCTTGCAACTCAAGGGGAAGAGCCACGAGAGCCTTTTCGTCGGACAGTGGGCGGCCCCGTTCCTGATCTTCGGCCTCTATAACAAGGTCGTCAAGGTCGCGGGCTCGGACCGCGTCCACGCGTCGTAACCCCGAGGCTTTGCGACGGCCGGGGACCCTTCGTCTCCGGCCGTCCGCCGCGTCGTTGTTCTTTATTAATGTTCATTCTTGTTAAAATTGCGATAAATAAAATCGACGGCGACGATAAGTCGCTGCGGGATCATCTGGATGGACCCCGTCTCGCCGGGTTCGGCCACGCAGTGGATGATCGGGATTTCCAACGTTTCCGTCAGCAGGTAATCGTTTAACACCATCACGTCGAAGGCGTAGAGGCGGCGACCCCCTGTTAACTCCTCGGGCACGACGATCCGTCGACCGGGCTCGTGGATCTGACCTTCGCGCATCGTTCTGAGGACGGCGCCGGCCTCCTGGCTTACGTCCTTCGAGTCCGTCGAGCAGATCTTGAAGAAGAGTTCTTCCACCTCTTCGTCCGTCGCGTCGGTCTCGAACGTACCGATCACCCTCGCGGGCGCAATGGCCCCCTTCTGCCTCATCAATGCGGAATTGGCAATGAGCGGGAACGTCGTAATCGGTACGGAACGCCCGGCCTCCTCGATGAGTTGTTGACGAACCCGCTTCCTCGTCCGGCCGTCTCGCCACGCGCTGGCGAGTAAACCGACTCCGATCGCGGCCGCCCCAACGCTCAGGATCAGCGGGATGGCCAGGACGTAGCGCCAGCGGGGCGGAGGGTGGAGTCGGTCGAAATGGCGGTCGAACATCTTGGAACGGAGGTATTCGACGTAGCAGTTTCGGAGGAGTTGGTCCTTGGCGTTCATTGTCCCGTTCTTTGGCGATGGATGCCGGATCTGATGTTATTCCGCCCGGCGGTCGCCTCACGCGGTCGGCCGCGCGCCGTGCGCGAGCAGGTAGTCGGCGATCTGCCGATGGCCTTGCGTTAAGGCGAGGTCGACGGCGGAGAACGGTCGGGACGGGTCGGCGGCGTGAACGCGGCTTACGTCGGCGCCGGTCTCGACGAGGGCCTTGACCGCTTCGAACTGCCCGCGGAACGCGGCGGCCATCAGGGGCGTGAGCCCGTCGGCGCTACAGGCGTTCGTGTCGGCGCCGTGCGCGGCCAGGAGCCGGATCAGGTCGCCATCTCCCGTCGAAGCGGCGTAGATGACCGGCGTGAGCCCCTGTCGATCGGGCGGGTCGGACGGGGCGTTGATGGAGATATTCGTGTCGGCCCCCGCTTCCAGGAGCAGCCGGACGACGTCCCGCTTTCCCTGGCGGAAGGCGAGGGACAGTGGCGTTACCGGCGGCCGTCCGTAGGCCGCGTTCGTGTCGGCGCCGCGGGCGATTAACTCACGGACGACGTCTTCCAGGCCGTGCAGCGCCGCGGCGTGTAGCGGGGTCATTCCGCCCTTCGGGTCCGGCAGGTTGACGTCGGCGCCGGCCTCGATGAATAAGTCCGCCACGTCCGCGTGGCCCTTCACGGTTGCCAGCACCAGGGGCGGCACTCCGCTCCCCCCGCCGTCGTTCACGTCCGCACCGCCGTCGAGCGCGGATCGGGCCAGGGTCGTGTCCCCCGTTAAGGCCGCTCTCACGAGCGCGTCGGCCGCCGAGCCGGACCGCGGGCCGTCGGTTCCTCGTCCGAACAGGCGGGAGAAGAAACCCATGGGTGAAACCGCCTTGTGGTTGATATGTTCTCCGGACGGAAGGCGATCGCCTAATTTACCCGTCAATGTGGCATGATGCAATCATGCCTGGGCGTCGGACGGGGCGAGGCCGTCTGGGGGCGACGATAGGGAACGGATCAACCTTGGCGGTGCGTTGGGCGGGAACCGGCAGACACGCCCCCCGGGGCGGGGGCGTCGACGGCCGTCGGGAGAGAAAGGGAGCGGAGGGGGTGGGATTCGAACCCACGGAAGGCTTTCACCTTCTACGGTTTTCAAGACCGTCCCAATCGGCCACTCTGGCACCCCTCCGTCGCCTCGGCGCGGGGCCGGGCGGTGGATCAATCGGTTACTGACCGACCTCGTCGATGATCTCCTCGGCGACGAAGATCGGGACGTCGACCGTGACCGCGACGGCGATCGCGTCGCTGGGCCGGGAGTCGACCTCGACGGTCTCGCCGTCGTGGCGGATGCGGAGCTTCGCGTAGTACGTGTGGTCGCGCAGTTCGCTGATAAAAATGTCCTGGAGTTCGCCTCCGAGCAGTTCGATCGTGTTGGCCAACAGGTCGTGCGTCAGCGGCCGGGGGGCGGGGAGCCCCTTCACGCGGCGGTCGATGCTGGTCGCCTCGAAGATGCCGATCACGATCGGGAACGTGCGCTCGCCGTCAACCTCCTTGAGGAAGATGATCTGCTGCTCGTTGTTCTCGTTGATGATGATGCGGGTGAGTTCCATCTGCACGGCCACGGCGGTCGTCTCCCCCTCGTCCGGTGCGGTGCGGTACGGTCGAAACCCGGCCCGGTCGGGTCCGGAGGGCCGTGGCGAGCGAATGTCGACGTCGCCGCGGGGGGTGCGGGCGAGGTCCACGCACCGCCGCGGCGCTTCCGACTTCCGATGATAAAGGGGCCGCCCCGGGTGCGTCAACGCACGCGGCGCGGCCGTCGGCTTTAACCCTCACCGAGCAGGGCGACGACCGCCGCCCGCTGGCCGAGCAGTTCGTCCACCTTCGCCCGCGCCTGCGCGACCACCGCCGCCGGGGCGTTGGCCACGAACGACGCGTTCTCCAGCTTCGCCCGGTGGCCGGCGAGCTGGCGGTCGATGTCGGCCAGGGCCTTGCGGTGGCGGGCCTTTTCGGCCTCGACGTCGATCAGGCCCGCCAGCGGCACGACCACCTCCGCGTCGCCCAGCACGGCCACGGCGCTGTCCGCGGGGCGGTCGTACGACGCGACGATCTGGAGCGATTCCGCCCCCGCGATCGCCCGGATGTGCGACTCGCCGGCCGCCAGCGCCTCGGCCACGGCCCCGGTCGCGACGATCACCGGGGCGATCTTCGCGGAGTTCGGCAGGCCGCGCTCGGCCCGGAGGTTCCGCAGGGCCGTGATCTTTTCCTGCCACTGGGCGACCGCCGCGTCGGCCTCGGGACGCGCCGAGAGCCGGTCGGGGTACGCCGGCCAGGGGGCGACGCAGACGCTCTCGGGGGCCGCGACCCGTTCCAGGGTCGTCGGGTCGAGCCGCTCCGGCGCGACGCCGTTCAGGGCCTGCCAGACCTGCTCGGTCACGAACGGCATGATCGGGTGGAGCAGCCGGCAGAGGCCGTCGAGCACGACCACCAGGACGTTCTGCGCCGCCCGGCGCTCGTCGCCCGCCTGACGGAGTCGGGGCTTGACGAGTTCCAGGTACCAGTCGCAGACGTCGTTCCAGGTGAAGTCGCGGAGCTTCCGGGCGACCTCGGCGAACTGGAACGCCTCCAGGCCGGCCGTCGCCTCCTCGGCCGTCTGCTTCAGCCGGCCGAGGACCCAGAGGTCTTCCGGGGCCGAGACGGCGGGGCCGCCGGAGGGGAGCTGCGCCGGGTCGAAGTCCTCCAGGTTCATCAGCGCGAACCGCGCCGAGTTCCAGAACTTGTTCGCGAACGGCCGGGCCTGTTCGAACCGCTCGGAGCTGTTGACCTGGCGGCCGTCGGGGAGCTTAACCTTATCGACGGGCATCCGGATGTCTTGGGTCTCGGTCGCCAGGGCGGCGAGGCCGAACCGGAGGGCGTCGGCGCCGTAGAGGTCGATGATGTCGACGGGGTCGACGCCGTTCCCCTTCGACTTCGACATCCGCTCCCCCTTGCCGTCCATGATCACGGGGTGGATGTAGACGTCCTTGAACGGCACGTCGCCCATGTTGAACTGGCCGAAGATGACCATCCGGGCGACCCAGAGCGTGATGATGTCGCGGGCGGTCGACAGGACGCTCGTCGGGTAGAACTTCTTCAGTTCGGGGGTGTCGTCCGGCCAGCCGAGGGTCGAATGCGGCCAGAGGGCCGAACTGAACCAGGTGTCGAGGACGTCCGGGTCCTGTTCCAGCGCGTGGGCGAGGCCGAGGGCGTCGCGGGGGATGTCGGTCTCGGCGCAGACGAGCCAGCCGCCCGACTCGCCGGGGGCCCAGACGACGTCGTCGCGGCCGCCGAAGGCGCGGACGAGGTCGTCCTCGGTGCAGGTCTCGCAGTGCCAGATCGGGATGCGGTGGCCCCACCAGAGTTGCCGGCTGATGCACCAGTCGCGCTTCTCGCCGAGCCAGTCGGTGTAGCTCTTGGCGTAGCGCTCGGGGTGGATGCGGACCTTGCCCGAGGTCACCGCCTCGATCGCCTGCTGGGCGAAGCCGGGGGAGCCGTCGGGGTCGTCGCCCATCCGGACGAACCACTGGTCGGAGAGGTACGGCTCGATCGGCGTCTTGCTCCGGTCGGAGTAGTTCAGCCGGGTCGCGTACGGCTCGACCTTTTCGAGCAGCCCTTGCGCTTCGAGGTCTTCGACCACCCGGGCCCGGACCTTCTTGCCGTGCAAACCGGCGTAGGCCCCGGCGTTCTCGTTGTAGGTGCCGTCGGGGTTCAGCAGGTTGATCATCGGGAGCTTGTGGCGCAGCCCGGTCTGGTAGTCGTTCGGGTCGTGCGCGGGGGTGACCTTC
>Ga0164243_10005584_pt1 | contig 19200 bp, 19 predicted proteins | sample OricompcompostOP_FD_108781 | JGI IMG/M metagenome (GOLD analysis project Ga0164243, IMG submission 108781) | Organic Plus compost microbial communities from Emeryville, California, USA - Original compost - Organic plus compost (OP) | ecosystem: Engineered > Solid waste > Mixed feedstock >... | reverse complement strand
CGCCTCTCCCGCCGACGCCCCCGCCATCGCGCCGCTCCTCGCCGAACTCGGCTACCCCACCGCCCCCGACCTCCTTCCCGCCCGCCTCGACGCCATTCTCGCCGAGCACGGCGCCGCATACCTCGCACTCGCTCCCGACGGCCAGCCACTCGGCTTCATGACCCTCGCCGCCCACGCTGTCGCGCACGCACCCGGGCCCGTCGCGCAGATCACCGCGCTCGTCGTCACCAACAGCGCCCGCGGCACGGGCGTCGGAAGACGACTGGTCGACATCGCCAAGGATTGGGCCGCCTCCCGCGGGTGCGTCCGCCTCACCGTCACCAGCGCCGAACCACGCACCGACGCTCACGCCTTCTACCCGGCATGCGGACTCCCGTACACCGGACGCCGCTTCACGACGGCGATCTCCCCGCGGCAATAGCGCTCCCGGCAATGGCCGGCCGTTCGTCAGCACCCTCTAATACAACAAGACCAACCGCCCGCGGCGGTTGGTCGCTACACTCCGCAGCCGGCGAGTGTCAGTGCGGCTTCTGCGCCATCGGCGTCGACCGCGTCGCGGCATACTTCAACCCGAGCGCGAGACGGTACGTCGTCGACCAGTAGCGCTCTCCCGTGGGAACGCTGGTCGGCGCATCGACGCTGTACGAATTCATCCGGCCGCGCAGCACATTCACCGCCGCGGTGAAGGCGAACGAGTTGGTGATCGGCGCCTCGAAGCCCGCACCGCCGATGGCACCGAACCCGCGGCTGTAACGCCACGCCTGCCCCATCGGCGACGAGACGCCACCCACGACGCCCGGGACGTCGAATTGATTCGCCGCGTAGACGTACGCGGCGCGGATGTCCACGAACGGCCGAACGCCCTGACCGGCGGGCACCGCCTGGAAACGCGTGCCGACTTCCGCCGATTGCATCGAGATCGGAGCGCCCAACAGTGAGCTCGCGAGATCCACGGTCGCCGAGAAGCGATCGTCGATGCGATAGCCGGCGTGTGTACCCGCGCCCAACGTCACGTAGCTCCCGTAGCCCGCCGACTGCGGCAGTCGCGCCATCGACATCAGCGTGTACCCTTCAGCCGACCATCGCGACTGCTGATACGCAACCGCGCGTGCGATCGGCTCGGACGTCGGCGGCAGTTCCGCGGGGGGCGGAACGGGACGACGTCCGACGCGCGGCGCTCGCGCTACCTGAGCAGCCAGACCGGACGGACCCACGGCCAGCGCTGCGAGAATCAGAATACGAGTGCGCATGGAAGCCTCACGGACGTCGTTGGAAGCGCGCGGAAAACCGCGTGGCTGTATACAATGAGAGGCTCCCCGCGGAAAGGCAAGCCAATTTTCTCCGAGCGGCGCTCCGGGCTGGCGACTGCCCCGCAGGGACGGCCTCCGAGCGAACGCTTCTTCCAGAAGACTCATCCCGCGCTCGCGCGGATGGCTTCGTCGACCATTTAGAGGACTAGCATGGCAAATACCGAATGGTGGCAGCGCGGGCCGATCGACGGCGTTCCGGCACTGTTGCAGCCGGTCGCGCACATCGTGCTGCAGGTGGGCGAAAGCGTGGACGAGCTCGTCGCGGGTCTCACCATCGCCCAGTGGAACGCGCGGCCGGCCGGCGTCGCGTCGTGCGCATTCCACGTGCGGCACATCCCCGGCGTCATGGACCGCCTCTTCACCTACGCGCGCGGCGACGCGCTCACCGACGCACAGTTCGCCGCCCTGCGCGCCGAGGGCAACCCGATCACCGAGGAGGAGATCCCCGCGGTCATCGCGGCGGTGCACGACCAGGTCGCCGCGGCGGTCGCCGAACTGAAGTCGATCGACCCATCGACCCTCGGCGACTTCCGCGCCGTGGGCCGCGCGAAACTTCCCTCGACGGTCATCGGCTGCCTCGTGCACGGCGCCGAACACGCGATGCGCCACGTCGGACAGCTGTCGGTGACGGCGCGAATCGCGCGCGCCGAGTCCGGAACGCCGTCCGCCTGACGACGGCCGAGGTGGGTACGACCATGGTCGTACCCACCTCGGCGCGTCTGCGCCGTCCTGGCGGCACGGAGAGCGCACGCAACGGGCTGCGACGCGCCGATCGCGTCGATCGATCACTCGCACCCGGCCGCATCATGCACACGCGCGTTGCCAGCCACGTCGCCGCCACGCTCGCCTCAGCGCTCCTCGCCGCATCGGTCGTCAGTTGCGATGACAGCGACATCGTGGGCGTTCGTTCGGGCCCCGCCACGATCGACATGACGTTCTGTCCCGGCTCCGTGCCGATCTACTTCGCCGTACAGGACGACGGCGGCGATTGGCGTCGCATCCCCGTTCCGTCGTCTGGGCACCTGTCGTTCGAGACGACCGAACGCTTCGGCATGGCGTGGACGCAGGTGGACTATCTCCGCACCTATGTCGTCTACGCGACGGCGTCCGAAGTCAGTCCATTCAACATGGTGTGCACGAACCCGTTCGGAACGAAGGTCGTGACGGGATCGCTCGCCGGCGACGGCTTCGCCGCCGGTGTCTCGATGGCGGGCGTCTCCTACTACTTCAACGTTCCCGGCGATTTCTCGCTCTTCGGCATCCCCGAGGGCCCGCAGGATGTCGTCGCGCAGCTGTACGTCCTGAACGGCTCCGAGGTCGTCCCTAAGAGTATGCTCATTCAACGCGGCGCGAACGTCCCGAACTACGGCGCCCTGCCGCTGCTCGATTTCGCCACGGCAACTCCGCTCGCGATCAACACCCTGACGGTCAACAACCTCACGCCCGGCGACTTCAACGCCGCCGAGACGTACTTCCGGACCTCGGGCGGGACCGACCACATCGTCTTCGGAACGTCGCTCGCCGGCCCGACGACGACGCTCCCCCTCTACGGCGCGCCGGCGTCGCTCACGCAGCCGGGCGATCTGCATCGCGTCGAGGTCAGCGGAGTGACCGCCGACGGATTCGCCGCCCGTTACGCCTGGCAGTTCTATCGCACGCCCGCCGACCAGTCGATCACGCTCGGCCCGGCGCTGTCGCGGCCGACGTCGTCCGAGATCATCTCAGGCGATGACACCCAGCTTCGGTTGCGCGTGAGCTTCCCCTCGCAGATCGAATACGGATCTCTTGGCCGCGTGGTCTTCGCGCAGCAGGGAGCGCACATCGTCTACTACTTCGTCGCGGCGACGTCCGCCTACATCGGCCAGCGGCCGCCGGAGTGGACGCTCGAGATCCCCGACCTCAGTGGCGCCGAGTTCCCCGTGACCGCCTCGCTCCAGAAGGGCGTTCCGACGTACGAGATCCTCGAGGCCTGGGATGCACCGTTCTCCACGGTTTTCGCCGGCACGTCGACCGAGGGCGAGAGCGTCCACTACGCGCAGCTCGTCGTGCCGCCCAACGAGACGTTCGCCGCCTTCGATCGCGACTTCCGCCCACCGGGCCTTCGCCGGGCGCGCGTGAACGGATCGCTCGCGGCGCCCATCCGGCGATAGCACCGAGCATTTTCTCCAGGTTCGGCGCAACTTACGGGAGCGTGGCGATCCGCGCCGCGCGTCACCGTGAGGGTGCGCGACATGTCGAGTGCCAATCCGATCGCTGGTGAAAATGATCTGCGCATCACACCGCGGTCGCTGAGCGATCCGGCGGCGATCGCGTTGATCACCGCGCTCAACGAGGAGCTGTCGGCGACCTATCCCGAGCCCGGGGCGACTCACTTTCGCCTCGATCCGAGCGAGGTCGGTCCGGGCGTGGGCGCGTTCGTCGTCGCGGAGTGTCGCGGCGAACCGGTTGCGTGCGGCGCGGTCCGGTGTCTCACCGATCCCGGCCTGGCCGCTGAACTGGGCGCTCACGTCGGCGAAGTGAAGCGAATGTACGTCGTTCCGGCGATGCGCGGACGCGGCATCGCCCGTCGCCTTCTCGATCGACTCGAGCACGAGGCGCGCGCGCTGGGACTCGACCGCCTCGTTCTCGAGACCGGCACTCGCCAGCACGCGGCGATCGCCCTCTATCGCCGCGCGGGGTTCGTGGACATTCCCCCCTTCGGCGAATACACGGCGTCGCCCGGGACGAGCGTGTGTCTCGCCAAGCGGTTGGAGAGTGTCGCATCGTGACGCCGCCGGCGGCGCTCCTGATCGTCGATGTCCAGCAAGGGCTCGACGACCCGCAATGGGGCTCGCGGAATAACCCCGATGCCGAAACGCGCATCGCCGAGTTGCTCGCGGCCTGGCGCGCGGCACGACGGCCGGTGATCCACGTGCAACACATGTCGCGGCGCGCGATGTCTCCGCTGCGGCCGACTGCGCCCGGCAACGCAATCAAGCCCGAAGCTCGCCCGGAATCCGGGGAGCCGGTCTTTCAGAAAACTGTGAACAGCGCGTTCATCGGCACGGAGCTCGAGGCCCATCTTCGCGCGCACGCCATCGACTCGCTCGTGATCGTCGGGCTCACGACCGACCACTGCGTGTCCGCCACGGCCCGGATGGCCTCGGACCTGGGCTTCGCAGTCACGGTGGTGAGCGACGCAACAGCCACCTTCGAACGGCGAGGCCGCGACGGCACCCACTACCCCGCCGAGGTGATGCACGGCGCCGAGCTGGCGAGTCTGTCCGGAGAGTTCGCGTCGATCGCGACGACGGCCGAGGTCCTCGAAGGGATCGCCGTCGCCTGATTTTCCCCGGATTTTCCACCGCACCGCATGATTCAATACGAAGATCTAGTCGCGCTCCCGGTCGTGCGCACGAAGCACCGGATCGCGTACGGCGACGACGCGCTCCAGTTCGGGGAGCTCTGGCTTCCTGACGGCGTGCCGCCGCGGACGAAGCGAGCGACCGTCGTTCTCATTCACGGCGGCTGCTGGCTCGCCGAGTATTCCCTCGACCACATCGCCGCCGCCGCCGAGGCCATCGCGAGCGAAGGGTACGCCGTGTGGGTGCCGGAATACCGGCGCGTCGGCGATCCGGGTGGCGGGTGGCCCGGCACCTTCGACGACATCGAGCGAGCGGTGGCCTTCGTCGGCTTTTTGCCGACGATCGGCCCGATGGTCGATCCGGCGCGGGTCATCGTGGCGGGCCATTCTGCGGGCGGCCAGTTGGCACTCTGGAGCGCCTCGCGCGAGCAGAGGCGCCGCGCTTCGTCGGCGACGGTCACGGTGGTCGGGGCGGTGAGTCTCGCGGGCATCGCCGACATGGTGACGTACAGCACCTTGCCTGGCGACTGCAGTGCGGGCGTCGTACCCGTGATGGACGGCGTGCCCGCCGACGTGCCGGAGCGCTATCGCGCCGTGAGTCCGATCGAGCTTCTGCCACTCGGTGTCCCGGCGCACATCGTCCACGGGGTGCGCGATCCTATCGTTCCGGCCGCGATGAGCGACGGCTTCGCCGAGCGTGCACGGGCGGCGGGCGATCGCGTGGACGTGACGAAGATCACGGAGGCCGGGCATTTCGACGTGATCGCGCCCGGATCGACCGCCTGGCCGGCCGTGATCGCGGCGATCCGGGGGATCGGCTCACCGGAGTGAGGGTACACCGAATCCATACCGGCGGCTTGCTGCCAAAACCGTTGGCGCGTGCTATAGTTTCGCGTGCCTACTTCTTTTTGTGAGGGGATCACCATGCGTCGCGTTTATTCGTCAATTGCATTGGGCCTGTTGCTCGCTCCCGCGGTGGCATTCGCGCAGGATGAAGCTCGGACGGTCGCCGGCGGCGGTATCAAGGCGTCGGGCTGGATGGGCGTCGCCGACAACGGTGCGGACGTCAACGCATCGAGCCTCGCCACGATGGGCGATGGGCTGCACGTGAAGACCGGCCCCGCCGTCACCTACTGGAATCCCGCGAACAAGGCGAGCGGTGACTACACCGTGAAGGCCACGTTCACCGAGCCGAAGTTCCAGGACCTCAACGACCATCCGCACCCGTACGGCATCATGATCGGCGGCAACGACATGGGCACGCCGAACGCGTCGTATGTCTATTGCGCCGTGAACGGCAACGGCTCGTTCATCGTGCGCGGCTTCGGCCCCAAGCCGTTCCAGCTGAACGGCCGCATGGGCCAGCAGAATGCCGCGGTGCACAAGGCCACGGCGAAGGGCGAGAAGGTGACGAATGAAGTCGCCATGTCGGTGAAGGGCGACAAGGTCACGTGCTCGATGAACGGCACCGAAGTCGCGAGCTTCAACAAGGCGGACGTCGTCGCCGCCGGGAAGCTCAAGTCGACGGATGGCGTGTACGGCATCCGCTTCGCGCACAACACGGAAGGGCATGTCGCTGGCCTGACGATCACGAAGTAGTCGTCTTGCAGCGAGTCGCGGAAAAGGCCGGCGCTCACGCGCCGGCCTTTTCCTTTCCGGGTCTCCCGCGGCCGGGTCTGGTGCTCCCGATCGACCCGGCGACCAGCAACCTCGATACCGAGAGCGAGCAGCTCATCCAGGAATCGATGGCTACATTGCTGGCCGGAAGGACGACGTTCGTCATCGCGCACCGCCCGTCGACGGTACGCCGCGCGGACTCATTCCTGCTGCTCGCGCACGGACGGTCACCGAACGTGGGATGCACGAGGAGATGATGGGCCAGCGGGGCGCCTATCACGAGATGGTGATGCGCCAGATGGAATCGGCCTCGCAGAGCACGGAACAGGTCCTGGGGGAATGAGCGCCATGACGACGCCGTTGGTGGATCCGAGAGACGCATTCCTGCGAGCCGGCTTCTGGCATGGCTCGATCGAGACGGCGAACGCGATCCTCGCCGAGCACCCGTCTCTGCGCAGCGCGGACATTCACCTCGCGGCGATACTCGGCGACGCTGCTGCCGTCGAGCGGTTCATCGCGGACGACCCGTCCGCCGTGCGGGCGAAGAGCGGCCCGCGCGGGATCGACCCGCTCACCGCGCTCTGCTTCTCGGTGTACCTGCAGCGTGATACGGACAGGTCGGAGGAATTCGTTCGCGCCGCCCGCGCGTTGCTCGACGCCGGCGCCGACGTCGACGCCGGCTTTTTCGACGAGACGCATCAGCCGGCCCCGGAGCGGGAGAGCCTGCTCTACGGGGCGGCGGGAGTCGCATTCAATCCCGATCTGACACGGTTGCTCCTCGAGCGCGGAGCGGACCCGAACGACGACGAGGTTCCGTATCACGCGCCGGAAACGCACGACAACCGCGCCCTCATGGTGCTCCTCGAGAGTGGCAAGCTCTCGCAGGAGAGCCTCAACATGATGCTCCTGCGAAAGACCGACTGGCACGACGTCGAAGGCGTCCGCGCGATCCTGGACCACGGCGCCGAGGTGAATCGAATGACGCGATGGGGCAAGACCGCGCTGCACAACGCCCTGATCAGCGGCAACGGCATGGACATCATCGACCTCCTGCTCGATCGCGGCGCCGATCCGACGATCATCGCGCCTCGGCCGTCGCGCGGCGGGAGCGACCCGGCGTTCACCGATCGCTCGAGCGTGGCGATCGCCGCGCGACGCGGCCGAGGCGACGCGCTCGATGCGTTTCGGCGCCGTGGCTTCTCGATGGAACTCGCCGGCGTCGAGGAACTCGCGGCGGCATGCGCGATGAACGATCATGCGGCCATCGAGCGGATTGGTCGCGCGGCCCCACAGAGCGTGCGCGACCTCCTCGCTGATGGAGCGACGTTCCTCGGCCAGTTCGTCGAGTCGGCGAACGCCGACGGCGCGGAGCGGCTGCTCGACCTCGGCGTTCCGGTCGACGCGCGGTATCGGGGCGACGGCTACTTCGGCACCGCGCCGGGGAGTACCGCGCTCCACGTTGCCGCGTGGCACGCGCGGCAGCCGCTGATCGAGCTGTTCATCGCGAGGGGCGCGGACGTGAACGCGCGCGACGCCCGAGGCCGAACGCCGTTGATGCTCGCCGTCGGGGCGGCGACGAACTCCTACTGGACCTGGCGACGCACGCCGGACGGTGTTCGTGCACTGCTCGAGGCTGGCGCCGAAACCACCGACATCGCCGTCCCCACCGGCTACGCGGAGATCGACGCGCTGCTCGCGCGCTGAGTGATCACGTCTTCCGGCCGAGGAGCACGTCGCGCAGGACGACGGCGTCGTTGTGCTCCTCGTCGCGTGCGCCGTAGACGAGCGTGACCGTCTTCTTCCTGGCGAGATCGCGGAGGCGCGCCAGGTCTTCGGGGTGTTCCTTCAGCTCGGCCCTGTATCGCCGGCGAAACTCCGGCCAGCGCTCGGGATCATGCGCGAACCATTTCCGCAGCGCGGCACTCGGCGCGACGTCCTTCATCCAGTCGTCGAGCGCGGCGTCGTCCTTGCTCACGCCGCGCGGCCACAACCGATCGACGAGAATTCGAACGCCGTCGGCGCGCGACGGAGGTTCGTATGCGCGCTTGAGGCGGATGTGGGCTGCCGGCAATGTCTGCTTCGTCATTTGACGGCCTCGTTCAGTGACGCCGCCGGAGCGCGGAGGTAGTCCGCACGGACTGGCGGGACTACCTCCGCGGCAAGCATCGCGCCTCCGCGCGACGCTTCGGATCGCGATGCCTCTGCCGCTTACTGCCCGCCACGGCCGCGACGAGGCGGCGGCGGCAGCGTTCCCTTGTTCGCGATCGCCTTGTTGATCGCTTCGACCGTCGTCGCGGCGCGGAAGTCGACGATCTGCTTCGCGAGTTGGGCGTTCTTCTGCTTGTCCGCGAGCGACACGCCGTTGATCGACGCCTTTCCCGCCTTGATGCGTTCGTCGATGCGAATGGAGCGCGGATCGGCGGCGAACATGTTCAGGCTGATGATCGGATCGTCGTGGAGTCCGTCGCTCTTGCCGTCGACGATGCCGTGCTCCGACATGTATTTCTCGACCGAGGCGTAGTCGTAGTACTCCTGCACGTGCGCGACGACCGGATTGCCCTTCCAGATCGCCGTGAGCGAATCCGCTACGGCGCGCTGTCCGGGCTGGTTTCCGCCACTGTCGCCGATGAGGATGATGTTCTTGAAGCCGTGGTGGGCGAGGCTCGTGACGATGTCGGTGAGCAGCGCGCGGAACGTGTTCTCGCGCATGCTGATCGTGCCGGGGCTCGCCATGTGGATCGTCGGCGGATCGATGTCGCCTTCGGGGACGAACTTCACGATCGGCGCGCAGAGCGCGTTGCCGAGCTTGCGGGCGATGGCCTCGCAGTTGGCCTGGAGGACGTAGTTGTGCTTACCGGTGGCGAGCCACGGGCCGTTCGGCTCCATTCCGCCCGACGCGATGATGGCGGTCGTCTTGCCCGCCTTGAGCGCGTCGCGAACGTCCATCCATGTCATCTCCTCCATCCACACGGTGTTCGGTGTGGGAATCGGATTGGGCGCGTCGGCGCAATTATACGGATTGGCGCTGCAGCTTCCGCCGCCGCGATTCTGCGCCGCTCCGGCCTGCTGTGGATTCTGCGCCGCTAGCGAGGCGGCGCTCGCCGCGAGCAGCGTCGCGGCTACGAGCGTGGTCGTGCGCATTGTTCTCCCCCGTGAACAAGTCCGTGGAGAGTGGGTCGGACGTTCGTCGTACGCAAGGCTGTTGGATGGCGCTTTGCGCGGCGGCCCATCCTCCGCCACGGCGCTCGGAGACGCGCGCGGGATGATGGGCCAGGGCGGCGCGAGCAGACGACCGCGCACGAGCTGGCGGCCGATGGGCGCAGCTCGGGCGCAGGACGTCGATGCAAGAAGGCCGCGGCGCGGCAACAGACCAACGAGCTACTTGTCGTTCTGTAGTTGAACGACGATCACCTCGACGGGCTTCGTACCAGGATTCACGTCCGCGTGCATCTGCCCCGGCGGATCCTTGCCGAGCCACATCGCCTTGCCCGCCTTGAGATTGTACGTGTCGAGCACCTTGCCGTTTTTGTCCTGCACCTGGAGCACGCCGTCAGTGAGCGCCACGAGCGCTCGGCCATGGTCGTGCCGATGCAGCGCCAGCGGCGCCTTCGGGAGCACCGTGGTCTTCCAGACCTTCAACTCGCTGTTCTCGAACTGCTCTTCGCGATGCGACTGCTGGGCTTGTTGCTGCGCCCACATCGCACCTGCGCCGGCGACGAACGACAACACGCTCGCCACGGCGATGAGTTTCGCGTTCCGCATCAGGATCAATCCGCCTCCACGGGTGTGAGCCACGACCGATACTGCGGCAACCGACCATGCACGGCGTCGTAGAAGGTCTTCTGAATCTGCGCGGTGATCGGGCCCGGCTTGCCCTCGCCGACCACGCGCCCATCCACTTCACGGATCGGCATCACTTCGACCGCCGTCCCGGTGAAGAACAGCTCGTCGCCCATCATCACGTCCTGGTGGGTGATCGGGCGAATCTCGACCGGCAGCCCAAGATCGCGCGCGATGGTGAGGACGCTGTCACGCGTGACGCCGAGCAGGATCGACGCGCTCTGGTCGTTCGTGATGACGGTGCCGTCGCGCACGACGAACAGGTTCGCACCGGATCCTTCGGCGATGTCGCCGCGGGCATTGAACAGAATCGCGTCGTCGTAGCCGCGGCGAATGGCTTCCTGTACCGCGCGCACGGAGTTGGTGTAGTGGCCGCACGCCTTCACATTCGGCGGCAGCGTCGATGCGTCGATGCGGCGAATCGTCGACACGCTCACGCGCACCGACTTGTTCTCCTGACCGCCCTCGAAGTACGAGCGCCCGGGAATCGCCATGATGACCGTCGTCACCGGCGAGCCTTGCGGCCACACGGCCCACGAGTGCGCGTCGAAGAACACGAGCGGCCGGATGTACGACGCCTTCAGCTTGTTCGCGCGCACGACTTCGACCGTCGCCGCGCAGAGCTGCTCGAGCGTATACGGGATCTCGAGCTCGTAGAACTGCGCCGACTGCTGCAGGCGGCGCATGTGCGGCTCGAGGCGGAAGACGGCCGGGCCCATCGTCGTATCGTAGGAGCGAAGGCCCTCGAATACGCCGGTGCCGTACTGCAATCCGTGAGCGCTATCGTGCGTCCGCGCTTCGTCCCATGGGAGAAGCTCACCGTTCTTCCAGATGACGTCGGTCTTGATGAATGGAGGCATGGCTACACGCTGAGAGGGGGAGTGCGCGGTCTGAGCCGCGGCAACGAGAGCATCAGGTAGCCGGCACCCACGGCCGGCAGAAGCTGACACGCGTGCTGGACGACGGCAATCCCCAGCGCGGCGTCGGCCTCCATGCCAAGGTAGCGATACGCGCCGTAACTCGCTGCCTCGTAGGTCCCGATGTTCGCCGGGGCGATCGGAATGACGCTCCCCAGCGCAGTCGCCGCCAACACCACGATCACGCGGTGCGCACTCGGCGCCAATCCGAAGGCGCACTGCACCGCGAAGATGGCGCCCGCCTCCGCGAGCTTCACGCAGACGGCGAAGCCCACTCCGCGCGCGAACCGGATCGGCTCGCGCAGCACGTCGAGATACTTCGTGCGCAGCGCGACCACGATGGCGCCCAGGAGCAGCGCGAGCACCACGACGGCCAGCCCGCCCAGTGCGCTCGTCATCCAGGTCGGGAGCGGAAGCATCGCGGCGGCGGTCGCCACGATCGCGATCTTCACCAATCCGACGGCGATCTGGTCGAGCGCGACCACCGACAGCGCGGCGGCCTTCCCCACCCCCGGCTCCGCGGCCAGCAGTACCGCGCCCGTCGCATGACCGATCAGCGACGGCGTCGTGTTGTTGGCGATCGACGTGAGCGAGAAGAGCCGCAACATCCGCCAGCGCGAGACACGAATGCCCGACGGGAGCAGCGCGCGCCACTGCGACGCACCGAACGGCTGGATTAATAGATTGCTCATCACCGCGCCCACCAGCCACCAGGGCCGAGTGTGCCGGACCACGCTCAAGGCGCGCGTGGCGTCGACGGAGCGCACGAGCAGCACGATGAGCGCCGTCGCGACGATCCACGCACCCACACCGATCCACCGGGCGGTACGGTCACTCCACGGCACGCCGTCGGGCCGCTCGTTCACCACGGCAGCAGCTCGACCGTCGCCGATACCAGGAAACCGTTCCGCGACGCACCGCCCATGAAATCGTAGTTCCTGGCCCGCTCGTACCCGCCGGCCAGCGTGGTGCGCCACCGCCCGGCCGGCCGATACAGCCAGCTGACCATCGCGCGATCGCGCAGCTCGTCCGGCTTGTCCTCGAGCTTCACGAAATGGAAATCGTGCTCGTTCGGTGGCTCGCCCTCGACCGCGGCGAGGTAGACGTCGCCGCCGCGCCGCTCGATCGCCCCGTCGAACGTGAACGAGCTGGCGCCGCCGTCATCCCACGTGACGCGCAGGTAGCCGCCGTCCCCCTGATTGCCGAGGGGATCACCGAGCAGCGTACGGTTGAACGCGATGCCCGACGCGAAGGGACGATGCTTGTAGTACCGCAGGCCGGTGTGATGAAACTCGGCCGACGTGCTCACGTTGCTCGCGCGCCCCAACTGCGCGAACGACAGACCGAAGATGTGGCCGCCGTCCTCCCACCACGTGCTGCGCCAGCGCCGCGGATCCATGTCGTCGAACTGATGCTCGGCGTAGAGCTGCAGCCCGCTCCACTCGGGAACGCGCAGCCGATATTCCCAGCCCGCGAACTTGTTCGAGAACTGCCCGCGGTTCTTACTGCGTAGAGTGTATTTCAGCGCCGGGATCACGTCGACGAGGTTGTCGAGAAAGGTCGCCGCGGGCGCCCCCTTGCCGCCCTGCTCCGACAGCACCGACGCCGACAGCTCGAAGCGCCACGTGAAAGGGTTCCCGCTCAGCTTGTACGCGATGATGTTGCTGTGCGGAAAGGTCTGATGCGGTCCGAGGTCCGCGACGAGGAACGTCCCGCGCGTCGGTCCGATCTTGTACAGAAAGAACGGCGTGTCCGTCGCGATGCGAATCATGTCGAGCGGACGCCCGCTCGTCGAGCCGAGCAGACCGCCCTCCATCCCCTGGCCCCAGACGAACTGCTGCCGGCCAACCTCCACGGCGATGTTGCGCGCGAGTAGCGTGGCGGACGCCGCCTCGAGACTGCCCTGGGCAAACCCGTGTCCGGCATTCGCATTCGCGACCACCCGCGGATCGACGCGGAAGACGACCTGCCGCGACGCGCGCAGTGAGACGTCGGCGTCCAACGCCGCATTCATTCCCGGGCGAAAGACCCGCCCCGCTCGACCGTTGAGCAGCGGATTGACGTCGGCCTCGATATACCCGGCGCTGTCGTTCGGAATCGCGCGCGGTGCGCTGTTGGTGCCCAGCGCGTCGAACCGCGCGCGATCGACGACGACCGTCGCCAGCCGAGCGGTGTCGCCGCGCAGCGCACCGATTTCCGGCGCGTACAGGCGCGTCAGGCGATCGAGGATGCGTCGGTTGCCGTCGGTTACCGAGCGGCGCGGAGGCGTCTTCGACGCGTCGATCACGATGCGCGCGATCTCCCTTCGCGAATACGGCCGCTGTCCGACGAGCATGGTCTTGATCAAACCGGCGCCGAACAGCCGATCGAGGTCGCGATAGACGGGGTCCTGCAGCGGGACGGTCACCGTCGCCTGTGCCGCGAGCCGAAGCGGCAGGGCCAGCATTCCCGCAAGCAATACACGAACGCGCATCCCCGAACCTAATGCCGCCCGACTCGGCGGCGGCATAACTTCGAGGCACATGAGAATCGCGCTCGTCTGTCCGTATGATCTCGCACGCCCCGGCGGTGTCCGAAGCCACATTGCGGGCCTCGGGCAGGCGCTCGCGCGTCGTGGACACGCGGTGGATGTGATCGCGCCCGGTGGCCGTGCCGATCTCGACGGCGTCACGACGCTTCGTTGCGGAGGCGCGCGCCCGATCGGCTTCGGCGGCACACAGATCGACATCACGTGGAGCGCGTGGAACACCGTCCGCGCCGTGGCGTCGCGCGGATACGACGTGATGCACTTTCACACGATCTGGAACCCGCTCGTACCCTTCCAGCTCGCCCTGGCGTTCCGCGGCCCCAAGATCGCGACGTTCCACGATGTCCCTGGCCCCGACACGCCGGCGTGGGCCGCCGCGCTCATGTCGCCCGCCAGCGAGCTGATTCGCCGACTCGCACTGCGCCGCGTGATCGCCGTTTCACCGGCCGTGTCGCGCTACCTCGCTCCGCGTCGGCACGAGATCATCCCGAATGGCATCGCCGTTCCCGTCGCGCTTCCGCGTGAGGGAGAACGGCGCGCGGTGCTCTACGTCGGACGGCTCGAGCCGCGCAAGGACGTCGCGACGCTCATCGATGCCATCGGCCTCGCCGGCGCCGACGCACCGCCGCTCTGGATCGCCGGCGACGGCCCGCTGCGCGCCGAGCTCGAGGCGCGCGCGGCGAAGCGCGGCATCGCGAACGTCACGTTCTTCGGCGAAGTGAGCGACACGAGGAAGTGGGAGCTGCTGCGAAGCGCCGCGCTGTTCGTCGCGCCATCCGTCGGCGGCGAGAGCTTCGGCATCGTGCTGCTCGAGGCGATGGCCGCCGGCGCGCCACCGATCGCCGCCGACAACCGCGGCTATCACGAACTTCTCAAGGAGCGCGGCGATGCCCTGCTCTTTCCGCCGGGCGACGCGGCCGCGCTCGCGGCGCGCGTTCGCACGCTCGTCGACGACCGGACCCGTCTCGCCGAGATCCGCGCGTGGGGCGAGCACCACTGGCGCGGCTTCGACTGGTCGACGCTCGCCGGGCGGGTCGAGAGCGTTTACGTCGCGGCGATCGCCGACGCGCGCGAGCGCCGGCACGGACTCGATCCCCGCACTCCCCGTCAGCCTTCGTCGATGAACGCCTCGTAATCGCGCTCGCGGAGTTTCACCGCGCGTGCCGCGTTGTTGCGCAGCTTGAGATTCAGCATCTCCACGACCACCGCGAATCCCATCGCGAAGTACGTGTACCCCTTCGGCACGTGCACCCCGAAGCCCTCCGCCATGAGGTTGGTGCCGATCAGCACGAGGAACGAGAGCGCCAGCATCTTCACCGTCGGATGCCGGTCGACGAACGTGCCGATCGGTCCCGCGGCGGCGAGCATGATGCCAAGCGCGATTACGTTGGCCGTGATCATCAACGAGACGTCGCTCACCATCCCGACCGCCGTGATCACGGAATCGAGCGAGAACACGATGTCGACGACCATGATCTGCGCGACGACCGCGGTGAGCGACTTCACCGCCCTCCCGCCCCCTCCGCCGCCATGCTCCTCCCCCTCGAGCTTCCCGTGGATCTCGTAGGTCGCCTTGCCGATGAGAAACAGGCCGCCGAGGATCAGGATCAGATCGCGTCCGGAGATCCCGTGGCCGAAGAGCGTGAACAGCGGCGTCGTGAGCTTCACGATCCACGCGATGCTCAACAGCAGCAGCACGCGCGTGCAGAACGCGCCGAGCAGTCCGAGCTTGCGCGCGCGCGGCTGCTCCGCCGGCGGCAGCGTGCCGGCGAGAATCGAGATGAAGATGATGTTGTCGACGCCGAGGACGATCTCCAACGACGTCAGCGTCAGAAGTCCGACCCAGGCACTCGGCTCAGTCAACCAACCCACGGTGCGTCCCCCAAACGAGACCGATGAACGGTAAACGACGGGGGATGAACTGCGTAGTCGTCAGCGATCCCGCGTGTGTCCGCGGTTCGCGTCGGAAGTCGCCGACGTCACCGGCGTGAGCCGGAGGCTCGCGCGCAGCGGGACGTTTTCGACGGTCGTCTCGTTCTTCGTGCGGACGCAGACCTGCTTGCCGTCTTTCGTCTCGTAGGCCGCGCAGACGGTTTTCGAGGTGCGCACCTCACGCGTGCCCGTGTAGTTGAAGACCCAGTGGCCTGTCCGGCGCGACCCGGACAATCCGAAGTCCAGGCAGCTGTACGCGACGGTTTGCGGCTGCATGGTTCGCTCCGCACGGCAGGTCGGGCTGGAGTCGACGACCTCCACGGAATCGCCCGCGAGACGAATCGTTCCGCTGAACGGCGTGCGCACACCCTGCGGCCGCTCGTCGAAGCGATACACGCCATCCGGGAGAATGGCGGAGGCCCCGCCCGCACGTGCACCCGCGCAGGCGACCGCCCCCAATAGAGCCAGTACGCGCACCGCTTCTCTAGGAATCATCCTCACCTCCCGAACAGCCACGTGGTCCAGATCAGGATGGCGCCGCACGCGCGCGCCACCGATGAGCTCAGGAACTGCACCGGCACGGTCTCCGCGCGCGGATAGAATTCGACGGCCACGATCTCGCTCATGCGCAGCGACGACAGAATGGTCTGCGCGGAGTGGTTGCCGTCGACCCAGACTTCCGGCTCGCAGATCCGGCCGCGACCGACCTGCGTGCGAACGACGATGTCGCCGTGAGTGCGCTCGACTTCCGCGTTGGGAAATTCGCGGAAGACCATCGCGAGATCGGCGTGCGCATACAGCTCGCCGGCCTCGATCAGGTACCCGGTCCCGAGACGTTTCCGCTCCTCGATTCCGTCGATCACCCCCCGCGCGCGCTGCGACGCCGTCACGCGCACCGCGTCGAGCGCGGTCACACGGCGCACCGTCAGCACGACGGGTGTCGAGTCGTTCGGAAAGACGTCGACCGCCGCGACGACGGGCACCATGCCGACCGACAGAACCTCGATCTGCCGCGTGCCCGTCGCGACACCGGAGACGCGAAAGTGGCCATCCGCGGCGGCCCGCACCTCGACGCTGCCGTCGACGATGATGCGCGCGTTGCCGAGCGGCGCGCCCGCCACATCGCGCAGCGTTCCGATGATCACACCGCGCTCGCCGCTATCCGCCTCGGCGCCGAGGAGAAGATCGCGCCGCATCACGCGCCGCTCGCCCGGCGGCAGATCGATGAGCGCGCTCACCCGCCCCTGGTAGCCCGCGCCGATGCGCACGAACTGCTGCGTGGGGATTCCACACATCCCGAACACGCCGTCCGCGTTCGCCTTCGTGTCCACGCGGATACGACGCTCGTGCACCGTCTTCCTGTCGTCCACGATCAACTGCGTCCACACCAGATCGATCGATGCGCCTCCGACAGGATCCATCGTCCGCGCATCGCGCACGATGCCGTAGACGAGGCCACTGTCCCTGGGCACCGCGCGCTCGCACGACGCGGTCCAGATGCGCGCGAATGCCGTGTCGCTCAACCTGCTGTCGCGCGCCCCGGAGAGATCGCCCGGGCGAGTTTGCGCGCTCGCGCGCGACGCGTACAGCGCCGCCGCGACGAGCCCCGCCGCCATGAATCGCCACGCCGACCTGATGGTCACCGCCATCGGATCGGAACTCGCAGTTCGCCGTGCGCGTTCGCCGCCGTATAGACGACGAGCGCCGCGTGGTCCGAAACCAGCGCGCGGCGTTCGATCTCCGTGATCTGCACAGTCCCCGTCGCGTTGCCGGCGCCCGGGCCGGACAGGACGCGGAGCGCCGGCCCCGCCAGACCGGCGCTGTCGCGATTGATGCTCATCGCATAGACCCGGGCCGCCGGCTCGCCAGTGACGCGCACGTCGTATCGGAGCGAGCGGCGCGTGGGATCGAGAGCGAGCGTCGCATGAACCGTCGTGCTTCCCGCGTGCGCTTCGACGGCCGCGGTGCGCGGGGCGGGCGCGCGGCCGCCGACGAGCGGCGGCGTCGTCGGCGGTGGACGGCGCGGATGCGTCGCGGTCTCATAGTCGTAGGCGAACGACACGAGGCGCGCGTCGGACAGCGGGCGGCCGAGCAGCTCGATGCCGATTGGCAGCCCGTCGGGCGTGAAGCCGGCGGGCATGCTCAACGCCGGCAGTCCGCTCACCGCGCTGAGCTGACAGGTGGCGCCGCGCTGCGGCTCGCCGATGTACGCCGCCTTGCGGCGCAGGGTCGGATAGACCAGCGCCTCGAGTCGCGCGGAGTCGAGGAATGCCACGATGCGATCGCGTACGACGAGGCGGGCGGCGAGCGCCGCGCGATAGGCGGGTGAGTCGCGCGTGCCCTGCGATTCGCGTAACCGAAGCGATCCGTCGAGGGCGGTGTGGTAGGCGCCTTCGTGGAGGATCTGCTCGAGCGACGACACCGGCGCGTTCGGCACGCTCGCGAGGAAGTCCATGAGATCGTACTTGAGCTCGAACGGGATCACGCCGGCCGTGCCCGCGATGCTGTCGAGTCCCGGAATGCGAACGTCGACGACCTCGGCGCCGCGGGCCCGCATCGCGTCGACCGCCTGGCGGATGATCCGCGCCCCCTCGGCGTCGTCGGATTCCGTGCCGAGGTATTCGACGAAGAGCCCGAAGCGCTTTCCGCGGAGTGACGTCGAATCGAGGGCGTCGACGAAGCTCGGTGGCGCGGCGCCACCAAGGATGTTCGTGGCGCTGTCGGCCGGGTCGGGCCCGACGGTCGCGTCGAGCGCGATTGCGAGATCTCGTACGGAGCGCGCGATCGGCCCACCGACGTCCTGCGTGTGCGAGAGCGGCACGATGCCCGCGATGCTCGAGAGCCCCTTCGTCGGACGCAGGCCGAACAGGTTGTGCACCGCGGACGGAATGCGAATCGATCCGCATGTGTCCGACCCCCACGCCACGGCGGCGAAGCTCGCCGCGACCGCCGCTCCGCTTCCACCGCTCGAGCCGCCGGGTGCACGATCAGGGTCGTATGGATTGCACGTCTGGCCGGCGATCGAGCTGATGGACGTGATGCCGCTCGCCAGCTCGTGCATGTTCGACTTGCCGAGGATCACCGCGCCGGCGTCGCGCAGCTTCTTCACCTGGAAGGCGTCGTCGGGGGTCTGGAGCCCCGCGAGTGCGACCGACCCCGCCGAGGTCGGGAGCCCGCGCGTCGAGTAGTTGTCCTTGAGGATGATCGGGATGCCGTGCAGAGGGCCGCGCACGCGCCCGGCCCTCCGTTCGGCGTCGAGGGCGGCGGCTTCGGCTCGCGCGTTCGAATTGAGGCGCACGACGGCGTTGAGCCGTGGACCGTCGTGATCGTATGCGGCGATGCGCGCGAGATAGGCGTCGACCAGCCCGACGGAAGAAGCGCGACCGGCGGCCATCGCACGCTGAAGGTCGGTGATCGACGCCTCATAGACCGGGTCGGCGGACGCGGCTCTCGTCGTCGGCGGGCGCTCTCCCTGTCCCTGGAGAACTGTCGCAAGACCGATGAGCAGAGTAACGGCACGCATGGAGGGTCGGCAGAGTGAGTTCGAGTCGGCGGTCGGCCGGACAATCTTGCGCATCCCAACGATTCGGGGCCAGTATTGCGTTCGACCGCCTCGATATCGAGGACGGTGCTCCATTCGCCACGGTAAAGCGCTCATGAAGGTTCTATATGCCGCGATGTGCCTGTTCGCCGTCGCGGGATGTGCGGGATCGG
>Ga0164243_10005581_pt1 | contig 19202 bp, 16 predicted proteins | sample OricompcompostOP_FD_108781 | JGI IMG/M metagenome (GOLD analysis project Ga0164243, IMG submission 108781) | Organic Plus compost microbial communities from Emeryville, California, USA - Original compost - Organic plus compost (OP) | ecosystem: Engineered > Solid waste > Mixed feedstock >... | reverse complement strand
GGCGTGCGCAGCCGCGGCCCGTACGCCGAGCTGGACGACGCCGCGTTCATCCGTGCCTGCACGGACGACTTGACGGACATGCTCGGGCAGACCGGCGGCGAGGTGGCGGCGCTGATCGCCGAACCGGTGCAGGGCGTCGGCGGGTTCACCTCGCCGCCGGACGGGCTGTTCGCCGCGTTCCGCGAAGTCCTCGCCGAGCGCGGCATCCTGTGGATCAGCGACGAGGTGCAGACCGGCTGGGGCCGCACCGGCGACCACTTCTGGGGCTGGCAGGCGCACGCCGCGGCCGGCCCGCCGGACCTGCTCACGTTCGCCAAGGGCATCGGCAACGGCATGTCGATCGGCGGCGTCGTGGCCCGCGCCGAAGTCATGAACTGCCTTCCCGCCAACTCCATTTCGACGTTCGGCGGCAGCCCCGTCACCATGGCCGCCGGCAACGCCAACCTCACCCACCTCCTGGAGAACGACCTCCAGGGCAACGCCCGCCGCGTCGGCGGACTGCTGCTGGAGCGGATCCGCGCGGCCGCGGCCGGCCTCGGCGTCGTACGCGAAGTACGCGGCCGCGGCCTGATGATCGGCGTCGAACTGGTGGAGAAGGACGGCTCGGCCTCCCCGCACGCGGCCGCGCTGGTGCTGGAACTCGCGCGCCAGGAAGGGCTGTTGATCGGCAAGGGCGGCGGGCACGACTCCGGCGGCGTGCTGCGCATCGCACCCCCGCTGTCGCTCACCGTCGCGGAGGCCGAAGAAGGCGCCGCGATCCTCGAACGGGCGCTGCGCCGGGCGCAGTACGCCGTTCACGGCAAGGAACACCCAGGAAACCGACACCCAGGCAACCGACACCCAGGCAATCGACACTCCGGCAACGAAGAACCAGCGGACGGGAAGGCGGGAGAGCTTTCATGAGCAGCCGTACGGTCATCCGCGGAGGTCTGGTCGTCACCGCGGCCGACGAACTGCACGCCGACGTCCTGATCGAGGACGGCGAAGTCGCCGCGCTCGCCACCACCGGCGGCTCGGTGGCCGCGAGTTGGACCGACGCCGAGGTCATCGACGCGTCCGGAAAGTACGTCATCCCGGGCGGCGTTGACGCGCACACGCACATGGACTTCCCGTTCGGCGGCACCTTCTCCTCCGACGACTTCGAAACCGGCACCCGCGCCGCAGCCTGGGGCGGCACCACGACCATCGTGGACTTCGCCGTACAGACGAAAGGCCACGCGCTGCGCGCGGGCCTGGACGCCTGGCACGCGAAAGCGGAAGGCCGCGCCGCCGTCGACTACGGCTTCCACATGATCCTCGCGGACGTCAACGACGGAACGCTGAAGGAGATGGACGGGCTCGTGGAAGAGGGCGTCTCCTCCTTCAAACTGTTCATGGCCTACCCCGGCGTCTTCTACAGCGACGACGGCCAGATCCTGCGCGCGATGCAGCGCGGCGCCGCCAACGGCGGGCTGATCATGACGCACGCGGAGAACGGCATCGCCATCGACGTCCTCGTCGAACAGGCCCTCGCCGCAGGCCGCAGCGACCCACGCGAACACGGCGAAGTACGCAAGGTCCTGCTGGAAGCGGAAGCCACGCACCGGGCCATCCAGCTGGCACGCGTGGCCGGTTCACCGCTGTACGTCGTGCACGTCTCCGCCGAAGAAGCCGTCGCCGAACTCGCCTCCGCGCGCGACCGCGGGCTGCCCGTCTTCGGCGAGACCTGCCCGCAGTACCTGTTCCTGTCCACCGACAACCTCGCCGAACCGGACTTCGAAGGCGCCAAATACGTGTGCTCCACGCCGCTCCGGCCGCGCGAACACCAGGCCGCGCTGTGGCGGGCGCTGCGCACCGACGACCTGCAAGTCGTCTCCACCGACCACTGCCCGTTCTGCTTCAGCGGCCAAAAAGAGCTGGGCCGCGGCGACTTCTCGAAAATCCCCAACGGCATGCCCGGCGTCGAACACCGCATGGACCTGCTGCACCAGGCCGTCGTCGACGGCCACCTCACCCGCCGCCGCTGGATCGACCTCGCCTGCGCCACCCCGGCCCGGATGTTCGGCCTCTACCCCAAGAAGGGCTCCATACAGCCCGGTTCGGACGCCGACATCGTGATCTACGACCCGCAGGCGGAGCAGACCCTCTCCGCGGCCACCCACCACATGAACGTCGACTACTCCGCGTACGAGGGCAAGCGGCTGACCGGACGCGTGGAGACGGTGCTCTCGCGCGGCGCGACCGTCCTCGACCGGCGCAGCTACACCGGCCGCGCCGGACACGGCCGGTTCCTGCCGCGCGGCCTCTGCCAACTCCTCGGCTGACCAAGGGAGAACGCGCGATGGACTTCGGACTCGTGCTCCAGACCGACCCGCCCGGCGCCCGCACCGTCGAACTGATGCAGCGCGCCGAACGCAACGGCTTCGGCTACGGCTGGACCTTCGACTCGGCGGTGCTGTGGCAAGAGCCGTACGTGATCCACAGCCGCATCCTCGACCACACCGACCGGCTCACCGTCGGCCCGATGGTCACCAACCCCGCCACCCGCTCCTGGGAAGTGACCGCCTCCACCTTCGCCACCCTGAACGAGATGTACGGCAACCGCACCGTGTGCGGCATCGGCCGCGGCGACTCCGCAATGCGGGTCGCAGGCCGCAAACCCAACACCCTCGCCCGGCTCGGCGCCGCCATCACCGCCATCCGCGAACTCGCCGAAGGCCGCGAAGCGTTGGTCGACGAAGCGCCGGTGCAGCTGCCCTGGGTTCCCGAAGGCTCCCGGCTGCCCGTCTGGATGGCCGCCTACGGACCGAAAGCGCTCGCCATGGCAGGCCGCGAAGCGGACGGCTTCATCCTCCAGCTCGCCGACCCGTACCTCACCGAATGGATGGTCAAAGCCGTACGGACCGCCGCAGTCGAAGCCGGCCGCGACCCCGACTCGGTGACCATCTGCGTCGCCGCCCCCGCCTACATCGGCAACGAACTGCCGCACGCCCGCGAACAGTGCCGCTGGTTCGGCGGCATGGTCGGCAACCACGTCGCCGACCTCGTAGCCCGCTACGGCGAAGACTCCGACCTCGTCCCCTCCGCCCTCACCGCCTACATCAAAGCCCGCGAAGGCTACGACTACGCCCACCACGGCCGCGCCGGCAACCCGGACACCGCCTTCGTCCCCGACGAAATCGTCGACCGCTTCTGCCTGTTGGGCCCACCCGAAGCCCACATCCGCAAACTGCGCACGCTGCGCGACCTCGGCGTCCACCAATTCGCGCTGTACGCCATGCACGACGCGGTAGAGCACACCATCGACGTCTACGGGACGGAGGTGATGCCGGCGGTTTCTTGATGTTCGCGCGCTGCTTGATTGTTCGCTCGCCTACGGGCCCCCTGAAAGCCGGTGTCGACGGTCCTCGGCCTTCGTCCCCCTGCCTTCGGCGGGAGGTGCCCCCGCACCGTAGTTGCCGCCAGGGGGAGTTGAGCCCAGCGGCCCTGTGCCGGGCGGGCGTGCCCTTGGCGCACGTGCGTGCTGTCACGGGTGGCCCAGGCCGGTCAGCGGACGGGCGTGCGGTGCGGTGGCCTCTTCCGAAGTCACGGCCGGCCGCGCGGAGTCGGCCGGGAATGGACCGGTGAAGCCCGCACACTTTGGCTCTGTGTACCGGGCCATGACTGCGGCAGGCTGCACATGCCGTCACACGGCGAGCGGCAGACGCACGCCCTGAACCTTGGGAGGTCCCCTTTTGCGTACCGAGTACATCCACGTGGTGGGCCCGAGCGCGCGGCCGGGGGTGGCGTGAGATGCGCTTCCGGCACGCGGACGCAATCCGGTCCGACTTCCCCGAGCTGACCGCCGGAGCCCTCCGGGCCACCGGCGTCGACGCCGCAGCCGACGTCGCCCCGCGCGTCGCCGAGTACACCGGCCGCGCCACGGCCCGGCTGGCCGGCGCCGCCGAGAGCGAATTCCCCCAAGTACTGTCCTGGCGGCGGGTGTTCACCCGGATGGGACTGAAGCCGACGCAGTACCGGTGCGCCTCGGAGTCGCTGCTGCGCCGGCTGCGGAAGGAGGGGACGCTGCCGCGTATCCACCCGGTGGTCGACCTGTGCAACGCGATCTCCGCCGCGTACGCGATCCCGGTGGCGGTGCTGGACGCCGACCGTATCGCCGGCCCGCTGCTGGAGGTGCGCTATGCGACCGGCGACGAGCAGTACACGACATTCGGCGGCGGCACCGAGTATCCGGCCCCCGGCGAAGTGACCTATGCGGACTCCGCGGGCCGCGCACACGCTCGCCGCTGGACCAACCGGCAGAGCGGCCACTCGGTGATCTCCGAGCACACTCGCCGGATCCTCGTGGTGGCCGAGGCCGTGCACGAGGGCGGGGCGGAGAGCGTACGGGAGCTGTTGAGCACGGTCTCCGAGGAGCTGGCCGCGCACTGGCCGGTGGAGCCCGCGGCGGCCGTACTGACCCCGTCCGCGCCGGAGTTCGCCTTCGGCGCGGAGGCCGACTCCGGCGCGACCGGTGCCGGTACCGAGGACTCGTCCGCCGCGTCCGCCACGTACGTCTCGTCCGCCGCGCGGGTGCCGTAGCCGCCCTGCCACCATGAGCCCGGTGAGCGAGGAGGAACAGGCGGCGGAGCGCGAACTCCCCGCGTACGGCTCCGACTTCCTGCAACTGGACGCCGCGGACGTGCCCGCCGCCGGCAAGGCCGACTGGCTGGCCCGGCGGTTGCGGCAGGCGATGGCCGACGGCCGGCTGGGAGTGGGCGGCAGGCTGCCGCCGACCCGGGTGCTCGCCGCCGAACTGCGCGTCTCCCGCGGCGTGATCGGCGAAGCGTACCGGCGGCTCAGCGAGGACGGTCACGTCGAAGGACGCCGCCGCGGCGGCACCGTGGTGGTCGCGGTCCCTCCTCCCGCACCCCCGGCCGCCGCCGGGACGCAGCCGCCGCCCGACTCGCTTTCAGCAGGCCGCGATGCGAGGTGCGCACCGGAGGCGGTGTTCTCCGGTGCGCCCGGCACGGACGTCTTCGACGCCCTGCGCTCCACCCGCGCCCGAATCGACCTCACTCCCGGACAGCCCGACCTCGCCGCCTTCCCCCGCGCCGCCTGGCTACGAGCCGAACAGGCCGTGCTCGCCGGCCTGTCGGCCGAGCAACTCGGCTACGGCGACCCCCGTGGCGCGCTGCGGCTGCGCCGCGCCGTCGCCGACTGGCTGGCACACAGCCGCGGCATCCGGGCCGGGCCGGACGAGGTGCTGATCGTCGCCGGCACCACCCAGGCGCTCGCCCTGCTCCACTCCGTGCTGCGGTCGGACGGCGTCGACACCGTCGCGGTGGAGGACCCCGGCTCGCTCGGGACCCGACAGCACCTCGCGAACGCCGGAATGGCCACCCCGCCGGTGCCGGTCGACGAGAGCGGAGTGCGAGTGGACTCGCTGCGCGCCTCCGGCGCCGGTGTGGTGCTGCTGACGCCGGCGCACCAGTTTCCGACGGGCGTGGTCCTCAGCGGCGAGCGTCGGCGGGAGCTGCTGCGGTGGGCGGAGCAGCGCGGCGGACTGATCGTGGAGGACGACTACGACGCGGAGCACCGTTACGACCGTGCGCCGGTGACCGCGCTTCGGGGCCTGCTCGCGGACCGGGTGTGCTACCTGGGCAGCGTCTCCAAACTGCTCGCGCCCGCGCTGCGAATCGGCTGGATGGTGCCGCCGCCTCGCTACCGCGACGCGCTGGTCGACGCGAAGCGCTTCACGGACCTGGGCAACGCGGTGCTGCCGCAACTGGTGCTCGCCCGGCTGCTGGAGTCCGGAGAACTGGAACGGCATCTGCGACGGCTGCGCCGCCGCCACCGGCGGCGCCGGGACGCGATGATCGGCGCCGTGGCCGAGCATCTGCCGGGCGCGACGGTGCATGGCGCGGCGGCCGGCCTGCATCTGACGGTGACCTACCGGCAGCAGGTGCCGGACGCCGAGCTCGCCGCCGCCGCGCTCGCACGGGGCGTGAAGTGCCAGCCGCTGTCCTGGCACCGGCAGTCGCACGGGCCGCCGGGTCTCGTCCTCGGCTACGCGGCCAGCCCGCCCGGCGTGCTCGCCGAAGGGGTCGCGGTGCTCGGCGAGGCGCTGCGCGAGCTGGCAGGTCAACACCCCAGCGAATCCCAGGGGTTGGCCTCGTAGGCCCGCCACAGCGTCGAGCGGGCGGACTCCTCGACGGTGAAGAGCACCTCGTCCACCGAGGCCACGGGCTGCGCCGGGGTGACGGAGTTGGTGAGGAACATCGAGCGGAACCCGGCGAGTTCGGCCGGGCGCAGGGTGCGGTCGCGCACCGGCACGTCCAGTTTCGCCAGCCCGCGCCGCAGCAGTCCGCGCATGATGCCGGGCAGTGCCGGCGAGTCGGGCCAGACGAAGCCGTGGTCGTCGTGCAGCACCACGTTGGCGAGCGACGACTCGGTGATGTGCCCGTGCCGATCGGTGAACAGCACGTCGTCGAAGCCGTCCCGCCGGGCCTGCCGGGCGTGGTGGACGAGCCCCATGGTGTCGAGGTGCTTCAGGTGCGGCAGCAGCCGCTCGTACTCGACGGTGCGCAACCGCTGGGCGGCGGCGGCCGGTTGGGCGGGCGGGCGCACCGCCACCAGCACGCGCGGTTCGGCGGTCGCGCCCGCGTGGACGGCCGCCGGATCGGCGGGCACCACCTGCACCCGTACGGAGGCGGCGGCGCCGCGCCCGGAGTTCTTCAGCGCGCGCCGGACGTACGACAGCACCCGGGCGGAGTCGAGGCCGCGCCCGAACAGCTCGCGCGTGGCGCGCTCCAAACGTTCCAGATGGAGATCGAGCCCGCGCACGCTGCGGTCGCGCACCTGCATGTACGTGAAGTGTCCGTAGCCGCCCAGGACTTCGCCGAGCGCCGCGGCGCCGGCCGGCTCCCCGTCGATCTCCCAGTGCTGTTCCATGTCCGGCCGCTCTCCCCGACGCGTCCCGTCGTCCGTCGTCCCGTCGCGCACGGTGTGCCTGTCCGCACCGATCGCCAACGGCGGCCCGCTGCGGAATCTTCCCGGCGGCGGGGACTGCACGGGCCGGGCGGCGGCCCGGCGACGACCGGAACCCGGTCCGCCGGGCCGCCGTGAACGCGCGGTTCAGCAGGTGGTGTTGCCGACTTTCAGCGAGCGCACGGGGCGGGTGACGTCGGTCGCCTTCTTGTGCGGGCCCACGGTCGCGACGACCGGACCGGCGCACCCGGTGCGCTCGTAGAGCCGCACCGTCACCGGCCGCAGGTTGTAGACGGAGCCGACCGTGGGCGCGAAGCGGCAGGCCCAGGTGCCGCGGGTGAGGTCGTGCTGGGACCGGGTGTACTGGCAGCGGTCGTCGGTGCCGCCCCGGTGCTCGTACAGGCAGACGTAGCCGGAGTCGCACCGCCACGCCGCACGCTGCGGTGCGGACTGCGTCTGCTGTGCGGAGTGCTGCGATGCCGGTCGCGGCGCGGGTGCGGTGCCCGCCGCGGGGGAGGCCGCCGCCGTGGTGGTGGAGAGCGCTGCGGCGCCGGCCGCCGCGGCGGCAGCGACGGCGATCGCCGCCCGCCCGCCGGGCCGGAGCCGGAGCCTGCGGGCGCGTCTGCCGTCTGATCTGCTGGCGGGTACGGACATGCTGGTTCCCTTCGCGGTGTCGGGGATGTCGACTGCCCACCGGCCGGCGGCCGGCGGCGGTAGGACGTTTCCCCGCCCGACCCGGTCATAAGGGGAGACTCGCCGCAATGAGCGAGCGCCGGGACATACGTACGCGGCCACCGCCGTCCGCCCCCGGCCGCGAGGCTCCCCGCAGAACTCCCGCGGCCCGCCCGTCAACTTCCGTTCGTACGCAGGGAGTCCAGCAGCGGAGGCAGCGCCTCGCCGATCGGTTCGCGCACCACCTCGTCCGCGACGTCGTCGTACGGCGTCGGTTCGGCGTTGACGATGACGAGGCGTGCCCCGTGCTCCGCGGCCAGCCCCGCCAGCGACGCCGCGGGCTGCACCTGCAGGCTGGAGCCGACCGCGATCAGGACGTCGCACGCCTTCGCCACCGACACGGCCTCGCCGAGCACTTCGGGGTCGAGCGCCTGCCCGAACATGACCGTCGCGGACTTCAGGATGCCGCCGCACTCCTCGCACGCGGGATCCTCCTCGCCCGCCGCCACGCGTTCCAGCGCCGCGTCCATGGTCGAACGGGCCGCGCACCGCGTACACACGACGCTGCGCGAACTGCCGTGCAGTTCAAGGACTTTGCGGTCCGGTACGCCGGCGGCCTGGTGCAGCCCGTCCACGTTCTGCGTGATGACGCGCACCGGAACACCGGAGCCGGCGAACCGCGCCACCGCCTCGTGCGCCGCGTTGGGCCGGGCGTACCGGGCGGGGTTGTCGCGGCGCATCCGCCAGGAGCGGCGGCGGATCTCCGGATCCGACATGTAGAAGTCGTACGTCACCAGCTTCTCGGCGTCCGGATCCTTGCGCCAAAGCCCTTGCGGGCCGCGGTAGTCGGGGATGCCGGAGTCGGTGGAGATCCCGGCACCGCTCAGGATCGCCACCATCGGTTGCCGGCCGCCGTGCGTCTGCTCCTCACTCATGGCCGCCCAGCGTAGCCACGGGCCACGAGGAACTCCGCCGGTACGCCCACGCCCCGAGGGCACGCCCGGCCGGTACAGGGCCTCTGGGCTCAACTCCCATTTGGGGCAACTCCGGTGCGGGGGGCACCTCCCGCCGAAGGCAGGGGGAGACGAAGCCGAGGACCGTCGACACCAGCTTCAGGGGGCCCGTAGGCGAGCGAACAATCAAGCACAGCGAGCGAACGGAAAACCAGAACAGCAACCCGTATGCTGCCCCCGGTTGTTCCGCATCAGCGGTGAGGGGAGTTCCGAGACGTGCCGTCGATCCGTGACGCGGTCGTGGTGGGGGCGGGGCCCAACGGCCTGACTGCCGCTGTGGAGTTGGCCCGCCGCGGCTTCTCCGTGGAGCTGTTCGAAGCGCTGGATGCCGTCGGAGGCGGCGCCCGTACCGAGGAGTTGACGCTGCCGGGGTTTCGGCACGACCCGTGTTCTGCGGTGCATCCGACGGGTGCGAGTTCGCCCGCGTTCAATTCGATGCCGTTGTCGCGGTATGGGCTGGAGTGGCTGCACGCCGAGTTGCCGATGGCGAATCCGTTTCCGGACGGCAGTGCCGCGGTGCTGGCGCATTCGGTGGGCGAGACGGCGATGTCGCTGGGGCGGCGGGATGCGGGTGCGTACCGGCGGCTGGTGCAGCCGTTTCTGAGCCGGTGGCCGACGCTGGCGGCGGATTTTTTCGGGCTGGGTTCGGTGCTGGACGGGCGGTGGCCGCGCGATCCGCTGTTGTTGGCCCGGTTCGGGCTGCGCGGTCTACTGCCCGCGGCGGGGCTGAATCTGCGGTTCCGCGATGAGAAGGCGCGCGCTTTGATCGCGGGGATGGCGGGGCACGCCGTGGCTCCGTTGAGCACTCCGGTGTCGGCCGGGCCTGCGCTGGTTTTCGCGCTGGCCGCGCACACTGTCGGCTGGCCGTTTCCGCGCGGCGGCTCGCAGGCGATTTCGGATGCGCTGGCCGGCTATCTGCGTGCGCTCGGCGGCGAGATCCACACGGGGGCGCGGGTGAAGCGGCTCGACGAACTGCCCCCGGCTCGCGCGTACGTCTTCGACACCTCGCCTACCGCGCTGGCCCGGATCGCGGGCTTGGGCAACGCTTTCGCCGACTACCGTTACGGACCGAGCGTGTTCAAGATCGACTATGCGTTGGACGGTCCGGTGCCGTGGACGTCGCAGGAGGCTCGCCGCGCGGGCACGGTGCACGTCGGCCCGACCGCGGGTGCGATCGATACGGCGATGCGTGCGGCGGTGCGCGGCGATCCTCCCGAGCGCCCGTTTCTGATCACGGCGCAGCCTTCGCTGGTGGACGCGTCGCGGGCGCCGGAGGGCAAGCACACGTTCTGGGCGTACGGGCATCTGCCGGCCGGCTGGGAGGGGGATGCGACGGACGCGGTCGAGCGCCAACTGGAGCGCTTCGCACCGGGGTTCCGGGATCTGGTGCTGGCGCGTGCGACCGCGGGTCCGCCGCAGCTGGCGGCCCGCAACGACAACTACGTCGGCGGGGATTTCGCGTGCGGGGCGTGCGACCGGCTGGGGCTGCTGCTGCGTCCGAAGCTGACGGCGGTGCCGTACACGACGGCGCATCCCGCGGTCTTTCTGTGTTCGTCGGCCGCGTTTCCGGGGCCGGGCGTACACGGCATGTCCGGACACCATGCGGCGCGGGCGGTGTGGCGGCGGCTCAGGGGCCGCGGTTGAGGTCTTCGCCCGAGGTCGATCCATGGTCGGCGGGCGGTGACGCCGGATAGGGTCGCACGGGCGCGACTGCCTGACCGATGTGAGAGAGAGCCAGGGGCGTAACCATGACAACGACGGCACGTGTGCTGGTCGCCGCGGACAAGTTCAAGGGATCGCTGACGGCCGTCGAGGTCGCCGAGCGCATCACGGCGGGGGTCCGCGGGGTGAGAGCCGACGTGGAGGTGGCGTCGCTGCCTGTCGCGGACGGCGGTGAGGGCACGGTGGAAGCGGCCGTCGCGGGCGGCTTCGAGCGGCACGAGGTGGAGGTCACCGGGCCGCTGGGGGCGCCGGTGAACGCTGCGTTCGCGCTGCGCGGCGAGGTCGCCGTGGTGGAGATGGCGGAGGCGTCCGGGCTGCAGTTGATGCCGCCTGGCGTGACCGCTCCGCTGACCGCGACGACGTACGGCACCGGCGAGTTGCTGCTGGCCGCGGTCGACGCCGGCGCCCGCTCGATCGTTCTCGGCGTCGGCGGTTCCGCTTCGACGGACGGCGGTGCGGGCATGCTGTCGGCTCTCGGCGCCCGCTTCCTCGATGTCGACGGCGATCCGGTGCCGCACGGCGGCGGCCCGCTGCGCGAGATGGTGTCCGCGGATCTGTCGGGGCTGGATGATCGCCTGGGTTCCGTCCAAGTGGTCCTCGCCAGCGACGTGGACAATCCGCTCACGGGTCCGAAGGGCGCCGCCGCCGTGTACGGGCCGCAGAAGGGCGCCGGCGAGGAGGACGTCGCCGTTCTGGACACCGCGCTGTCGCATTTCGTGTCCGTCATGGGCGAGTCGGTAGGCCCGCGCGCTGCCGAGGTCGCCGACGCCCCCGGCGCGGGAGCCGCGGGCGGCATCGGCTACGGCGCGCTGATCGGGCTGGACGCCGCGTTCCGGCCGGGCATCGAGGTGCTGTTGGAGGTGCTCGGCTTCTCCGACGCGTTGCAGCGCGCCGACGTGGTGATCACGGGCGAGGGTTCGCTGGACGCGCAGACTCTGCACGGCAAGGCGCCCGCGGGCGTCGCCGCGGCGGCCGGCAAGGAGGGCAAGCCGGTGTACGCGGTGTGCGGCCGGCTCTCGCTCGACGGCAAGGCGCTCAAGAGCGCGGGCATTCAACGCGCGTACGCGCTCACCGACTTCGAGTCCGACCCGGACGTGTGCATGGCGCGCGCGGGCGCGCTTCTGGAGCGCGCTGCGGCCCGGCTCGCGCAGGAACAGCTGTAACGCGCCGCTGAGGCCCGCCTGTTGCGTACGGGCGGCGCCTGCTCGCTGTTTCGCGGTTCCCGGCCGGTGCGGGTGGGCGGTCAACGCGGGGCGGCCGGTGGGGTGTTGGCGGCCGGGCGACGACCTGCTTGCGGGTGGCGGCGGCCGTGCCGGACCCGCCGCGGGCGCACACAGGCGGCTCGCGGCTCCCGGCGTCCGCGGCCCAACGCCGCGCGGGCGCCTGCGCGTTGCGGGAGAGGCCGTTGAGCGGCAGGGGCCGCTGAGTGGGAGCGAGCGGGAGGCCGGGGTGGAGCGGGGCTCCTCCGGCCTCCCGGTTCACCGTCCGCGGTGCTTGGCCTTCGCCTTGGCGCGGGCCAGTTCCCGCCGCCGCGTGTCTTCGGCCGCGCGGCGCCGCTTCGCGGCCGTGCGGCTCTCCGCCTTCGACTGCTCGTACGCCCGGGACAGCGCGTCCTGTGCGGCCGTGCTGACCGGGCGCCGGGCCTGTTCGCGTGCGGCGGCGCGGGCGAGCCGCTTGGGGTTGGCCGCTCGCGGGCGCCGGATGCTCTGCGGGTCCACGGCCGGGGCGGCCAGCGCCGCGTCGAGCAGCCGCCCGAAGTCGCGGGCGGCGAAGGCCAGCAGCTCCGGGCCGGTCGGCTCGCCGCCGAACACGTGCCGGGCGGCACGCACCCCGTCCTGGCCGGTGACTTCCAGGACGCCGACCCAGAAGGGGTCTTCGAAGTACACGGTGAACGTGCTCGACATCGGTTCCTCCCATGGTTGTTGAGCTGCGCGCCCGCTGCGGGACGCGGCGGCGGAGGACGAACCGGACACCCTGGGAGGGAGGTTACTGACCGCTGGCTGCGGCGCCCGGACTACCAACCGGACCGTGTTTTCGCTCGTCTCGCTCGCCGTACGACCGTAGCGCGCGGCCGACTCGGCTGTCATGCGCGTATCGGCCGGTACGGCGGGCGGAAGGCGGTCCGCTCAACTCGCGTGCCGCCGCGGCCGGTTCGGCCCGCCTCGCACGCGTTCGGGGCCCGGGTCGAGAAGACCCGGGCCCCGAGGGGGTGTGGTGCGCGTGCGGCTCAGCCTTGGGCCGCAGTACGCGCCTCGCGCCGGTTGTCGCGGAAGGTGTGCACCCTGCGTGCCGTCGCGAACAGCGGGATGACGGCGGCCAGTACGACCTGGAGCGCGCAGCCTGTCTGGAGAACCAGCTCGCCGCCCGGTGCGTAGAACGCCCAGGCCGCGAGCAGGCCCATGCTCGCGACGATCCAGCCGAGCATCGCCACCGCGAGCCGGCCGCGCGGCTTCGGGTATTCGACGCGGCTCACCATCAGCCAGGCCACCCCGATGATTGCCATCAGCGTGGGCAGGAAGGGCAGTTCGAGCAGGACGATGGAGACGACGGTCAGCGCTCCGAACGGTGACGGCATGCCCTGGAAGATCCCGTCGCGCAGCGTCACGCACGAGAACCGCGCGAGCCGCAGCACCACCGCCAGCATCACCACGACCGCCGCCAGCACCGACACTCTCTGGTGCGCGTCGTTGGCGACCATGCCCCAGGTGATCACGAAGTAGGCGGGCGCCAGCCCGAAGCTGATCAGGTCCGAGAGGTTGTCCAGCTCCGCACCCATGGCCGAGCTGCGCAGCTTGCGCGCCACCAGCCCGTCGAAGAGGTCGAAGACGGACGCCAGCAGCATCAGCATCACGGCCGTCGCCGCGCTGTGCCGCGCCATTCCGCCGTCGTCGTTGCCGGTGAGGTGCGGGATGAGGACGCCGGTGGTGGTGAAGTACACGGCCATGAAGCCGCAGGTGGCGTTGCCCAGCGTCAGGGTGTCCGCTATCGACAGCCGCGTGGAGAGCGGCATGTCGTCCACGTCGTCGTCCGGTGCGTCCGCGTCGGCGCGGTCGCCGGCTTGGCTGCTCGCGGCCCAGGCCGCTCCGGTATCGGGATCAATCACGGTCAATTCGGGTCACCCCCGCGGTCGTGGTCTGGCCGACCTCGACGGCGGCCTCGATGCCTCGCGGGAGATAGAGGTCCACGCGGGAGCCGAAGCGGATCAGCCCGATGCGCTCGCCCTGCTCGACCTTCGCGTGCTGCGGTACGTACGGGACGATCCGCCGAGCCATCGCACCCGCGATCTGCACCAGCTCGACGTCTCCGGCCTCCGTGTCGAAGTGCCAGACGACCCGCTCGTTGTGCTCGCTTTCCTTGTTGAACGCCGGGACGAAGCCGCCGGGCACATGCTCGGCGGAGGTCACGGTGCCCGCCAGCGGTGCGCGGTTGACGTGCACGTTCAGCGGGCTCATGAAGATCGCAACGCGGGTGCGGCCGTCCGGCCACGGCATCACGCTCTGCACGACGCCGTCGGCCGGGGAGACGAAGCGGCCGCTGCCGATCTCCCGCTCCGGGTCGCGGAAGAACCACAGCATGCCGGCGGCGAGCGCGGTGGCCGGAACGGCGACCGCGGCGGCTCTCTTGGAGCGGCGGGCCCGCAGCAGGCTGACCGCGGCGGTGGCCGCGGTGGGCAGAAGCCACGGTGACGCTCCGCGTGCGAGACGGGCTCGGCCGCTGAGTGTGGTGGGGCTGTCGGGCATGAATGACCTTTGTCGCGAGGGTGCCGCAGCTCTGTGTGGGGGCAGCGGCTTTCCGGGATGCTATCGGTTACCGGTGGCGGCTGGGCAAGCCAGTCGACCTCAACTGCCGCCGGTGCACCGGTTCGGAGAGCGTTCCCGCCGCAGGGGAGAGCACCCCGAAGCAGGCACTCATCCTCGGGAGTCGTACTCCTCCAGCAGGCGGCGACCCACGATCATTTTCTGAATCTCGGCGGTTCCTTCACCGATGAGGAGCATCGGGGCCTCGCGGTAGAGCCGCTCGATCTCGTACTCCTTCGAGAAACCGTACCCGCCGTGGATGCGGAACGAGTCCTCCACGACTTCCTTGCAGTACTCGGAGGCCAGGTACTTCGCCATGCCCGCCTCCAGGTCGTTGCGCCGGCCCGCGTCCTTCCTGCGGGCCGCGCCGACCATCAGCGCGTGCGCCGCCTCGACCTTGGTGCCCATCTCGGCGAGCTTGAACTGGATGGCCTGGTGCTGCGCGATGGGCTTGCCGAAGGTGCGCCGCTGCTGGGCGTAGTCGATGCCCAACTCGAAGGCACGCAGCGCGACTCCGCAGCCGCGGGCGGCGACGTTGACGCGGCCGACCTCGACTCCGTCCATCATCTGGTAGAAGCCGCGTCCGGTGGTCTCGCCGAGCACCCGGTCCGCGGGCACGCGCAGGTCGTCCATGACCAACTCGGTGGTGTCGACGCCCTTGTAGCCCATCTTCTCGATCTTGCCGGGCACGGTGAGCCCGGGCCGCACCTCGCCGAAGCCGGGCTCCTTCTCCACCAGGAACGTCGTCATCGACCGGTGCGGGGGAGCGTCCTCGGGCTGCTGCTCGTCGGTACGGCACAGCACCGCGACCAGCGTCGAGGTGCCGCCGTTGGTCAGCCACATCTTCTGCCCCGACAGCAGGTAGTCGCCGGAGCCTTCGTCGCGTACGGCCTTGGAGGTGATCGCCGAGACGTCCGAGCCGAGGCCCGGCTCCGACATCGAGAACGCGCCGCGCACCTCGCCCGTCGCCATCCGCGGCAGGAAGTGCTCGCGCTGCTGCGGCGTCCCGTGCTGCTTGAGCATGTAGGCCACGATGAAGTGGGTGTTGATGATGCCCGAGACGCTCATCCAGCCGCGGGCTATCTCCTCGACGCACAGCGCGTACGTCAGCAGCGACTCCCCGAGCCCGCCGTACTCCTCCGGGATCATCAGCCCGAAGACGCCCAGCTCCTTGAGCCCTTCGACGATGTCCGCCGGATACTCGTCCCCGGCCTCCAGTTCTCCGGCGGCCGGCAGGATCTCCTTGTCGACGAAGCTGCGTACGGTCGCGAGGATCTCCTGCTGGATGTCGGTCAGGCCCTCGGTGTGCGCCAGCCGTCCCATCGCTCACTCCCCTCCCTTCGCGCCCCGCGCGGACTCCTCGCGCGGCGCGGGCCGGCCCGGCTGCTCGCCGCCCCGTTCCTCGACGTACGCGGCCGTGGGCACCATCACCTTGCGCCGGAACACGCAGACCAGCGTGCCGTGTTGGTTGTAGCCGCGGGTCTCCACGGCGACGACGCCGCGGTCGCTCTTGGACCGGGACGGCGTCTTGTCCAGCACGGTCGTCTCGCCGTACAGGGTGTCGCCGTGGAAGGTCGGCGCGACGTGCCGCAGCGACTCGATCTCCAGGTTGGCGATCGCCTTGCCGGAGACGTCGGGCACGGACATGCCCAGCAGCAGCGAGTAGACGTAGTTGCCGACGACGACGTTACGGCCGAAGTCGGTGGTCCGCTCCGCGTAGTTGGCGTCCAGGTGCAGCGGATGGTGGTTCATCGTCAGCAGGCAGAACAGGTGGTCGTCCGCTTCGGTGACGGTCTTGCCGGGCCAGTGCCGGTAGACGGCACCGACCTCGAACTCCTCGTAGGTGCGCCCGAATCGCATCGCTGACTCACGCCTCCGGGGGCTCGAACGACGACGTACGGGACATGCCCGCGGCCCTGCCCTTGCCGGCGACGACGAGCGCCATCTTGCGGCTCGCCTCGTCGATCATCTCGTCCCCGAGCATCGCGGCGCCCTTCGTGCCGCCCTCCTCGGAGGTGGCGTGCGCGTAGGCGTCGAGGATCAACTCCGCGTGGTCGTAGTCTTCTTGGGACGGCGAGAACACCTCGTTCGCGGCGTCGACCTGGCCGGGGTGCAGCACCCACTTGCCGTCGAAGCCGAGCGCGGCGGCGCGGCGGGCGACGTCGCGGAAGCCGTCCACGTTGCGGATCTGCAGGTACGGGCCGTCGATCGCCTGGAGGTCGTGGCTGCGGGCGGCCATCAGGATCCGCATGAGGATGTAGTGGTAGGCGTCCGCGGGGTAGCCGGGCGGCTGCTCGCCGACCACGAGGGACTTCATGTTGATCGACGCCATGAAGTCGGCCGGGCCGAAGACGATCGTCTCCAGGCGCGGCGAGGCGGCGGCGATGTCGTCGACGTTCACGAGGCCCTTGGCGTTCTCGATCTGCGCCTCGATGCCGATACGGCCCGGCTCGAAGCCCATCGTCGTCTCGATCTGCGTCAGCAGCAGATCCAGCGCCTGCACCTGCGCCGCGTCCTGGACCTTCGGCAGCATCACCGCGTCGAGGTTCGCGCCGGCTCCCTCGACGACGGTGACGACGTCGCGGTAAGTCCAGTGCGTCGTCCAGTCGTTGACCCGTACCACGCGCGTCTTGCCGCTCCAGTCGCCCTCGTTGAGGAACTTCACGACGGTGTCGCGGGCGCCTTCCTTCGCGAGCGGCGCGCACGCGTCCTCCAGGTCGAGGAAGACCATGTCGGCGGGCAGCCCCTGCGCCTTCTCCAGGAAGCGCGGATTGCTGCCCGGCACCGCGAGACAGGAGCGCCGGGGGCGCGGCGGTGCGGACGTGGGGGCGGTCATACGGGGACCTCCTGGGAGTCGAGGGGTTCGAGCGGTTCGAGCCCGTTCGCCGTGCGGATCTCGTCGACGATACGGTCGATGATCTCGGTGATGCCGAAGTCCTTGGGTGTGAAGACGGCCGCCACACCTGCGGCACGCAGTGCCGCCGCGTCGCCGTTCGGGATGATCCCGCCGACGATCACCGGTACGTCCTCCGCGCCCGCGCCGCGCAGCCGCGACAGCACCTCCGGCACCAGCCGGCCGTGCGAGCCGGACAGCACGGACAGGCCGACGCAGTGCACGTCCTCGGCGACGGCGGCGGACACGATCTGTTCGGGCGTGAGCCGGATGCCCTGGTAGACCACCTCGAACCCGGCGTCACGCGCGCGTACGGCGATCTGCTCGGCGCCGTTGCTGTGCCCGTCCAGGCCGGGCTTGCCGACCAGCAACCGCAGCCTGCCGCCGCCGAGTCGGCCTGCGGTGCGCTCGACGCGGCGGCGTACCGCGGCCAGCGCGGAGCCGTCCTCGGCGGGTACGGCCAGCGGCGCTCCGCTCACTCCGGTCGGCGCCCGGAACTCGCCGAACACCTCGCGCAGCGCGCCGGCCCACTCGCCGGTGGTCACTCCGGCCCGCGCGCAGGCGACGGTGGCCTCCATCAGGTTGGCGTCGCTCTCGGCGGCCGTCTTCAACTCCCGCAGCGCCCGCGCGGATTCGTCCGCGTCCCGCGTGCTGCGCCACCGTTCCAGGGCGGCCACGACGCGGCTCTCGGTCTCCGGGTCGACGGTCTGCACTGCCGGCTCGCCCGGCCCGCCGGCTGCTCCCGGCTCGCCCTGTTCTCCCGCCGGCCCGTAGCCGAGGCCGGCGGTGAGCGGGCTGGGCTCGGTCGCTTCGTAGCAGTTGACTCCGACGATCTTCTCCTCGCCGGACTCGATACGGGCGCGCCGCTCGGCGTGCGAGGCGACGAGCTGCGACTTGAGGTAGCCGGACTCGACGGCCGCGAGGACGCCGCCCTGCTCCTGTACGCGCTCCATCTCGGCCGTCGCCTGCTGCACGAGGCGGTCCACTTCGGCCTCGACCACGTGGGAGCCGGCGAACAGGTCCCCGTACTCCAGCAGGTCGCTCTCGTGCGCCAGCACCTGCTGGATGCGCAGCGACCACTGCTGGTCCCAGGGGCGCGGCAGCCCCAACGCCTCGTTCCACGCGGGCAGTTGGACGGCGCGGGCGCGAGCGTCCCTGGACAGCGTGACCGCGAGCATCTCCAGCACGATGCGCTGCACGTTGTTCTCGGGCTGCGCCTCGGTCAGGCCGAGCGAGTTGACCTGCACTCCGTAGCGGAAGCGGCGCAGCTTCGGCTCCTCGACGCCGTACCGCTCCGCCGTGATCCGGTCCCAGATGCGGGTGAACGCCCGCATCTTGCACATCTCCTCGACGAACCGGACGCCCGCGTTCACGAAGAACGACATCCGCCCGACGACCTCGCCCATGCGCTCGGGCGGCACCTGCCCCGCGTCGCGCACCGCGTCGAGCACGGCGACCGCGGTGCTCATCGCGTACGCGATCTCCTGTACGGGAGTGGCCCCGGCCTCCTGGAGGTGGTAGCTGCAGATGTTGATCGGGTTCCAGCGCGGCATGTGCGCGACCGTGTAGGCGATGAGGTCGGTCGTCAGCCGCAGCGACGGCCCGGGCGGAAACACGTGCGTCCCCCGCGAGAGGTACTCCTTGACGATGTCGTTCTGCGTCGTGCCCTGCAGCGCGGAGACGTCGGCGCCGTGCTCCTCGGCGACCACCCGGTAGAGCGCCAGCAGCCACATCGCGGTGGCGTTGATCGTCATCGAGGTGTTCATCCGCTCCAGCGGGATGCCCTCGAACAGCCGCCGCACGTCCCCGACATGGGACACCGGCACCCCGACCCGGCCGACCTCGCCGCGGGCGAGCACGTGGTCCGGGTCGTAGCCGGTCTGCGTCGGCAGGTCGAAGGCCACCGACAGCCCGGTCTGCCCCTTGGCGAGATTGCGCCGGTACAGCTCGTTGGACGCCTCGGCCGTGGAGTGCCCGCCGTACGTACGCATCAGCCAGGGCCGGTCCTTGTCCGCCATCAGGCGCTCCCGACGCGTTCGTTGACCCGCTCGGCATCACGGCTGCGTTTGTCGGTCCGCTCGCCTTCGGCGTCACGGAACAAGTTGATGCGGTCGAGGAGTTGAGCCCTTTTCTCGGTGTCCCGGACGCCGAGCCCTT